>Ga0307375_10003720_pt1 | contig 14856 bp, 12 predicted proteins | sample TR1MG_FD_202531 | JGI IMG/M metagenome (GOLD analysis project Ga0307375, IMG submission 202531) | Soil microbial communities from Risofladan, Vaasa, Finland - TR-1 | ecosystem: Environmental > Terrestrial > Soil > Coastal area > Acid sulfate soil | place: Finland: Risofladan, Vaasa | collected...
TGGCCATCAGCAGCACCACGCCGGTGACCGTCAGCCAGGGCGCCACGCCGAATATGCTGAGGGCTGCGGTCATGCCGATGAATTCGGTGACCAGCGTCAGCCAATCGACCAGCATCAGGTCGAGCAGCGAGAACCAGCCCCAGAACGCGCCGAAGCCGTCGAAAATCGCCTCCGCGTGGCCACGCTTGGTGACCGCTCCCAGGCGCACCGTCATCTCCTGCACATAGTAGGCCACCGGGATGAGGAGCAGCAGGAACCAGATCAGGTGGTAGCCGTACTTCGCGCCCGTGGCCGCATAGGTGGTGATGCCGCCGGCATCGTTGTCGGCGACCATGACCACGATGCCGGGGCCGGCGATGATCAGGTAGAGCCGGATCGCCTTCCACATCTTGCGCAGCTTGTAATACAGCTTGGAGAAGAAATTCATTGCGCAAACTCTATGGGCTTTTCATCGCGACAACGGAACAAGCGGCGTAGCCGCGGGTAGGGTCGTGCATAGCAACGACTGCGCGCGGACAGGGACGCCGTATAATACCCCATGGCCGCGGGCAAATTGGCGGAAAACATCATGCATTTCGCGCGCGTGCTGCGCGCGGCGGGGCTGCCGATCGGCCCGGACCGGGTGGTCGATGCACTGCGCGCGCTGCAGACCGCCGGCATCGAGCGGCGCGAGGATTTCTACTGGACGCTGGCCGCGGTGTTCCTGTCCAAGCACGAACAGCAGGAATTGTTCGATCAGGCTTTTCATGTCTTCTGGCGCGACCCGCAGATGCTCGAGCGCATCATGCGCCTGTTGCTGCCGCAGATCTACGGCCGCATCGGCGTGGCCGAGCAAGCCGAAGCGAGCAGGCGTCTGTCCGAGGCGCTGTACGCGCAGGCCGAGGAACAGGAACAGCAGCAGGAAACGGAAATCGACGCCGGGGTCTCTTCTTCCCAGAGCGAGCTGCTGCAGTATGCCGACTTCGAGAGCATGAGCGGCGCCGAGCTGGCGCAGGCGAAGAAATTGATCGCGCGCCTGCGACTGCCCATTCCCGAAGCGCGCACGCGCCGTTTTCGCCCCGATGCCCGCGGCGCCGGCATCGACCTGCCGGCGACGCTGCGCGCGAGCCTCCGGGGCGGGGCGCAGGTCATCGCGCTCAAACGCCGCTCGCGTATCACCCGGCATCCGCCGCTGGTCGTGCTGTGCGACATCTCCGGCTCGATGAGCCGCTACTCGCGCATGTTCCTGCATTTCCTGCACGCCATCACCAACGACCGCGACCGCGTGCACACCCTGGTGTTCGGCACGCGGCTCACCAATATCACGCGCCACCTGCGCAACCGCGACGTCGACATCGCGATGAACCGGGTGACGGCGGCGATCCAGGACTGGGCCGGCGGCACGCGCATCGGCGCCTGCCTCGCGGAATTCAACCGCAAGTGGTCGCGCCGCCTGCTCGGCCAGAATGCCGTGGTGCTGTTGATATCGGACGGCCTGGACCGCGACATCGGCGAAGGCCTCGGCGCGGAAATGGAGCGCCTGCACAAGTCCTGCCGCAAACTCGTCTGGCTCAACCCGCTGTTGCGCTACGAAGGCTTCCAGCCGCGTCCGGCTGGCGTGCGCGCGATGCTGCCGCATGTGGACGCGTTCATGCCGGTGCACAACATCGAAAGCCTGGTCGATCTGGCGCGCGAGCTCGAGCGCGGCAAATGGCAGCGCCAGTCCGGCAGAATCGCCGCCTGACCGGTCAGAATACGATCACGCCGCGCGCGTTGCGCCCCGCTTCCAGGTCGGCAAACGCCTGCGGCGCCTCGTCGATGCTGTAGGTGCGGGTGATGAGCTCGTCCAGCTTGAGCTTCTTCGCTTGGTACAGCGCGATCAACCGCGGAAAATCCTCGCGCGGGCGCGCCGAGCCGTAATAGCTGCCGGTCAGGGTCTTTTCCTCGAACGTGATCGAGGCCGTCTTGAGCGAGGTGTTGTCCTCGCCGCGCGCCACGCCCACCACCAGGGCGATGCCGCCCTTGCGCACGGCGCGGAACGCCTGCTCCACCATCTTGCCCAGGCCGATGCACTCGAAGGCGTAGTCGGCGCCGCCGCCGGTGAGCTTCTTCACCGCCTTGACCAGGTTTTCTTCCTTGCCCGCGTTGAGCGTATGCGTGGCGCCGAACTGCTTCGCCAGTTCCAGCTTGTTGTCGGCGAGGTCCACCGCGATGATAACGCCGGCGCCGGCGATGGCGCAGCCCTGAATCACGTTCAGTCCGACGCCGCCGGCGCCGATCACCAGCACGCTGGCGCCCGGCTCGACCTTGGCGGTGTTGATCGCTGCGCCCACCCCGGTCATCACGCCGCAGCTGATCAGCGCCGCCTGCGGCAGCGGCATGCCGGCCGCGATTTTCACCGCGTTGTTCACGTGCAGAGTAGCGTATTCGGCCATCACGCCGCAGGCGGAGAAGATGTTTAGCGGCTTGCCCGCGGCGTCGCGCGTGCGCAGGCTGCCGTCGGGCAGCGAGATGATCGCCTTGGCGCCAACGTCGCACAGGTGCGGGCGGCCGGTCACGCAGTAGCGGCATTTGCCGCACATGTTGACGAAGGAGCTGATCACGGTATCGCCGACGGCGAACTCGGTAACGCCTTCGCCTACTTCGACCACGGTGCCCGCGCCTTCATGGCCGAGGATCAGCGGCAGCGGCATGCCGATGGTGCCGTTGACGGCGGACAGGTCGCTGTGACATACGCCGCAGGCGCCCAGCTTGATCATCACCTCGTCGCGTTGCGGCGATTCGACTTCGATCTGCTCCACCACCACCGGCACATTGTTCTGGCGGCATACGACTGCTTTTGCCTTGCGTCCCATGCTGATTCTCCGTTTCGGATTGCAATGGGAGACATTATGCAACCTCGTCCGCGAAACCGCCAAACCGCCGGACGCGCGCCCGCAGGCGCGCTACACGTGCAGCGCGTGCCCGAGGGCGCGCAGCGCCGCTTCCTGCACCGCTTCGCCGAGCGTCGGGTGGGCGTGGATGGTTGCCGCCGTGTCTTCGAGCCGCGCGCCCATTTCGATCGAGTGGCCGAATGCCGCGCTCAACTCGGACACGCCGCGGCCCACCGCCTGCCAGCCGACGATCAGGTGGTTGTCGCGGCGCGCGACGACGCGCACGAAGCCCTCGCCCGACTCCAGCGTCAGCGCGCGTCCGTTGGCGGCAAACGGGAACTGCGCGCTGATGCAGTCCAGCCCGGCCTGCGCCGCATCGTCCGGCGTTCGGCCGACGACGACGACTTCGGGATCGGTGTAGCACACCGCGGGGATCGCCGCGGGCGCGAAGCGCCGGTGCCGGCCGGCGATGATCTCGGCCACCATCTCGCCCTGCGCCATCGCGCGGTGCGCCAGCATGGGCTCGCCGGTCACATCGCCGATCGCCCAGACCTTGCGCATCGAGGTGCGGCATTGCGCGTCGATGCGCACGAAGCGCCCGTCCATGTCGAGCATCAAGCTCTCCATGCCCCAGCCCCCGGTGCGCGGCCGCCGCCCGACCGCGACCAGCACCTGATCGGCCGGCAGCGCAAATTCCTCGCCTTGCGCGTTGAGCACGCGCACCGCGTCGCCACTTTCATTCAGCCCGAGCACGCTGCAGCCCAGGTGCAGTTCCACGCCCAGCCGCCGCAGCGAGGCGGCTACCGGTTTGGCGAGCGCCTCATCGTAGGCCGGCAGCACGCGCTCCAGCGCCTCCACCACCGCCACTTCGGCGCCAAACTTGCGATAGGCCGTGCCGAGTTCGAGCCCAATGTAGCCGGCGCCGACGACGACCAGGCGCTTGGTCAGCGCCGGCGGCGCCAGGGCTTCGGTCGATGAAATGACGCGGCCGCCGAAAGGCATCGCCGGAAGCTCTACCGGCAGCGACCCAGGCGCGAGCAGCAAATGTTCGCACACGACGCGCAAGGGCTCCTGCCCCGCTCCGGGCGTGACTTCCACCGTCTTGCCGTCGACGATGCGGGCCCAGCCGCCGATGAGCTGCGCGCCGTTCTTCTTCAGCAGGCCGGCGACGCCGTTGGTAAGTTTCGCGACGATGCCGTCCTTCCAGCGCACCGTCTGCGCCAGATCGATGCGCGGCGATTCGACGCGAATGCCGAGCGGCGACCGGAGGGAGTCCCCGTGGGCCCGGTCCGGCGCGTACTGGCAGACCCGCTCGAACTGTTCGGCCGCGTGGATCAGGGCCTTGGACGGAATGCAGCCGATGTTGAGGCAGGTGCCGCCGAGCTTGTCGCCTTCGACGAGCGTGGTGGCGATGCCGAGTTGCGCCGCGCGTATTGCGGCGACATAGCCGCCGGGGCCGCCGCCGATGACGAGCAGGGTAGTCGAGCGCGTGTCCACGTGCTACTCGACGAACAGGGTCGCGGGGCATTCGAGCATGCCGCGCAGCGCCTGCACGAAACGGGCCGCGACCGCGCCGTCGACCACGCGGTGATCGAACGACGAAGACAGGTTCATCATCAGCCGCGGCACCACTGCGCCGCCGCGCATCACCGGGCGCTCGACGATGCGGTTGACCCCGACGATGGCGACTTCGGGATAGTTGATCACCGGCGTCGTGACGATGCCGCCCAACGCACCCAGGCTGGTGATGGTGATGGTCGAGCCGACGAGTTCTTCGCGCGCCGCCTTGGCCACGCGCGCGGCCTCGGCCAGGCGCGCGATTTCGGCGGCGCTGGACCACAGGTCGCGCGCCTCGGCGTGGCGCAGCACCGGCACCATCAGGCCGGCATCGGTCTGCGTGGCGATACCGATGTGCACCGCGCTGTAGCGCGTGACCACGCCCTGGTCGTCGTCGAAGCGTGCGTTGACCTGCGGAAATTCGCGCACCGCCACCACGATCGCGCGCGCCAGCAGCGGCAGCAAGGTGATGCGCCCGCGCTGGTCTAGCCACTTCGCATTCAGCTGGGCGCGCAGCGCCTCCAGTTCGGTGACATCGATCTCTTCGACATAGGTGAAGTGGGGAATGCGGCGCTTGGCCTCCTGCATCTTCTGCGCGATCTTGCGGCGCAGGCCGATGACCGGAATGGCCTCTTCCTCGTTGCGCTCGGCATAGCGCGCGGCGCTGTCCGGGGCGCCCCCGCCCGGAGCGCGCGCCGCGTGGCCCAGGGCCACTTCGTGCCGGGCGTAGGCGTCGAGATCCTCATGCGTGATGCGGCCTGCCGTGCCGCTGCCGGGCACGAACTGCAGTTCGATACCCAGGTCCCAGGCGCGGCGTCGCACCGCGGGCGAGGCGATCGGCTTCTCGCCTGGGCGGCGCGCCGGCGGCGCGGCGGCCGGCGCGGCCGGCCTCGCCGCTGGCGGCTCCGGTTTCGCCGGCGCTGCCTCCTGTGTTGCGGCCGCAGCGGGCGCAGCCTGCGCCTGCCTTGCCGGCGCGCGCGGCGCCGCCGCTTCCTTCGCAGCTGCAGGCTCCGCCTTCACGTTGCCCGCGCCTTCGACCTCGATGCGGATGAGCTCGCTGCCGACCGCCATGATCTCGCCGGGCTTTCCACCCAGCGCGAGCACGGTGCCTTTTACCGGCGAGGGGATCTCCACCGTCGCCTTGTCGGTCATCACATCGGCCAGGCTCTGGTCCTCGCTCACGCCATCGCCGGGCTTTACATGCCAGGCCACGAGTTCCACTTCGGCTATGCCTTCGCCGATGTCGGGCATCTTGATCACATGTATGCCCATCACGATTTCTCCAGTGCGCGCTTGAAGGCGGCGGCTACGCGCGCGGGGCCGGGAAAATAGTCCCATTCCTGCGCATGCGGATAGGGCGTGTCCCAGCCGGTGACGCGTTCGATCGGCGCTTCGAGGTGGTAGAAACAGTGCTCCTGCATCAGCGCGACCAGTTCGGCGCCGAAGCCGCTGGTGCGCGTGGCCTCATGCACGACCACGCAGCGGCCGGTCTTCCTGACCGAGTTGACCAGCGTGTCCAGGTCGAGCGGCCAGATGCTGCGCAGGTCGATGATTTCGGCGTCGATGCCGGTCTCGATCGCCGCTGCCTCCGCCACGAACACCATCGTGCCGTAAGTGAGCACCGTCAGCTCGCTGCCGGCGCGGAACACCGATGCCGACTCCAGGGGCACGGTGTAGTGGCCTTCGGGCACCTCGCCCAGCGGATGCTTGGACCAGGGCACCATCTGCTTGTCGTGGCGGCCATCGAAGGGGCCGTTGTACAGACGCTTGGGTTCGAGGAAGATGACCGGGTCATCGCACTCGATCGCGGCGATCAACAGGCCCTTGGCATCGTAGGGGTTGGACGGCATCACCGTACGCAGCCCGCACACATGCGTGAACAGCGCCTCCGGGCTTTGGCTGTGCGTCTGTCCGCCGAAGATGCCGCCGCCGCAGGGCATGCGGATGGTGATCGGCGCGGTGAAATCGCCCGCCGAGCGGTAGCGCAGGCGCGCCGCCTCGGAAACGATCTGGTCCGATGCCGGATAGAAGTAGTCGGCAAACTGGATTTCAACGACCGCGCGCAGGCCGTAGGCGCCCATACCGACGGCAGTGCCGACGATGCCGCCTTCGGAAATCGGCGCGTCGAATACGCGCGACCTGCCGTACTTCGCCTGCAGGCCTTCGGTGCAGCGGAACACGCCGCCGAAGTAACCGACGTCCTGGCCGTAGACGACGACGTTGGGATCGCGCGCTAGCATCACGTCCATCGCCGAGCGCAGCGCCTGGATCATGGTCATCGGCGTCCTGCGCGCGCTCTCGATGCTCTCTTCGGCTAGGGTGTCGATTTCCATGCTCAGACTCCGAGCTGTTGGCGCTGGCGGCGCAGGTGCTCGGGCATGTCCTTGTAGACGTCCTCGAACATCTCGGCTGCGCTGCGCATGTGGCCGTCGGCGAGTGAACCGTAGCGTTCGGCTTCCTTCTGCGCCGCAGCCACCTGCGCCTCGAGTTCCTTCTGCGCGTCTTCGTGCTCCTGTTCCGACCACGCGCCGATCGCGATCAGATGCTGCTTGAGTCGCGCGATCGGGTCGCCTAGCGGAAAGTGCGCGTAATCGTCCGCGGGGCGGTACTTGGACGGGTCGTCCGAAGTGGAGTGCGGCCCGGCGCGGTAGGTCACCCACTCGATCAGCGTCGGCCCGAGGTTGCGGCGTGCGCGTTCGGCGGCCCACCGCGACGCCGCATGGACCGCGAGAAAGTCGTTGCCGTCGACACGCAGGGAAGCGATGCCGCAGCCGACGCCGCGCGCGGCGAAGGTGGTCGCCTCGCCGCCTGCGATCGCCTGAAACGTCGAAATGGCCCACTGGTTGTTGACCACGTTGAGTATGACCGGCGCGCGGTACACATGGGCAAAGGTCAGCGCGGTATGGAAGTCGGCCTCGGCGGTGGCGCCGTCGCCGATCCAGCCCGACGCGATTCTGCTGTCGCCCTTGATCGCCGAGGCCATGCCCCAGCCCACGGCCTGGATGAACTGCGTCGCCAGATTGCCGCTGATGCTGAAAAAGCCGGCGCGCTTGTACGAATACATCACCGGCAGTTGCCTGCCCTTCATCGGGTCGCGCTCGTTCGACAACAGCTGGCAGATCATCTCGACCATGTCCACGTCGTCGCGCGCGAGCAGCAGACCCTGCTGGCGATAGGTCGGGAAGCACATGTCGCCGGGGTCGAGCGCGAGCGCATGCGCAATCGCGATCGCCTCTTCGCCCAGGCACTGCATGTAGAACGATATCTTCTTTTGCCGCTGCGCCAGCAGCATGCGGGCGTCGAAGATGCGCGTCTTCATCATCGCGCGCAGGCCGCGGCGCAGCAGCTGCGGATCGGTCTGCACCGCCCAGGGGCCGAGCGCGCGTCCCTCGTCGTCGAGCACGCGCACCAGGGCGTAGGCGAGGTCGCTGGTGTCGACGGGCTGGGTATCGACCGGCGGGCGCCGCGCAGCGCCCGCGGGCGACAGGTGCAGATAGGAAAAATCGGTATGGCGGCCGGGGCGCCCCGTGGGCTCCGGCACATGCAGATGAAGCGGTTCGTGCTGGGTCATGACGCTCCCTGGGGCGCGTATTGCGCCCGTCCCCCGAGGGGACACTCACCATGCTTGAGGCGGCTCTGCAATTGGCTCATCGCGTCACTCCTGCGCTCGATCGTGTCTCGCGCTTAGTCGCTGGGACCGGCTCGACGCCAGGCGGGTAGCCCGCGCCGTCCGGAGGGCAATCCCATGCGAGCGGGATTGCCGCGCGCATGGTTTGCGGGGGAAATTGTAACCGATTTCTGCGGCGGCGCGCATGGCGGATATCAGGAAGCGAATCTCCTGCGCCGGAATGCGCACACATGCACTTCATAGGCGTAAACCCGAGGACATAGAATTGCGGCACAGCTTGGTCTGCACATATATCCAGCTGAATCCGAACGGGAAACGCGCAGCTGGATGACCGCGCCATAATCCGGCTACAATAGCGGCGTCAATTGTGCTCATTGCACGGCAGCGAGCGCGATGACCACAAACCTATCCAATCAAAAATGAGGAGAGCACAATGCAACGACGTTCCTTCCTGAAGAAAGCCGGCCTGGGATTGGCCGCAGGCGCGGCCGCCGCGCCGGCCATCGTCAGGGCAGACTCACCCACCGTCACCTGGCGCATGGTCGGAAGCTGGCCGAAGAGCCTCGATACGCTTTTTGGCAGCATGGAATATATCTCCAAGCGCGTGGCGGAGGCGACCGGCGGCAAGTTCAACATCAAGGTGTATGCCGCGGGCGAGATTGTAGGCGGGTTGCAGGTCCTCGATGCGGTGCAGAACGGTACCGTCGAATGCGGCCATACCGCGACCTATTATTACTTCGGCAAGGATCCCACGTTCGCGCTCAACTGCGCCGCCCCGTTCGGCATGAATGCGCGCCAGCAGAATGCGTGGATGTATCACGGTGGCGGCATGGAGTTGGTGCGCGAGTTCTACAAGGACTACAACGTCACCTTGTTCCCCGCCGGCAACACGGGCTGCCAGATGGGCGGCTGGTTCCGCAAGGAAATCAAGACGGTCGCCGATCTCAAGGGCCTGAAGTTCCGCGTCAGCGGTTTTGCCGGTATGGCACTGACCAAGTTGGGCGTGGTGCCACAGCAGCTCGCCGGCGGCGACGTCTACCCGGCGCTGGAAAAAGGCACCATCGACGCAGCGGAGTGGGTCGGCCCCTATGACGACGAGAAGCTCGGCTTCTACAAGGTGGCGAAGTATTACTACTATCCGGGCTGGTGGGAGGCCGGCACCCAGGCCGACCTGTTGGTCAACCTCAAGGCCTGGGCAGCCCTGCCGAAGGAGTATCAGGATGTACTCGCAATGGCATGCGCCGACGCGAACGGCTGGATGATGGCCAAGTACGATGCGGTCAACCCGGACGCGCTGAAGCGGCTGGTCGCAAACGGCGTCAAGCTGCGGCCGTTTTCGAACGCAATCCTGGCGGCCTGCTACAAATCCGCCATGGAGGTTTACGCTGAAATCTCGGCCAAAAACGCTAAGTTCAAGAAGATCTACGATGCCATGACCAAGTTCCAGGCAGACCAGGTGCAATGGTGGTCGATCGCCGAAGACCGCATGAACAACTTCATGGCGGCGGCGGAACGCTTGTCGCAGCACGAGGCGAGAAGGAAGCGCTGACATCGACCATCTAGCCCGGTCGGAGCGGACCCCGATCAGGCCGAAAAAAACCCCGCGCGAGCGGGGTTTTTTTTGCGCGCCCTGCAAGCGAACGAGCGCCATTTCCGCTCGCGGAGGCGCTAGTCTTTCCGCTTGCCGGACGGTTTCGCGCCGGCCGCTCCCTTGGCCGCGCCCGGCTTGTCAGCCCGGCCCTTCGGCGCGCCTTGCCCGCCCGCAGGCGGTTCGGCCGCATTATCCTGGTCGCCGAGCGCGTTCTCGAGCGCATTCTCCATAGAGTCCTCGCTGGCGCCGGCCCGGCCAGCCGCTTCGGGCACCATGATTTGCAGCTTGTCGGTGTCGACGGGCGCTTTCTTCACCAGGCCGCCGCCGACGATATCGGGCACCGCGATTACCAGCGCGACCATGAACACCTGGATCAGGACGAAAGGCACCACGCCCCAGTAAATCTGCATGGTGGTGACTTTGGCGGTCAGCTTGCCGCTGACCCGGTCGACGTAATCCTTGACCGGAGCTACGCTGCGCAGATAGAACAGGGAGAACCCGAACGGCGGGTGCATGAACGAGGTCTGCATGTTGATCGCCAGCAGCACGCCGAACCAGATGAGGTCGATGCCGAGTTTCTCCGCCACCGGGCCGATCAGCGGGATGATGATGAACGCGAGCTCGAAAAAGTCGAGGAAAAACGCGAGCACGAACACCAGCAGGTTGACCACGATGAGGAAGCCGAGCTGGCCGCCGGGGAGATTCAGCAGCAGGTGCTCGACCCAAAGATTGCCGTCCACGCCATAGAACGTCAGGCTGAATACGCGCGAACCGACCAGGATGAACACGACGAAAGAGGTCAGCTTGGCGGTCGAATCCATCGCCTGGCGCAGCAGTGGGAGCGACAGGCGCCGGCGCATCAGCGCCATGATCAGCGCGCCGGTGGCGCCCATCGCGCCACCCTCGGTGGGCGTCGCCACGCCGAGGAAAATGGTCCCCAGCACCAGAAATATCAGCGCCAGCGGCGGGATCAGCACGAAGGTCACGCGCACCGCGATCCTGGACAGCAGGCCCAGCTTGAGCAACTGATCGAGCACGGCGGCGGTGAAGGCGACGCCGACCCCGACCGAGGTCGAAACCACCAGCAATTCGTCCAGGGGCGCACCGGGGCCGTAGTGATATTTCGAAAACGCGACCGAAGAGGCCACGGCGACCAAGGCAAGCACCGCGAGCGAGGGGACGCCGCTGCTGCCGTTGGGCTCGCGGAAAGTGCGTGCTTCCTTCGGCAAGGCCGGCGCCCAGGCGGGCTTGAATACGGTCACGCCAATGGCATAGACGACGTACAAACCGGTAAGGATCAGCCCCGGGAGGAAAGCACCGGCGTACATGTCGCCCACCGACTTGCCCAACTGGTCGGCCATGACGATCAGCACCAGCGAGGGCGGGATGATCTGCGCCAGCGTGCCCGAGGCGGCGATTATGCCGCTGGCGAAGCGCCGGTCATAGCCGTAGCGCAGCATGATCGGCAGGGAAATCAGGCCCATCGAAATCACCGAAGCCGCCACCACGCCGGTGGTCGCCGCGAGCAGCGCGCCAACGAAAATCACCGCGAAGCCGAGCCCGCCGCGCAAGGGCCCGAACAGCTGCCCGATGGTATCGAGCAAATCCTCGGCCATGCCACTGCGCTCCAGCACCAGCCCCATAAAGGTGAAAAACGGCACCGCGAGCAGCGTTTCGTTGGACATCACCGCCCAGACGCGCTGCGGCAGCGCCTGGAACAGCGCAGGATGCAGCAATCCCAATTGCATGCCGATGAGGCCGAACAGGATGCCGTTGGCGGCAAGAGAAAAAGCCACCGGGTAACCGAGCAGCAGAAAAAACACCAGCGCCCCGAACATCACCGGCGCCATGTTATCCGTCAGGAGTTCGATCATGCCGTCTCGCCCCGCTCTTTGCGCAGCGCCTCGGCGAGCTGCTCTTCCAGACTCGGGCCTTCGTCCTTGTCGGTCGGATCGGGAATCAAGCCAAGGAGGAAGGCGATGCGCTTGATCAGTTCCGAAATTCCCTGCAGGACCAGCAGGAAGAATCCGACTGGAACCATCAGGCGCGCCGGCCAGATGATCAGGCCGCCGGCGTTAGACGACATTTCATGTATTCGATAGGACTGGGTAAATACCGGCCAGGACAGCCACATGATGACGGTCGCCATCGGCAGCAGGAAAAACAGCGTCCCCAGCACGTCGATCCAGGCGCGCGCGCGCTTCGACAGATGCGACGCGACGACATCGATGCGCACGTGCTGATTATGCAGCAGGGTATAGCCGGCGCAGAACAGGAATACCGCGGAAAACAGGTACCACTGGATTTCGAGCCAGGCGTTAGAACTTCGGTCGAAGACGTAGCGCACGGTCGCGTTGCCGGCGCTGATGAGCACTGCGGCCAGAATCAGCCAATAGCTCAGGCGGCCGACGCGCTCGTTCAGTGCATCGATGAGACCGGATAACTTCAGTAGCAACTTCACGGGGGACTCCTCTCTGGTCAGGCGAGGACTTCTAGCCTCGCTATCGCCGCGGATTGCATTGCCGCGCCCCGCGAATTATAGGGGATTTCCCCCTGTTATCGGTAGGGAATTAGGTGGATTCCCACCCGGCCGGCGAAGGGCGGACTCAGTTGCCCGCGATGGTCATGCTGTCGATCAGGATGGAACCGCAGCGGCGCGAACCGCGCGTGAGTTCGTCCCTGCCCACCGCGGCGATGCCCTTGAACATATCGCGCAGATTGCCGGCGATAGTGATCTCCTCCACCGGGTAGCGGATTTCGCCGCCCTCGACCCAGTATCCAGCCGCGCCGCGCGAGTAATCGCCGGTGACCATGTTGATGCCGTGTCCCATCAGGTCGGTGACGAACAGTCCGCGGCCCATCTTCTTGAGCAGGCCGGGCAGGTCGAGTTCGCCGCTCTGAAGTATCAGATTGTGACTGCCGCCGGCATTGCCGGTGCTCTGCATGCCGAGTTTGCGCGCCGAGTAGCTGCCGAGGAAATAGCCCTGCAGCACGCCGTCCTTCACCATCTCGCGCGCACGCGTGGCGACGCCGTCGTCGTCGAAATAGCAGCTTGCCAGGCCCTTTTTCAGGTGCGGCTGCTCCGTGATTTGCACCAGCGGAGAGAACACCTGCTTGCCCAGGCTGTCGAGCAGAAACGAAGTCTTGCGATAAAGGCTGCCGCCGCTTACCGCGCTGACGAAGCTTGCGAGCAGGCCGCTCGCCATCGGTGCCTCGAACAGCACCGGCACTTTCATCGTTTTCAGCTTGCGGCTGCGCAAGCGCGCCAAAGCACGCTGTCCGGCATAGCTCCCGAGCGTTTCGCCCACCGGCAGGTCGCGCGGGTCGCGTGCCTCGGCGTACCAGTCGTCGCGCTGCATCTTCCCGTCCTGCGCGGCGATCACCGCGCACGAGAGATAATGGCGCGTGGTCGGATAGCCCGCGGCAAAGCCATTGGAGTTGGCCAACACGAACTGGTGCTGCTGGGTCGACACGCCCGCCCCTTCCGAGTTGACGATGCGCGGATCCAGGGCGAAGGCCGCGGCCTCGCAGGCGCGCGCGCGCTCGATTGCTTCATCGATGGACAGGTCCCAGGGATGAAACAGGTCGAGGTCGTGGATCTCGCGCGCCATCAGTTCGGGCTCGGCCAGGCCGGCGCAGTCGTCGCTCGCAGTGAAGCGCGCGATGCTGACCGCCGCTGCGACTGTATCGGTGAGCGCCTTGGGCGAAAAATCCGAAGTGCTGGCGAAGCCCTTGCGCTGACCCAGATAGGCGGTGACGCCTATGCTTTTATCGCGGTTGTATTCGATGTTCTCGACTTCGCCCTTGCGCACCACCGCGGTCTGGCCGTAGCCCTCGGACACGTCGGCTTCGCAGGCGCTTGCGCCCTGTGCGGCGGCTTGGCGCAGCAGATCCAGGGCGATTTGCCTGAGAGTGTCGAGCGGATACGTAAAGCGCGCGGTCGTCATTTATTTATGTCCATCTGGATTGGGAGCGGGTTGCAAAAACCATTATCATAGCAGGTCGAACCTACCGCACCTGGCCCCATGCAAGAAGCACCAGACAAGGACCGCGACCAGAACGAACCGCCCAGCAAGTCCAGCAAGAAGCGGGACATGACCGCCTTGCAGGAACTCGGCGCACAACTGGTCGAGTTGAACGAGCAGCAGATAGCGAGCATGCAACTGCCCGAGGCCTTGCTCGACGCCGTGCTGGAAGCGAAGCGGCTCAACAGACGCGAGGCGAAACGGCGGCAGATGCAATACATCGGCCGCCTGATGCGCGACATCGACGCCGCGCCGATACGCGAGCGGCTGGAGCAATGGCGCGGCCAGGGACGCGAGCACACGGCGCAATTGCACGCGATCGAGCGCTGGCGCGACGAGTTGCTCGCGGCGGATCCGGCGCTGCAGCGCTTTCTCGACGAACACCCCGGAGCGGACAGCCAGAAGTTGCGCACCCTGATCCGCAATGCGCGGCGCGAACAAAGCGCGGCGCTTCCACCCAAGAGTTTCCGCGAGCTGTTCCGAACCCTGCGCGAGACGATAGACAAGGAGACCGCGGCGGACGCGCAAAGCGAAACCGCGGGACGATAATTATGCAAAGCAACGCAGACGAACTGTTGATAGGCCTGGTTTCGATCAGCGACCGCGCCTCGGCCGGCGTGTACAAGGACGAGGGCATACCGGCATTGGAGGACTGGTTCGGCAGGGCCATCGCCGGCCCGGCCTGGCGCGTGCACACGCGCCTGATTCCGGACGAGCAAGCGGTGATCGAGAAGACCCTGGCCGAGCTGGTCGACGAAGCCGGCTGTCACTTGGTGCTCACCACCGGCGGCACCGGCCCGGCCGAGCGCGACGTCACACCCGAGGCCACGCTCGCAATCGCGCATAAGCTCATGCCCGGTTTCGGCGAACAGATGCGCAGAATCAGCCTGGAATTCGTGCCTACCGCGGTCCTGTCGCGCCAGGTGGCGGTGGTCCGCTACCGCCGCGCCTCCGGCGGTCCCGCGGGCGGCAGCCTGATCATCAACCTGCCCGGACAGCCCAAGTCGATCAGGGAAACGCTCGAAGGCCTCAAGGACAAGGACGGCAGGCAAATCGTGGCGGGCATATTCGCTGCAGTGCCCTACTGCATCGACCTCATCGGCGGACCGTACATCGAAACCAACGAGAGCGTGATCAAGGCCTTCCGCCCGAAATCCGCGATCCGCCCGAAAAAGGATAGCGCGCCTTGAACGAAAAGCCGCT
>Ga0307375_10003724_pt1 | contig 14845 bp, 23 predicted proteins | sample TR1MG_FD_202531 | JGI IMG/M metagenome (GOLD analysis project Ga0307375, IMG submission 202531) | Soil microbial communities from Risofladan, Vaasa, Finland - TR-1 | ecosystem: Environmental > Terrestrial > Soil > Coastal area > Acid sulfate soil | place: Finland: Risofladan, Vaasa | collected...
AAGCGGTATCTGATACATCTGCTTCAAGGCCGTATGATCTTGCATACCTCACAAGTGAAAGAGAGGTCGTTGAGCTTAGAGCTTGTCGTCTTTATCAGAGATAGTCGAGTAGGCTTCGGGATAATGGCAACCCGTGATAGTTGCCACGAATTTATAGCCAGGCGCTTTCATCGGCGACTGGTCAAGTTTCATCGGGGTATAGCTCAGTCTGGTAGAGCGCTACGTTTGGGGCGTAGAAGTCGAGAGTTCGAGTCCCTCTACCCCGACCAATTTTCACATGCCTGTTAAGCATTGATGGCGATGCAGCTGCCTTGTAAGCAGCAGAACGCGGTTCGATTCCGCGCGCGGGCTCCAATTTCATCTCCGTTTAGCTCAGCCTGGTAGAGCGCATCGTTCGGGGCGATGAGGCCGTCGGTTCGATCCCGACATCGGAGACCAGTTTTGCCCGGATAGCTCAGTTGGTAGAGCGCTTGTTTTACACGCAGGATGTCGTCGGTTCGAGACCGGCTCTGGGTACCAAGTTTATGGGGCATGTGCCGGGGCACAAGACTTCCTTGCAAGAAGACTCCGAAGGGTTCGACTCCCTTATGCTCCACCAATATGTCTGATCTCAAGCGGCATCAGCTGGCTGCTTCTGTATCGAATCATGGCAGGGCCCGCTGCCTGATAGAAAGAGGGCCACATTAGATCTGGCGCGGCTGCGCTGATCACCAGATTGGTGAAGTGGTTGTAGCTCAGTTGGTAGAGCGTCCCCATTGAAGGGGAAGGTCGCCGGTTCGATTCCGGCCAACTCGACAAGTAGCCAAGAGAGGGACTAACAAGTAATCGGCGGGTGGCCACCCGTTAGATGATGCTCCCTCGGATCTATTCAGCCTGGCAGCCCATGGCGCCGGCACAAGTTTCGCCCAAGTGACGCAATTGGTAGACGTACTAGGTTCAGAACCTAGGTTCTGTGGGTTCGAGTCCCACCTTGGGCACCAAGTTATAGCGAGCATGTAGTCTGGCCGACTATTCCAGTCTCATAAGCTGGAGAGCGTGATTCGATTTCACGGCTCGCTACCAATCGACCCAGTCAGCCTAAATATCTGAAACCCGGCGCCTGGAATGCACATGAAAGACTTCAGAAAGTATCTGCTCGAGTACGAGACCTATACAGATTCAAATGGTTCTCGATGGAATGATGAAGGCGAGAAGTATGAGCCCAAGGATCATCATCCCGAGAAGAAGAACACCAAGCTTCACTACCATTATGTCGACCCGAAGCGTAAAGCAGAGGCTCATCATGAAGGCATGAAGCCCACGAAGGATCCCAAGATTTGGACGCACCACTTGGCGGATGCTTCAGCCAAGTCCAAGTTCGCAAAGATTTCGTGACAGACATGGGGATGTAGCTCACTAGGGGAGAGCGCCTGCATGGCATGCAGGAGGTAGTCGGTTCGATCCCGTCCTTCTCCACCATATGTTGATCCTGGGATGCCACTATGGAGCATCTTGGAGATTGTATCATCGTAGTGGCGCCCACGATAATGGCGCCGCCAGTTTCGGACTGCTAGCTCAACTGAATAGAGCAAGGGGCTTTTACCCTCGAGGTTCTGGGTTTGAATCCCAGGCGGTCCACCAGTCACGCCTACATAGCACAGCGGTAGTGCACTTCCTTGGTAAGGAAGAGGTCCTGAGTTCGATCCTCAGTGTGGGCACCAAGTTTTGCCGGTGTCGTTCAAATGGTAGGACACTTGTTTCGTACTCAAGAGAAGCGGGTTCGATTCCTGCTACCGGCACCAAGTTTCACCATGTCCCTATCTTCTAATTGGAATAGGAACCTTGCCTTTCAAGCAGGCCAATGTCGGTTCGAGTCCGACTAGGGACGCCAAGTTCATGCGAGACTAGCTCAATTGGTAGAGCTCCTGCTTGCCAAGCAGAAGGTTAGGGATTCGAGTTCCCTGTCTCGCTCCAAATGTGTCCAAGCCCGAGGTGGGTCCTTCGCCTTCCAAGCGATAGAGAGTGGGATTCGATTTCCCCTGGATGCTCCAATTCATCATCAACCACGGAGATGCATCATGAGCCACAAAGCGATCGATCCAGCAGCCGTGGTTGCATACATGGCCCGCATGAAAGAAGAGTACCCGGATACCAAGGTCTACATCGGTACCGACTCTTCGCGCTACAAGGTCAAGGGTGTCTGGTACGCAGACTACACCTTGGTGCTTTGCGTCCACATCGGGGCACGGCACGGTTGCAAGGTCTTCGCCGAGATCCAGACGGAGAAGGATTATGATGCCAACGCGTCGCGTCCGTTCTCTCGCATGATGAACGAGGCCAAGAAAGCAGTCGAGATGCACGAGCGTTTCAAGGACATCCTCCAGGACTTCGAGGTCTACATCCATCTCGACATCAACCCGAAGGAGTCCGCAGGTTCCAACGTCGCCGCATCTGCTGCATTGGGCTACGTGAAGGGCTGCACAAACGTGACGCCGATCTTGAAGCCGATGGCACTGGCAGCTTCCTTCGCGGCAGATCGAGCGCAGGACCTTGCTATCGCGGTCTAACAGTCACGGAGGGTGAACCGACTAGGTGGTCGGGCTCGCCTGCTAAGCGGAGCGCTCGGGATTCTCGAGTTCGTTTCGATTACGACGCCCTCCTCCAAATGAGTCAAAGAAAATGCTTGACATCCGCCGCGGATGTCATATAATAGCCACTTAGCAGCAAAGGTTTCCGCTGATGAGTCCCGACCCGGGGTAGCACCCAAACGGGGACGAAACATCAGGAGACACCGACACGCCACGAGCACGTCGATCTCCTGTTGTACGGTCTACAGCTTCCGTCTCGCAAGAGATGGTCGAGGATAAGATGCAGCGATGCATCAAATGGGGAATGCGCCCACAAGCGCCCCGCCTGCTCTTCCCAGTTCAGGTCCGTGTAGAACAATCCGAGAGTGCACAGCGATCAGGCAGAACGGTCGCTGGATTATGTCTTCGGGCATGATCGTATCTTGGTCGTTGGGAGATGAAGCCATCCGGTAGAGCCACTCGGTGAACCGGACGCCCCGCAAGGGCTAGTCTCACGCAAACCAACACCTTGACCTGGTGCCAGTATCGGGAGGTGCGTAGTCCGAGCTTTCGCGAGCAAGGGCGATCACCAGCAACGATGGATCAGAAATGATTCGGCAATGCGCTGCAAAGTAGCCCTAGCAGGTGAAACACAGAGAAGGGCGGGTAAGAAGCTGTCGCTCAAAAGGTGATGGACTTACGAAGCCGCTCGTCCTTAGTGGGTTCGACTACGCCGTATGGTATGGCAATCGCCTTTCAAGCGATCTTCAGTTGGTTCAATTCCAGCAGACGATTATAAACGCAAAGTCGGCTTCGAGTGTGAACGAAAATGGCATAATGCTTCAGGCCGAAAGGTCAATGGAGCCTCCAGGAAGCTCGCAAGGCACATCGGAGTTGTTCAGGATCCACAGGTAGAGGGTTAGCACTCTCGCACTGCTCGCAAGGTAGGCTGACGAGGATAGGACGTGTAGTTCACACTGTCATGGGCATCGCCACCCATTCAAAAAGGCTGCCATGCAGGTTTACTTGATCGCGTTCTCACGGGTCACGTGGATAAGCCGGGAAAGTCCTCGCAAGGGATCATAATCCGAGCCAAAGGATCTGCACAAGTAGGGTGTAATCTCAGCCCGCTCATTGTTTCTGCACTGATGAGTCCGCAAGGACGAAACGACGCTCCTGTGTTCAACCGTAATGGGTTGTTGTCTTGGATGCGTCGTCTGCAGATAGAGTAATGGTGCGCTGAGGTTTTGCCTCGAGTCGCCCGTGAAGATGTTCAGCGTGTTGCCTTCGGGTCACGGTCAGCTAGTCTGCAATTTTGGGGATACGCTAGGTGCGGGACCTGCCTCTGAAGCAGCGTCGCAAGAGTTCGAGTCTCTTGTCCCCAGCCATTTTGATGCGGTGAGCCTAGGAGGCGTACGGGTCTTTGAAGCCCGAAGGTAGAGTTCGAGTCTCTACACCGCTGCCAGTTGCAAGAGTACCGTGGTCCTGTAGCTCAATGGACAGAGCAGCCCCTCGGGGGTTGATGCGGGTTCGATTCCCTGCCAGATCAGCCACGTGCACTCTTGAAGTCTCATGGACAGACGTGGCGCGCTGCCAGCGCCATGTTTTCCAAGTTCGGCTCGCTACCGACGGATCACATGAGGCGGTACCATTCGCGGCTTTGGCAGATGTGGTCATTGCGGGGGACTGAAAATCCCTAGGAGTTGGTTCGATCCCAACAAGCCGCACCAAACACTAAGGGCGACGAACTCGCTCGTGTCGAGCTCAGGCATCTCGTTAATCTGTCTGGCAATTTCAGTTCTTGCGACGAGGCCAGGTTGGCCCCGGTTCCCTCATAAGGAGCTTGGTGTGAGGCTCGAATCCTCCCGTCGCAACCATTTTCATGCCGGCGTCGCGCAATTGGTAGACGCAGTAGGTCGAGAGCTTATACAGTGTGGGTTCGAGTCCCACCGTCGGCACCATGTTCGGGTTTGTAGCAGAATCGGTATATGCCGGGGCCTTAAAAGCCTTGCGACCTGTCGGTTCGAGTCCGACCAGACCCACCATGCCCAAGTGCAGCAATTGGTAGACGGATCTCACTCAAAATGAGACTTTTGTGGGTTCGAGTCCCACCTTGGGCACCATCTAGGAGACACCATGAAGACTCTCAGTGTTCTGGCCATGTCACTCGCGCTCGTTTGCAGCACAGTTTCTGCTCATGGATGGGAGCATCGAGGAGGGTTCCGCGGTGAAGATCATGATGGCGGCGGTCTCGCGGCAGGCATCTTGTTCGGGGCCCTTGTTGGGTCCGCGATGACGCCTCGGTACGAGCGTTCGTATCAGGAACCGTATCAACCACAGTATCAATACCAGCCGGAAGTGATCTATACCCAGCGAGTCCCAGTCTACTGTGAGGACGGCTATGGGTACCGATATGTCTGCCAGTGGCGCTACATCGAGCGCCCGCAGTATCGGGATTACGACGACGAGCGGTAAGTTTCATGCTCGATTAGCTCAGTGGTAGAGCACCGCCTCGACAAGGCGTAGGCCGTCGGTTCGACCCCGACATCGAGCACCAAGTTCTATGGTGTTGCTAGCCCAATTGGTAGAGGCTCCGGACTGTGAATCCGGATAGTGAGGGTTCAAGTCCCTCGCAGCACCCCAAATCTGCTAAATATCTGATCAATCTCGAGGCTCTCATGACCGAAGATCAGATCATCAGTGAGATCAAGCGTCGATGCAAGTCATTTGGCGTTCGATACATTTCAGAACGTCGTTCCAAGATCGAGATGAGCCCTGGCCTGTACTGTTCGGGATATTTTGATTACGCTGACGATGCTGGTCCAACGCTGAAGATCGCGAGGAAGATGGAGTCGCAGCGATTCTTAGGAACCTTGCTGCACGAGTATTCGCATGTCACCCAATGGGCCGAGAATTGCACGGTCTGGCAAGAAGATGCTCGTTGGTCATCCATCTGTAACACGGATGAATGGCTCGGGACACGACGCCCCTGCTCAAAGCGCATGCGAAACACTTTCGCGGCGCGGCGGGAGCTCGAGGCGGACAATGAGCGCCGAACCGTTCGACTCATCAAAGAGCTTGATGCACCTGTGGACCTTCCAGGGTACATCCAGCGCGCCAATTCATATGTGCACTTCTACAATGTGATGCCGGTCACGAACCAATGGTATCACCCTGAAAAAGTGCCATACTCCATGCCAAGCGTCACCTGCCTTTTCAGGTCCGATCGGGTTGAAGACGATTTCACCACAACACCCGCCAAGCAGTTTGAAGCCTTGGCAGCCTGCGCAGATACCCTGCGCCGGTAACACTTTGCGCCTGTGGTCTAACTGGACAAGGCTCCCGCCTTCGAAGCGGGTCGATGGGGATTCGAGTTCCTCCGGGCGCGCCAATCAATGCCGTGTTAGCTCAACTGGACAGAGCTCCTGCCTACGAAGCCGGAAGATGCAAGTTCGAATCTTGTGCGCGGCACCAATCACGTCGTTGTCGTCTAATTGGAATAGGACTCTTGGTTCTCAGCCAGGACAATGCGGGTTCAAGTCCCGTCGACGACTCCAAACATGGAGGGTGAACCAGGCGGGGTCCTGGGCCATCCTGGAAAGATGAGCGCACCGAGAGGTGTGGCGATCGAGACGTCCTCCCTCCGCCAATCAATGCCCTTGTAGCTCAACTGGATAGAGCTGCTTCCTTCTACGTCGCAGGTTGCGGGTTCGAGTCCTGCCAGGGGCACCAGTTTCGGGAGAGATCCCACGTTAGGAGTAGGCCATGTTGTATTTGAAAGAGATGTCAACCCAAGATTTGCCGGACACTCATCCGCAGAAGAATTTCACGTTGTATCCTGTTCCATCTGACTCCGCCGTGTCGTTCGGAAAGAGCGATATCAACCCAAAGGGCGTTCGAGCAAGCTGGTTCACGAACAAGGGTCTTCAGACGGTCGAGCTTCAAGGAAACTGCTACGTGTTGAACGAGCAAGGCAAGACGATTGCCAGCCATTCGCCACACCAGATTTGCTAGTGTAATGTAAATGGAAGCATCGACCGCCTTATAAACGGTGTGCGCCAGATTAGCGCCGAGCCTGGGTTCGATTCCCAGCACTAGCACCAAGTTACAAGTTGAACGATCGCTGGTTGGGCCTCGGCCTGGTTAGAGGAAGTTCGCGACATGCGCAGAGATCGAGTGGGAGATACGCATCATCTTGTAGAGATGATCATCGGTCGCCAAACCACCGTGATATAGCATGCAAGTCAAACAGAACCTGGGAAGTCTCTGCTTATAGGTTCGGGTTGATGCAGCCTTCGGGCCTCCGGTCAGCGCCATCTTGTGTGGCGGTCTGTGAGAAAAATGATCGTTCTAGACAGAATCGCGGCTACAGACTTGTAAACAACATATGCGTCAGTGAAGGGAATTGGTTTACCTCTCGTCCTTAGAAGTCGAGGTTTGTGGGTTCGAGTCCTACCGGGGGCGCCAATTCATCATGGAGAGTCAACCAGGCAGGGTCCTGGGACCGCCTCGAAAGCGGATCGTGCCGAGAGGCATGGGTTTCGAGTACTCGGCTCTCCGCCAACGTGGGATAGACAGTGTCCCCTCCGCGTCGCCTCTTCCCGGCTCAGGCGCGAGTTAAAACTGTCTAGTTGGTGCCCAACGATACAAGAGACTCTTGGAAGAGCCGTCTCAGGCATCGTCCCGTGGTACGTGAACCACGGAGCTTTTCGCCCTTGTAGCTCAACTGGATAGAGCCGCTTCTTCCTAGGTCGCAGGTTGCGGGTTCGAGTCCTGCCAGGGGCACCAATTCGGATCTGTAGTGTAACTGGAAGCACCGACGGCCTTATACCCCGTGCGCAGCCGATTACTGCCGAGCCTGAGTTCGATTCTCAGCGGATCCACCATCTTCAAGATCATCACTTGGAGGAGAAACCGACCAGGGTGTCGGGCCCGCCTTGAAAGCGGTGCGTGCCGAAAGGCATGGGTTTCGAGTACACCTCTCCTCCGCCACTAACATGACCCCAGCCTCTGCCTTCTTGGTACGCTGGGGTTCTTATGAGCGGAAAATCTTTTTGGTTTGACCCAAAATAATGCTTGACAAGTTCTATACAGTATCATATAATATGTACGTAGAGCAGTCATCCTAACCAAGGAATGCATCATGAAAAACCTCAACGAAATCACCGCTTCCGAGATCATCTCGCGCCTGAACATGATGAGCCTCGAGGATCTGCGCGCCATCAACAAGGCTGCGTTCGATCGGATCCAGAACATGCGGTCGGTTGTCAAGGCCACCTTCTTCCCGGGTCAGACGGTTTCGTTCCAGAACAGGTATGGCGAGACGGTCAAAGGCGTCGTCCTGTCGAAGGGGCCCAAGAACATCGTGGTCCTGGTTGGCAGTGTCCGCTGGAGGGTCGCCCCGTTCCTGCTGAAGGCGGTCTGATCTTGAACATCATGAGAGTGACACCCGGCAAGGCCATGCCCAAGTTCTTCCGCCACGATCGCGCTGTCAGCTTCGCCAAGTCAAGGGACTTCATGGGCAAGGTCATGTATCTCGTCCATCTCAACAACGGCACCTCGGTCACCCTGACGGCGGAGCATTTCTCCGCCATCTACGACGTTGTATCCTGACAAAAACCGCTTGACATTCGGTTCCACGTAGTCTATAATAGCCGTTCCAACACCCCAATCACCCAGCTGGAGTTTCATCATGAGCAAGTCCCGCACCAACGTGAAAGTCACCAAGACCACTCGCAATTCGCTGGGCCAGTTCGCCCGCCGCCTGGGCCGTTTGGTTTTCATCTCGAAGGCCGTGATCCAGAACCCGAAGTGGGAAGAGGGTCAGGCGACCAAAAACATTCCGCAGTTCATCGTGGCGCCCTGGAAGGGTCGCTCGTTCAAGAAGAGCGAGCAGGGCCTGTCCCTCGCGGCTGCCTGATCATGACGAAAGTACATTCAACCACGTTCGTGAATGACATCGGGCAGACCATTGAGGCTGGCGACCTTGTTGTCCTGGTTTCCACTGGCAAGTACAACAAGAGTGGTCACAAGGGCATCTTCCGAGGCTTGGTCGGTGGAGGAGCATCAGTCTGGGTGAAGGTCAAACGCAGCTATCATTTCTTGTCGGATGGCCGCCGCCTGACCCCGAAGCTTCTCGCTGAACTCAGCGGAAGGGGTCCACAGCCTCCATGGCGTGACTACACAGCATATCAACAGTGGCGGAAAGAAACCGATGCGTGGGCGAAGGTTCACGCACCGCTTCGTGAGGTGGATGTATGGACATCCAAGCACTCCAACAGCAAGCTCGTCTACAAAATTACGGGGACACGAACATGATTACTGAAGACGGTTACGATCTCATCAACGTCGTTGATGTCCGAGGCTTGTCCCAGGATCTCAAGAAGGTTGTCTGGAGCAAGCTCTGGGACAAGCGTCAAGGCCCGGTCGGGATGTTGCACAGCAATAACCCCTCCTTCATCTACGTTTACAAGAAGTCAAACTTCCCGGGCAATGTGGCATGGGTCGCACGTGAAATGGATGAACTATCGCTTCAGATGCAGGCGATCGTGGTGCGCCCGAAGTTCCGTCAAGAGTTCGTGTACGAAGGCATGGAAGAATCGAAAGAGATTGTCGTGGACGGCAAGCGTTACGTACTGGCGGAGGATTGATCATGGCAAGTGTCGAAAGGGGAACCAAAATGGTTTACGTCAAAAAGATGGTTGAGAAGACCATCCTCGTCGAAGAGGTGGAGCAGACCCGCGTCCCCACCTTCAACATTTCTCTCACCGAGGACGAGGCCTCGGCCTTGCTCGCCATCCTGGGCCGACAAACCGGCCTGGTGCAGGATTTCTTCGATCTGTACCAGAACTTGCTTCATGAAGGTGTCCCAATCAAATTCGACACCGCCTTCAAGAACAACACGTGGAACCTTTTTCCTGCTCGAGGTGAGGTATGAAAACCCTTCTGGCGTTGTGCCGCCGAGTGCTGGCACTCCCGGTTCTGCTGCTGCTGGTTTTTCTCGTGTTCCCTGTCGGTGCAATCGCATTGGTGGGTGTGGCAGGAGCTGGCCTTCTGGATCAGATCAATAGCCTTTCCAACGCCGTGGCATGGTGGGCCATACGATGAGAAACTACATCATGCTCGATATCGACGGCGTCCTGAATTCCTCTTCAAAGGTATAACATCATGGTAAGCAAGGCAGCGTTCCAGGCCATTCCTTTCAAGGGGAAGTTCGGCCAGACCATCAACCCAGGTGACAAGGTCATCTTCATCACCATGTGCACCAAAACCATGGGCGTCGGGGAAGGCACCTACCAGGGCATGATCAACGGTCGAGCGCGCATCGCGGAAGACCACATCGTTACGACCTATCATCACCCAGTCACGGGTGCCGATATCACTGATTGGAGCACATCCCGTGCGTTTGCCGCGGAGGTCTTGGGGCCGGAACCGAATCATGCCGGCTACATGTCGCCTTTCCGGTCGAGACCCGACGAGATCGCTGAACATGAAGCCAAGCGCAAAGCATACAACGAATGGTCCGAACGCTATCGTGAGGTCATGAAGACCCGCATCAAGCGCGACACGCCGGCGGTGCGAACGCGCATCCTTCGGAACAATGTGATGTTCCTGAAGGCCTGAGCCAAATCATTTGAATTATTTTTGGATTCGGTATTGACTTTCTGAGCCAGGGGTGCTATAATAGCCTCGTAGTCAGTCAATATAGGATGAGGATCATGGCAATCCAGATGGGACAACCGGTCACGATGGAGCAGGCTGCCGTCAAGGCGACTGCCCAGGCTCGACATTACGAGTTCATCGAGAAGATGGCGGCCATGATGCGTGAATACAACGTCGAGATCTATGGCAACATGGACGGCGAGGTCACTGTCTGGACCAACCACGGGGGCGAGTGCATGTCTGCCGAATTCGGGCATGTCGTCACTGCCGAGGAAGTTCAGGCGGAGATGCGCTTCAAGGAGTTCAACGTCGAGACGGTCGAGCACATCTTCAACAACTACACCCGCTGGGCAGCCGAAAGGGCGGCTCGCGCGGCACATCGTAACCAGGAGCAAGCGTCATGAGTCATGAAATCACCGTCCGCGATGACGGCAAAGCAGAAATGGCCTTCACGGGCCCACGCACCGCCATCTGGCATGGCCTCGGGCAGGAGCTTCAGGTCGACGCAACCATCGAACAGTGGATCACGGCTGCTGGCATGGACTTCGAGGTTTTCGAGTCCATGGTGAAGTTCAACGACTTCTCGGGCCAGGATCACATCTATCCGGCGCGGAAGGCGCTGTTCCGTTCCGACACCCTGGCTCCCTTGAGCATCGTGGGCGAGGACTTCAATATCGTGCAGCCAGGCGATGTGATGGAGTTCTTCCGTGATCTCGTGAAGACCAACGACATGAAGCTGTCGACCGCCGGCACCCTGTTCGGGGGCAAGCGTTTCTGGGCCCTGGCCGAGATGGGTCAGGAGTGCAACATCGTGAAGGGCGACACCGTGAAGCAGCATCTGCTTCTCACGACCGCCGTGGACGGCAGCATGGCCACCGCCGCCAAGGTTGTGGCGACTCGTGTCGTGTGCAACAACACGCTCACGCTGGCCATGTCCGAGAAGTCAAACACCCTGGCGCGCGTGACGCACAAGAAGGTGCTGGACGCGGATCAGCTGAAGCTGGATCTGGGCCTGATCGACAAGCAGTGGATCACCATGATGGACAACCTGCGCGCGCTGGCCAACGTCAAGATGGACGCCAAGAAGACCATGCGCTTCTTCGAGGATCTCTACTACGATCCCAAGAAGACTGCCGAGAAGCAATCGCTCTCGACGCTGCGCATGGTCGCGAAGATTTCGGAGCTGGCCTTCTCTGGTTCAGGTTCGGATCTCTCGAAGGGAACTGCCTGGGGCGCCCTGAACGGTGCCACGGAGTACTTCACGCACGGCACGGGTCGCCGGGATCAGTCCAGCCAGTTCTGGGAGTCGTATCATGGCACCCTGGCGGCACAGAAGACCGCTGTCTACCGGGCCTTGGTGGCGGCGTAGAACCAAAATAATGCTTGACAACTAGGACGAAAGGCCCTATAATAGCCTTTCAATTCGTCATCAATCAATAGAGGATTCATCATGAGCACTTACGCCATCACCCGCAAAACCAGCCTGCGCCGCACCGCGAAAAGCAAGTACTACGCGGGTCGCAACGAGAACGGGAAGCCCGTCTACATGTCGCTCCCGAAGAACCAGCTGTGGTCGTACGGGAGCCTTTTGCAGACCTACACCAGCCGGTACAACGCCCTGCGCACGGTCAAGGTTCTGAAAGACATCGACCAGGATCTGTACTTCCGCGATCATCGGCGGCAGGCGGGTTTCTTCCAGGTCGTGGAAGTCTGATCCACGCGGCACCCCATCCCAATTCAAGGAGTAGCACATGTCAGTTTCCAAGAGTCGTGATTTCACCTCCCCTGCCGTGCGTGCCGAAATGGGCAACCAGCCGTGGACCCATCAGAACTGCCTGTTCGTGACCGAGCGACTGTTCGGGAAGGGTCGTGGTGTGGCTCGTCCCGGCAAGACGGCGCATGAGCGCGCCCGCAAGATCGGGAAGGCGAGCTGATGATCAACCTCTGCGCTTGCATGGGTCCCCGTTTGGGGCAGCCGTATTGCCCATGCGAGATGCAGAGGCGCGGACTGTCGGACGGCTCCGAGTATGTATGGTCACCCGAGGACAAAGAAAGGCTCAGGGTGGCCCTGCAGAAACTCTCGGATCGAATCAATAGTGAACCAGAAGAAGAGGGTCTTTATGGACATGGGTAGTGCAGTATGGATCTTGCAGGAAGTCCTGCGAGAACGTCTTCGCCAGGATGAGAAATGGGGCGAACAGAACTGGCCCGATGTGGATGATCGCATCTTGGCCTACACGGTGAACGAACAAACCGCCAAAAGTATGTGCGACAGCGCATTCAAGGACGGGACCGGGACCTACAGCCACATCCTGCATGAAGAGTTCATCGAGGCTCTCTCGGCGCCCGACCAGGATCACCTGCGCGAAGAACTCGTTCAGGTGGCTGCTGTGGCGGTTGCGTGGATCGAAAAGATCGACCGGGACAAGCGGAAGCTGATCCACAACTGATCTAAATACGAGGCCAGAAAAATAGCAACGAGGCCAGTTATGAAATCTTTCCGTGGATTCTTGAACGAGGGTGCGTCGGAGTATTCCTACGCACCCGATGTTTTGGGTGAAGATCCGGAGCAGCCAGGCGGGTCGATGCTTGATGGTGGTGCCCAGAATCTTGACATTGGCGGCGATCCCCTCTTGGATCCCGATGCCGGGAATCGTGAAGAGCTCGAGGAGCATCTCACCAAGGTGCATGGACGTTGGGCTATCGTGTCCAAGACTGACGGTCGCCCGTTGCGTTACTGGCACGGGGAAGGCAAGCCCACCGATGAGTGGGTCAAATCGAATGAAAAGTCGATCCAATACTGGAAACATCAGGGTTGACAAACGTCTCCTGATAGTCTATAATGTATGGTACACAACGGAGATACATCATGCTTGACACTGTGGAACTCCAGCGCCCCGAGTTGGGTGCACCCATCATCAATACACCAGCCGTTCCCAAGTCACTCTCGAACGAGTTCGTGACGATCGACTATGTGTCGGATCTGCACATGGACTTCAGCGGGGCAGCCATTCCCGAGAGCTTCTTCAAGGAAGACGCTGCACGTGTCTTGGTGATCGCGGGTGATGCCATGGAAGTGGAGCGATATAAGGACCATATGGAGTTCTGGGACCGTGTCTCGGATCATTGGGAAACCGTCCTGATGATCTCGGGCAACCATGAGCACTATCGTTCGGTGTTCCAGGAAACCGTGGCCACCATGCGCGAGGTCCTGAAAGGCTACCCCAACATTCATGTTCTCGACAACGAGACTTTCGAATTGGATGGCGTTCTGTTCCTTGGGGCGACCCTTTGGACCGACTTCAACAACGCTGACCACGTCGCAATGTACACGGCCCGCCGCGGCATGAACGACTATCGCATGATCAAAGATGTTGGTGAGATGCGTGGCATCTTGGTACCGGAAACCACGCTGGAGGCGCATCGCAGGTCGTTGTTCTGGCTGGGGGTCCAGCTGGACTTGAATCCCACGAAGCCTTGCGTCGTGATCACACATCATGCCCCACACATCAAGTCCGAGGAAGAGCAGTACTCTCGCATGGGGGACTTGAACTATGCTTACTACACGGACCTCGAGGGTTTCATCTTGGACCACCCGAACGTCCTTCACTGGATCCATGGCCACATGCATACACGGAAGTCGTATACCGTGGGTGACACGCAGGTACATTGCAATGCGCGCGGCTACCCTGGCCAGTTCGCGAAAGACACAGAGTACTGTGCACGCCAGATCTTCGTGTAATCAGGAATACATCATGAAAGCGATCGACAAGAAGCTGATGTTCATGGAGCAGGTGCTGATGCAAAAGCACGTGGCTGACATCAAGGCACGCATGCATCAGTTTGTGGTCATCGCGAGAGCCGGACAGGCCCATCCGATGATGCATATGGAAATGCAGCAGATGGCGGCGCAGGTCATCCAGATCCGGCAGCGGTGCTCCCATGTTTGGCAGACCGAGTACACTCAGGTGAACTCCGACACGGGTGAAGTGACCCATACGTCGGTGGAATACTGCATCATCTGCGAAGCTTCGAAACAATAATGCTTGACATTCTTGCTTCGGTATGCTATAATTTGCCGTAGGCAAACCCAACAGAGGATACATCATGACCCGTAAGCTGGTAACTATCCGCCGCGTCGACCAAGTCACCAAGCACCCGAACGCCGATTCACTGGACCTGATCCGTATCGGGGGGTGGCAGCTGGTTTCCAAGCTGGGTGAGTTCGAGGAGGGCGATTACTGCTTCTTCTTCGAGATCGACAGCATCCTGCCTGATGTTCCGCAGTTCAAGTTTCTAATCGAGAAGCAGGGCAAGTATTACGAGAACGGCCTCGGCGCGCGCCTGCGCACGATCAAGCTGCGTGGTTCCGTGTCGCAGGGCCTGGCCATGCCGTTGGCGGCTTTTCCACATGCCGGTTACAACTTCAAGGACATGGAATCCCTGCTGGGTCATGACTTCTCGGAGGATTTTGGCGTCTACAAGTATGAGCCCCCGAAGGCGGGTGAGCCGGGCGCCCTGGCTGGCAATGCCGCCGGACCGTGGCCCGTGGGCTTCCCGAAGACGGATCAGGAGCGCATCGAGAACTGCTACAACGAGATGGTGAACCTCGTGAACAACAACGGGGCACCGCTGGA
>Ga0307375_10003725_pt1 | contig 14843 bp, 16 predicted proteins | sample TR1MG_FD_202531 | JGI IMG/M metagenome (GOLD analysis project Ga0307375, IMG submission 202531) | Soil microbial communities from Risofladan, Vaasa, Finland - TR-1 | ecosystem: Environmental > Terrestrial > Soil > Coastal area > Acid sulfate soil | place: Finland: Risofladan, Vaasa | collected...
ACATCGAAGGCATCAACCGTGACGAGGCTACCAACGGAACCATCCCTGCCGACCTCAAGGCCAAGCTCCTTGAATCTTGCACCTTGCACCTTGCACCTGAAGTTATCTTGTGGGGCAGCGGCAAGCCGAAGCGCGAGTTCCTGTACGTGGACGACCTTGCGAATGCGCTGGTGTATCTCGCCACGCTTGATGACAAACGTTACGATACGCTGGCTGCACCTTCGCAATGTCCGCTGATCAATGTCGGCACCGGCACCGACCTGACCATCAGGGAACTGGCCGAAACGGTTGCTGAGGTGGTCGGCTACCAAGGCAAGTTCGTGCAGGATACGACCAAGCCGGATGGTACGATGCGCAAGGTGATGGATGTCGGCAAGATACAAAGTTTGGGATGGAAGGCAACAACTGGCCTGAAAGTAGGCATCAATCTGACTTACAAAATCTTTAACAAGCAGTACTCATGAAAATGATCAAAGGAAATCCCGCATGAGCCAGCTCACCAGAAAAGGCATCATCCTCGCCGGCGGTTCCGGCACGCGCCTGCATCCGGTGACCATGGCCGTGTCCAAGCAGCTGCTGCCGATCTACGACAAACCGATGATCTACTATCCGCTGTCCACGCTGATGCTGGCCGGGATACGCGATATTCTGATTATTTCCACACCGCAGGACACACCGCGCTTCCAGCAACTGCTGGGCGACGGCAGCGCGTGGGGGCTTAATTTGCAATATGCGGTGCAGCCCTCGCCGGATGGACTGGCGCAGGCCTTCATCATCGGGCGCGACTTCATCGGCAAGCACCCTTCCGCGCTGGTGTTGGGCGACAACATTTTTTACGGGCATTCCTTCCAGGATCAATTGGCCAATGCTTCACGGCGCACCAAGGGCGCGACTGTGTTCGCCTACCATGTGCGCGACCCGAAACGTTACGGGGTGGTGGAGTTCGACGCGGACGGGCATGCGATCTCGCTGGAAGAAAAGCCCGCCAAACCCAAATCCAATTACGCGGTCACCGGCCTGTACTTTTACGACAATACCGTGGTGGATATCGCTGCTGATCTTAAACCTTCGCCGCGCGGCGAACTGGAGATCACTGACGTGAATCGCATCTATCTCGAGCGCAGCGATCTGTCTGTCGAGATCATGGGGCGCGGTTACGCCTGGCTGGATACCGGCACGCACGAATCGCTGCTCGAAGCCAGCCAGTTCATCCAGACCATTGAACACCGCCAGGGACTCAAGATCGCCTGCCCCGAAGAGATCGCCTATCACATGGGATATATCGATGCCGGACAATTGGAACGGCTCGCCGCACCGCTGATCAAGAGCGGCTACGGGGCATACCTGATGGGCGTGCTCAAGGACGGTGCCAAATGAGAGTGATCCATACCGCGATTCCCGACCTGCTGATCATCGAACCCAGAGTGTTCGGCGATGACCGCGGCTTTTTTTTCGAGAGCTTCAACCGGCGCAGGTTTGCCGAACTGACCGGCCGCGATGTTGATTTCGTGCAGGACAACCACTCGCTCTCCGCGCAAAACGTGCTGCGCGGACTGCACTACCAGATCCAGCATCCGCAAGGGAAACTGGTGCGCGTGGTGCAGGGCGCGGTGCTCGATGTCGCGGTGGATATCCGCAAGAGCTCGTCGACTTTCGGCAAGCATGTCGCTGTGGAGTTGTCTGCCGAAAACAAGCTCATGTTATGGATCCCGGAAGGCTTCGCGCACGGCTTCAGTGTGCTGACCGAGACTGCCGAGTTCTTATACAAGACCACCGATTACTGGTATCCGGAACACGAGCGCTGCATACGCTGGAATGATCCTGCTGTGGCGATAGACTGGAAGCTGAAGACCACTCCGATGGTTTCAGACAAAGATGCAAAGGGCAAACTCCTGACCGAGGCCGAGCTGTTCACCTGATTTTTGTATCTTATAACTTGAATCTTGCCTCGTGTACCCTGCCCCAATTTCTCCCCTTGTCCCTTTCCTCTTGATCCTTGCACCTGCCTTATACTTGACTACGCCGCGAAATTATCGTTCAATCACTGAACATGTTCAGCAACTGAACGTTTAAAAGCCAATTTAATAGCCATGTTAAGCGACGAATACCGCTACAAAATATTGAAACGCCTGGAAGCCAATCCCGAGATCAGCCAGCGCGAACTGGCCGGAGATTTGGGCATCAGCCTGGGGCGGGTGAACTATTGCATTCAGGCATTGATTGAAAAAGGCTTGGTTAAAGCCAACAATTTCCGCAACAGCAAAAACAAGAAAGGCTACGCCTACCTGCTGACGCCGAAAGGTATCGAAGAAAAAGCCAAGATCACGGTGGAGTTCCTGAAGATCAAGCTTGCGGAACATGAAACGTTAACCAAAGAAATTTCAGGGCTGCAAGCTGAGGCACAGCAGGTAAAGGTGCGGCAAACAAATAACGTTGTCTCAACTGTCAAAGGTTTGAAATAATTTTCATGTCAACCAACCAGGCTACACTCGTTATCGAAGCAGGCAGGACGGAACGCCATTACTGGCGAGACCTGTGGCGATACCGAGAACTATTCTTCTTCTTGGCCTGGCGCGATATTCTGGTGCGCTACAAGCAAACTGTCATCGGTATCGTGTGGGCCTTGGGCCGTCCATTGTTGACCATGCTGGTGTTCACGCTGGTGTTCAGCAAGCTGGCAAAGTTGCCTTCCGGAGGCGTGCCCTACCCGATCCTGGTATTCGCAGCCCTGCTCCCATGGCAATTTTTTTCCAGTGCTTTTAGCGGTGCAGGAGAAAGTTTGGTCAGCAATGCAGGGATGATCTCTAAAGTGTACTTTCCGCGTCTGGTTATCCCCGCCAGTGCGGTGATCGTAGCCTTCGTGGACTTTCTAATTTCAGTGATCATTTTGGTGGGACTGATGATCTGGTATGGATTTGCGCCAAACTTGCGCATGTTGACCCTGCCCTTGTTCATTTTCGTGGTCTTTGCCGCCGCGATGGGTACAGGTTTATGGTTTGCCGCACTCAACGTCAAATACCGAGATTTCCGCATCATCGTCCCATTCGTGGTGCAGTTCGGGCTTTACATCTCACCGGTCGGATTCAGCAGCACGATCGTCCCGGAGAAATGGCGGTTGCTTTATTCAATGAATCCGATGGTGGGCGTGATCGATGGTTTCCGTTGGGCAATACTGGGCGGTAACACCCAGTTGTACTGGCCCGGATTTTTGCTCTCACTTGCACTAGTCATTGTGATACTGGTCACAGGAATATTCTACTTCCGTAAAACGGAAAAAACCTTTGCGGATGTGATCTGATGTCATTGGTTTACAGTGTTGAGAACTTCTTGAAGATATACGGTTTCGGCCATCGAAGGATGGAGACAGAGGCGAATACCCATGAATAACATTGTCTGGCACCACGCCACCGTGACACGTTCGCGACGTGAAATGCAGAATGGTCATCGCGGCGCCATTATCTGGTTTACCGGACTATCCGGCTCGGGAAAATCTACCCTTGCACATGCCGTGGAAGAAATCCTGCATCAACAAAGCTCACGAACCTTCGTGCTGGATGGCGACAATGTGCGTCACGGACTGTGCAGTGATCTTGGTTTTTCAAACAAGGATAGGGAAGAAAATATCCGTCGCATCGGGGAGACGGCAAAGCTCTTCATGGAGGCTGGTGTGATTGTGCTGACCGCATTCATCTCTCCTTTTCGCGCTGACCGTGAACGCGTACGCGGCATGGTCGAGCACGGGGACTTTATCGAAATTTATTGCGATGCCCCGATCGAGACCTGTGAAAGCCGCGATGTGAAAGGGATGTACAAAAAAGCCCGTGCCGGGCTAATAGCCGAATTCACCGGGATAACATCGCCATATGAAAAGCCGGAGAATCCAGAGCTCACCGTGAATACCGGAAAGGCGGAATTGGATGAGTGTGTTCATCAGGTCATGCATTTATTGATCCAGCGCGGGATCATCAAAAGCAAAGGTTCAAAATGACTTCGGTAATCAGCGTCGAGAGCCTCTCGAAGAAATATATTATTGGCCACCAGAAACAGGAGCGCTATACCGCATTGCGCGATGTCCTGACGGATGGTGCCAAGCGTCTCACCCATAAATTGATCCATCCATTTGCTGCACCGGAAAACGATTCGACTCACGAAGAATTCTGGGCGCTCAAAGATGTTAACTTTGATATTAAGCAGGGGGACCGTGTAGGCATCATCGGGCGCAATGGTGCGGGCAAGTCCACCCTGCTGAAGATACTAAGCCGCATCACAGAACCCACGTCGGGAAAAATCACGATCAAGGGTAGGGTAGCCAGCCTGTTGGAGGTGGGTACCGGATTTCACCCTGAACTTACCGGTCGGGAAAATATCTTCCTGAATGGCGCGATCCTCGGTATGAGTAAAGCCGATATCAAGAAAAGATTTGACGAGATCGTTGCCTTCGCCGAGGTGGAAAAGTTTCTCGATACCCCTGTAAAGCGTTACTCATCCGGCATGTATGTACGGCTGGCTTTCGGCGTGGCTGCACATCTGGAGCCGGAGATTTTGATCGTGGACGAAGTGCTGGCGGTGGGCGATGCTCAGTTTCAGAAGAAATGTATGGGGAAGATGGAAACTGTAGGTAATGAAGGGAGAACGATATTGTTCGTTAGCCACAATATGGCTGCGATCAAGAACCTGTGCAGAACAGGTATCGTGCTGAACAAAGGGCAAATGATTTTTCAGGGCGAAGTCGCAGAGGCTGTCGATCAGTATCTTGGCCCGGACAACCTGGATAAGAATGAGATCCATTGGGACGACATCGCCGATGCGCCTGGAAATGAGAATATCAGGCTGAAATCCATTGCCATAAAGCCCCTTCAGGGTTCTACAATTGATATTGATTCTGGCTGCGAAATCACAACAGTTTTTTATAATAGAACTGCGGGGAGGAGCCTTGGCTTTACTCTGCGCATGTTTACCTTTGATGGAATATGTCTTTTTGAAACAGGGATTGTCTTGTCGAAAAATGGTGATGCAAAGATTGGATATTTTTCAACGAAAGTTGAAATTCCACCCCACTTGCTGAATGCAGGGTTATACAAAATCAATCTGGTATATGGCGATAGCCAGAGGTATCTCCTTTATCAAGTTGACGATGTCATTTCATTTGAAGTGGAAAATACCACAACAGGAAGGGGGAGTAATATGAGCCGGGCGCCCGGTGTAATAAGGCCGGTATTGGATTGGTCATACGAATTTTCACTGCACTAGATGGTAGTTCTGAATTTTTACGATAGGCATAGACACCTTCACATTTTAGGGAACGCCCAAACAACAGATGTTGATCAGGCAGACCATTTACTTCAAAAAAATACAAATTAGGATCAAGTTACATGCCTATGACAAACCATGATCAGCGGCCATATGCCGAGCTAATTGTTGTATGTGGCCCGCCTCGAAGCGGCACGACTTGGCTTAACCGCGAATTGTGCAATGTACCAACCGCATTCCCGTTCCTACCGGAATGTACACTGATTACTCAGCAGGTAGAGCTATACAATCGCACACTACATTACTGCGACCCGCAACGTTTTCAGGCATATTTTTCCAATAAACAGAACCTGCTGAACTACTACCGTACCAACGTTGCCAGACTAGTCGATCAGGTTGCTATCATTAACCAAAAACCAGGTGCCAACAGTTTGGTTCTTAAAGATCCTTGTCTTTGTTTGTATTTGGAGGTTCTTAAAGATTTATTTCCACCACATAGGTTAATAGTAATAGTGCGCGACCCGCGCGATGTGCTGGCTTCAATGAAAAATGTAACCGCCAAAAAGAAGCAAAATTGGAATGTGAAAGAGGCTGCCAAGGAAATGCTTAATTACTACAACCAAATTGGAAGCCATCAACTGCGTGCTGATAAAGACAGCATATTTCTGCGCTATGAAGATCTCGTTGTTGGGCAGTCCATAATCCTTCAAGATTTTTTGCAGCAAAAAAATGAGAATGTGGCATTTGCACAGGCTGATGCTTCAAACGTTCGAGTCAGTCTGGATTCGTCTGATCCTTTCTTTTCAGAGCTTTATTTGCAACCGACTACCTCAGAAAAAATTGGAACCTTCAACAAAATACTTTCTGGAAATGAAATTTATCACATTGAGTCTGTTTATTCAGGAGTAATGCAGCGTTGGGGTTACGTGAGCTCCTGCTCAATAACAAAAGCGAAATGGTTTACAAAACAATGGCTGCGAAAGTTGTGGAGATGAGTTGTGTATCACGTGAATCGCAGCTTTCAGCAAAAACCTAAACTAGACAAATGAAATAATTATCAATTATTGGAAGATTGACAGGTGATCAGATGTTAAAGAATATTCACCCTCTGTCAGATGTGCAGAGCAAAGTAATTGGCGAAGGAACGCAAATCTGGCAGTTTAGCGTGGTATTAGCGGGGGCAACGATTGGCGCCAACTGCAACATCTGTGCGCAGGTTTTTATCGAGAATGACGTTGTGATCGGTGATAACGTCACCATCAAGAACGGCGTGCAGCTTTGGAATGGGCTGAGGATCGAGAATAATGTTTTCATTGGTCCAAATGTAACCTTTACAAACGACCTGTTTCCCCGTTCCAAGTTGTATCCAGCGGAGTTTTTGCAGACGATCGTGAAAACGGGAGCCTCGATTGGTGCCAACGCAACGATCCTGCCAGGTGTGACCATAGGCGAAGGCGCGATGGTTGGTGCGGGGGCGGTGGTGACCAAAGATGTGCCTGCCGGTGTGGTCGTGATAGGTAATCCAGCAAACATCGTGAGAAAACTATGAGTATTGAAGATTGTAAAATTATTGAATTGCCAAAAATATCAGATCCGCGCGGCAATCTGACGTATATCGAAGGGGGGAAACATATCCCTTATGAAATACGCCGTGTGTACTATTTATATGATGTACCCGGTGGAGCAGATCGGGGTGCTCATGCCCATAAGGAACTCCATCAATTAATTGTTGCGATGTCCGGTAGCTTTGATGTAACACTGGACGATGGTCGCAACAAAAAAAAATTCCATCTAAATCGCTCCTATCAAGGGCTGTACGTCTGCCCGATGATGTGGCGAGACTTGGATAATTTTTCATCCGGCTCTGTTTGCATGGTGCTAGCTTCAAATCTTTATGAAGCATCTGATTATTATCGCGATTACAGCGAATTTCTAACTGCGGCCAACTTAAAATGAATATCCCGTTTCTTGATCTGGGTGCTGCCTATTCGGAACTGAAGACGGAAATCGAAACGGCTGTTCTGGCATCCTTGCGCTCTGGTTGGTATATAGGCGGACAGGAGGTTGAAGCGTTCGAGCAGGAATTTTCGGTTTATACCGAAACAAAATATTGCGTAGGGGTCGCCAATGGCCTCGATGCATTGCAACTGGCGTTGCGCGCAATGGATATCGGGAAGGGTGATGAGGTGATCGTTCCCTCCAACACCTATATAGCCACCTGGCTGGCAGTCAGCCAATGCGGCGCAATCCCGGTTCCCGTGGAGCCGCTGGATTCAACCTGCAATATTGATCCCGGACAGATTGAAGCGGCCATTACACCGCGCACCAAGGCCATTATTCCGGTGCATCTGTACGGTCAACCAGCTGACCTCGACCCCATCCTTGCTCTTGCACACAAGCATGGTTTGCGTGTTCTCGAGGATGCAGCCCAAGCACACGGTGCTCGCTATAAGGGCAAGCGTATCGGCGGACATGGCGATGTAGTGGCATGGAGCTTCTACCCAGGCAAAAACCTCGGCGCGCTGGGCGATGCGGGTGCTGTCAGTACCAACGATCCTTACATTGCAGACCGAATTCGCGTACTTCGCAATTATGGTTCGCGGGTGAAGTATGTAAATGAAGTGCAGGGCTGCAATAGTCGGCTGGATCCGGTGCAAGCTGCAATTTTGCGAGTCAAGCTCAAGGTACTTGACGCATGGAATGTACGAAGGGAAAAGATTGCCGCACGTTATACGGAAGCGCTGGCAGGATTAGATTTGGCAATTCCTACTGTGTTGCCGTGGGTCGATCCGGTATGGCATCTTTATGTAGTGCAAAGTTCGCAACGGGATGTTCTTCAAAAGTCACTGGGTGAAGCTGGTATCAGTACGCTGATCCACTACCCAATTCCACCACACCTGCAGCAAGCCTATGCTGGAGCAGGATATGTTAAAGGCCGGCTACCGCTCGCGGAACGGTTAGCCAACCAAGTGCTGAGCTTGCCGATTGGGCCACAGCTGGATGATATTGGCGTTAATGCAGTTATCGCTGTAGTCATCAGTGCGCTAAATAAATGAGCAGTTTGATGAAGCGTAAGAGAGGGTTATTTTTTTGGATAAAGGACAAGTTACTAAGCGTTCTGATAAAGGCTCTTATTCAAGTTGCATATATTCATAGGGCAGGCGCGAACGTTTTTTTTAGTTTAGGTAGTAAGTTAACTACCACACCTATTGACATTTTGGCTCTCCCATTGGTTTGGATGGATCAGTCAAAGTTTCATGAAAAGGACACGTTGCGGCGAGGCGCGAACGGCATCGCATACGGACCGCACTTTATAGGTCAAGAGCAATCAACAGAAAGCGTATGCCTGCCTGATATACATTACTACATCTTCGAAAAGGCACGAGTTTCTACAACTTCTTCATCAGTTATCCTGAATGACAAACAAGTCATAATCGATCGAGCGATTGGCCCAGATCATAATAAGTACAACTTCACAAGTGGGCATATTATTGGGCATAGTAACGAGACGGCTGTCGTTTCTCTAGGCAAACAGGAAGATATAAATAAAGGGATCTTTTTGGGTGGTAATGGTTCGTCTAATTATTATCACTGGATGATTGAAATACTTGCAAAGCTGGAATTCCTACCATACTTGCCGGAGTACTATCAAAATTATCCTCTGCTAGTCAGCGAGGATGCCGTCCGTATCTCCTCATTCAGGGAAACATTAGATATCTTTGCAAAAAAGTGTGAGCTGATTGTTTTAAGCAAGCAATTGTCATACGTGGTGGATGAGTTGATTTTTATCAATTCTCCAAATAATTTGCCATTTAACCTAATCGGTAATCAAAAATTCAAAAATACTTATGTCACTATCGATAGCTTATCGATTAATTATCTCAGGAAGTTAGCTTTACAAGATGCACTGAGTACCCCCGCGCATTCGAATTACCCAAAGAAAATATTCCTGTGCAGGAAAGGTGGGTTAAGAGATTACAATCAAGATGAGGTTTTCAATTATCTTTCAGGGTTGGAGTTCACCAGAATATTTATGGAAGATATAAGCTTTCTGGAGCAGGTTAGAACTGCGCACCACGCAGATTTTATTGTTGGACCTACCGGTGCAGCCTGGACCAATTTAATTTTCTGTAATTCGGGTGCCAAAGGTCTATGTTGGATGGCAGATGAATTTGGTGATTTCTCCGCATATTCGAGTATTGCCCGCATGGTTGGTGTTGATTTAAGGTATCTAACCTACAAGGCTGGTGTTCGCTCGACAAGTGAGCTGTATCATAAAAGCTACAATATTGACTTAGGTATGCTTGAGAAGGGCTTGCTAGCCCTTGAAGAAACACTGGTGTCTGTTCCAACATAACTAGTCTGGTTCACACAAATGTGGGTAACTGGTGAATATCAAATGACAGGCGAAAAAACAGACATAGATCACGACACTTTGGTAAGTGTTCTTATGCCTTGCTATAACCATGAGGCATATGTCATAAGTGCCTTGGAGAGTGTGGCGTCTAGCGATTTCAAATTGATTGAATTCATATTTATTGATGATGCTTCGAAAGATAATTCATTCAACTTGGCAGCAAATTGGTTCGAGAATAACAAAGACAGATTTGTAAGAACCGTGTGCATACAACATGAAGAAAATCGTGGAATATGTTGCACATTCAATGAGCTTTACGTTCATTCCCGTGGGGAATATGTTAGCTATTTGGCATCAGACGACTTATTGTTGGCCAACGCAATATCCAAACAGGTAAGTTTCGCACAGTGCAAAGGAATAGATTTTATCTTCTCTGACTGTTATTTAATTGATGAGTCTGGAAAATTAATTTCCGATAGTGCACTTAAGTATTTTCGTAAAAACGATCGAAAGCTTAAAAAAAAAGTTTGTTTGTCTACCGAGATTATTTACTTTTGGAATGCTCCGTGGAACAAGTTTTTCATGAAGTCGGCATTAGTTAAAAAAATTGGGCTCTTTGATGAAAACCTGTGCTATGAGGATCGCGACTTTATTATTCGTGTTCTGATTAACGGTTCGTTTGAGTTTATGGCGGATGCGACAACCGCGTATAGGATCAGGTTGAAGAACAGATTAACACCCGGTTTGATTCTCGAGGATGTCATGAGTGATTTTCGAAAAGCTGATTGTAAAAATTACCTGTATTCATCTGGAGTAACAAGGATCTTGTTGGGAATTTTGGTTTATACCTACGAAGAGAAGTTTATGGAGTTAGGAATCAAGAATGCCAAGTTTGTAATGTTCGCAACTAAAATGACAGGTTTGTTTAAAAGTGCGATTTGTAAACTTCACCGGGTTTTAGTTTGGCGCTCATAGCGGAAAAAGATTTTGAAATAGACTGCAAAATTTATGGGGGAAATCATTGGCCTGTATATGACTATACAATGGAAATATTGGATTCTTGCAAGGATGTCCACACTAGCCACAGGTGGTTCTAAGCCCATACTTTAATAGCGGATTATAGAAAGAAGTGAGGGGCATGAAGCGAATTTTCATAAATATTGCCTGTGGCAATTCCTATGTCGATGGCTGGTTGAATTTTGACTATGCGCCAGTGTCGCCGGCAGTCAAAGAGGCCAATCTGCTCGGAAGATTACCGCTGGAAGATGCTGTGTCCGACGTAGTGTATTCATCACATTTCCTTGAGCATATTCCGCGCAGACATCTGGCGGGATTTCTGGCAGAGTGTTTCCGCGTTTTGAAGCCTGGCGGACAGATCAGATTGGTACTCCCTGATCTCGATGAGCTTTGTCGGGAGTATTTGCGCCAGCGCGAAGCCGGGGATCACGAAAAGGCTGACTTTGTGGTGCTGGAAATGCTGGATCAGTGCGTGAGAACAGAATTAGGTGGTGAACTGGGGGCTTTCTACGAAAGCCTGTCCCGTAGCGGCACAAGTGACATGATTTCATATGTCGCTGCGCGCTCGGGTGAAAATCTGTCAAATGTCCCAAGCGAGGAAATTGCTCCTGCTTGGCGTCGGGCACTACGGGCATTGCGTCAGCCAAGGGGAATATGGGGTCGGCTGGAGCGAATATATTGCCGTACTCTGACCTTGCTTTTACCACCAGCTTTTTTGGAACAGAACGTCAGCTTTTCAGAGGTGGGTGAGCGCCATGCATGGATCTACGATTTCCATACGCTTTCCAATTTTCTGGAATATGCAGGCTTTGTTTCCATCAGGAGGATGAATTTCAATCAATCCGAAATCGAGGGATTTCCACTCAACACTCTCGACGTTACAAGTACAGGCCTACCACGTAAAGGGCGAGAGTCCATGTATATTGAGGCTAGGAAGTCTTGAAACCCTATCTGATCTCGTATTCTGACACGACCGGTGGAGCGGCACGAGCAGCTTTTCGTTTGCATCAGGCACTAACATTAAGTGGTGTGCAAAGTCGCATGATAGTTGCGCAAAAGAAGTCCGATCTGGTTACTGTCGAAGGGAATAAGCATGGAAAAATTGGCAAAGTACTCAGTCTAGTGCGTCCCTCGCTGGGTGACTATTTGATGCGCTTGCAGAAAACACCAAACGAAAATCTTCATTCGATGGCCATGTGGCCTTCTGGCTTGGTTGATGATCTGAACCAATCCGATGCAGATGTACTAAATTTGCATTGGATTAATAACGAGTATCTGTCCATTCGAGAAATTGCTCAATTGCGTAAACCACTAGTGTGGACGCTGCATGATATGTGGGCATTTTCCGGTGCGGAACATTACAGTACCGACATCGAGAGTGTTCGGTGGAGAGAAGGTTACCGCGCCGATAACCGTCCTGCCGGGCATGGGGGGATTGATATAGATAGATGGGTGTGGGGCCGCAAACTCAAGGCGTGGCAACGGCCTATCCACATCATCACTCCCAGTCGCTGGCTGGCAGCATGTGCCAAGGCTAGTCTTCTGATGCACGACTGGCCGGTAGCAGCCATACCTAATCCACTGGATACTAGACAATACAAGCCTTGGCCAAAGGAGCATGCGCGCGCTCTGCTGGGCCTCCCTACCACTACGAACTTGGTGCTATTTGGTGCGATTGGTGGAATCAATGATCCGCGCAAAGGTTGGGGCTTGCTGAAACCTGCTTTGGAATCACTTGCCGCCCAGAAGTTTGAAGTCGAGTGTGTGATATTCGGTCAGAGTGAACCTGTCAATCCGCCTCGCCTTGGATTGCCTTTGCACTGGATGGGACATTTGAATGATGATGTTGCGTTGGCGCTTCTATATAGCGCAGCAGATGTATTGGTGTTGCCGTCCCGCCAGGAAAATCTTCCTCAGTCCGGGACGGAAGCTCAAGCATGTGGTTGCCCGGTTGTTGCGTTTAACTGCTCAGGGCTACCCGATGTTGTGGTACATGGGGAGACGGGCTATCTGGCGGAGCCCTATGACGTTGAGGACTTGGCAAAAGGTATTTTTTGGGTGCTGGAGGACTCCGAGCGTCATGCTCGCTTGTGTGAGGCAGCCCGGGTACGGGCCTTGCGCCTGTGGTCGCCGGAAGTGGTGGTGCCACAGTACATGAGGGTATATGAGGCGGCCATTGAGTCGTACAAAAGTAAAGCATGATGCGTATTCTCGGTATCTGGGGCGACGGATGCGCTATCGGAAATAGGAAACATGACTTATGAATATAAGTATAAGCCCTGAAAAAAACATACCAATACCGCAGTCATTTGCCATCGTGACCCCGAATTTCAACATGGGGCAATATCTGGGGCGAACCATTGAATCGGTGATCCGCAATCTGGGCCCGGGCGACCAGTATTTCGTGATTGACGGCGGCTCGACGGACAACAGCGTCGAGGTTATACGATCATACGATAAGCATCTGACCGGCTGGGTGAGTGAGCCGGATGCAGGCTATGCGGATGCTCTTGCCAAGGGGTTCGAGCGCTCAAAAAGCGAATATATGTGCTGGATCAATTCCGGTGACCTGTTGCTTGATGGGGCAATTGATGAAGCGCGCGCACGGTTGACCTCTGCGGGTACGGACATGATTTTCGGGGATGATTTTTACATTGATGAGGCGGACAAAATTATTTCTTGCAGTTATGGCAGGATGAATTCGTTGAGAAACATGATGCTATACGGGGCATGGACGCCGTTGCAGGACGCCTGTTTCTGGAAGCGCGAATTGTACGGTACGATCGGAGGTTTGGATGTTCGTCTGAAATATGCTGCGGACTTTGACCTGTTTTTGAGGATGAGCATGGCTGGTCGCTGCGAATATGTACCGCTGGCATTCAGTGCTTTTCGAAAACATCAGGGGCAGAAGTCCATACATGGGCGCACTGAGTACAAAAGCGAACGCTATCGTTGCCGGGCAGTAGCGTTGAGCAAAAGCAATTGCTCATGGATAAAAATGCAATTCCTGACGGTATATTACTGGATTGCAGTTCGGTTACGCGCCAGGGTGCTGCACAATTTTTATCAATCGAAGCGGCAGGCCGGTGAATCCATTCACCATTTGGTTTGTCGCCATTACAATTAAATTTGGCATACCACGATGGCTGACGGAAGATTGCGGGTATTGGCGAAAAATTGGATCAAGGCATTCCTACTACCGGTTCCGCTGGCGGGGTTGTTGGGGCTGCCCAGATACATCTCGGACTGGTTTCGGTATTCCAGGATGTCGGGAAACAGCCCGGGATACAGGGACAGCTATCCGTGTCTGACTGACCGGCTGAGCAACACGCCGTTTGATCCGCATTATTTCTTTCAGGGTGCATGGCTGGCGCGCAAGGTTGCACAGGCAGCTCCGGCGCAACATGTGGATGTGAGTTCCAGTGTGATGACCATCGCGGCGCTGAGTGGGTTTGTAGATACGGTATTCATTGATTACCGGCCATTGCAGGTGTCGCTGCCGGGGCTGGACTGCCGGGCTGGGAACATCACGCAGTTGCCCTTTGAAGATGGCTCGGTGAATTCCCTTTCCTGCCTGCATGTGATCGAACACATCGGGCTTGGACGTTATGGAGATCCGCTCGACCCGCAGGGAAGTCTGCGGGCGGCCAGCGAACTACAGCGAGTTATGCATCCGGGCGGTAATTTGTATTTGTCTACGCCGGTTGGCCGAGAGCGCGTATGCTTCAACGCGCATCGCGTGTTTGCGCCAAACACGGTGGTATCCATGTTCGCGAAAATGGAATTGATTGCATTCTCCTGTGTTGATGATGCCGGTAATCTCGTGCTTGATACCACGCTCGCATCGGCTCATGAGAATGAATATGGATGCGGCCTGTTTCATTTCCGGAAACGGGATTGACTTACCGGGTATCCAATGACACGCTATGTTAAAACATATTTGGCAGCAATTATGGGCAACGAAATATCCCAAAGGGCACTACAGTCCATCGCTTCCGGCTACCGATAATTAAGAGAAAATCCGCCTGCATGAAAATTCTCTGCGTTCTCGGGCAACACAATTATGGCGACCCGGCCCGCGGCGAGGGGTATGAATATTCGAATTTTCTGCCTGCATTGCGACGGCTGGGCCACGAGGTCATACATTTTGAATCATTTTGCCGGGATGGCTACCTTGATTTCGCCGATCTGAACCATCGATTGCTGGAGTGGGTTCAGG
>Ga0307375_10003726_pt1 | contig 14836 bp, 28 predicted proteins | sample TR1MG_FD_202531 | JGI IMG/M metagenome (GOLD analysis project Ga0307375, IMG submission 202531) | Soil microbial communities from Risofladan, Vaasa, Finland - TR-1 | ecosystem: Environmental > Terrestrial > Soil > Coastal area > Acid sulfate soil | place: Finland: Risofladan, Vaasa | collected...
AAAGACAGTGAAATTTTGTCACTTTTTCAGCACAAAATTATGCCTCGAAAACCTTGTAGATTTTCGAGGCAGATTTTATGGTTATTTTTGTGCGCAATATTTACAGAATCGCGCCCTGCAGATCCACGCCCAGCAGATCAATGCCCCGTAGCTTTGCGCCCCGCAGATTCGCGCCCTGCAGATTCGCGTCCCGCAGATCCGCGCTCCGCAGATCAGCGCCCATCAGATTCGCGCCCCACAGATTCGCGCCCCACAGATCCGCGCCCAGCAGATCCGCGCCCAGCAGATCTGCGCCCGCCAGATTCGCGCCCCGCAGAACCGCGTCCCGCAGATCCGCGCCCCACAGATACGCATCCTGCAGATTCGTGTTTTCCAGCTTTGCGCCCATCAGCTTTGCGCCCCACAGAACCGCGTCCATCAGATTCGCGTCCCGCAGATCCGCGTCCCGCAGATCCGCGTTTTCCAGCTTTGCGCCCCGCAGAACCGCGTCCAGCAGAACCGCGCCCTGCAGATTCGCGCCCCGCAGATCAGCGCCCGGCAGCGTCGCTCCCCACAGCTTTGCTTCCTGCAGATCAGCGCCCTGCAAAGGGATGCATGATGTAACAGCATTTTCTACACATTGTTTTAGGGTTTCCGAATCATCTAAAAAAAGTATTTTACCAAAGATGTCTACAATTTCCATCATGTTCTCCCGTAACGTAATTACAGATACGCGCCCCGCAGATTCGCGTTCCACAGATTCGCGCCCTGCAGATTCGCGCCCTGCAGATCAGCGTTCCACAGATTCGCGCCCTGCAGATCAGCGTCCCGCAGATTCGCGCTCCGCAGATCAGCGCCCTGCAGATTCGCGTCCCGCAGATTCGCGCTCCGCAGAACCGCGCCCTGCAGATTCGCGCCCTGCAGATTCGCGCCCCGCAGATTCGCGCTCCACAGATACGCGCCCCGCAGATTCGCGTTCCACAGATCCGCGCCCTGCAGAATTGCGCCCTGCAGATTCGCTTTCCGCAGAACCGCGTAGAATAAGTTATTATTTTGAGCCACAGCATTTTCCAAACACTGTGCAATTGTTTCCGATGCATCTTCAAAAAGAATTTTCCCACCAACATTTTTAATTTCCATGGAATACTCCCGTAACGTAATTATAGAACCGCGTCCCGCAGATCCGCGCCCCACAGATACGCATCCTGCAGATTCGTGTTTTCCAGCTTTGCGCCCGCCAGCTTTGCGCCCCACAGAACCGCGTCCAGCAGATCCGCGCCCCGCAGATCCGCGTCCCGCAGATCCGCGTTTTCTAGATTTGCGCCCCGCAGAACCGCGCTCCACAGATCCGCGCCCCGCAGATCCGCGCCCCACAGATACGCATCCCGCAGATTCGCGTTTTCCAGCTGTGCGCCCCACAGATCAGCGCCTTGCAGATTTGCGTCTAACAAATCACAGCCTGATGCAACAGCATTTTCCACACACAGTTTTAAGATTTCTGCGTCATCCGAAAAAAGCACTTTACCGAGTCTATCTACAATTTTCATCATGTTCTCCCGTAATGGAATATTTACTGATACGCGCCCACAGATCAGAGCCCCACAACTTAGCGCCCCGCAGAACCGCGCCCTGCAGATTTGCGCCCATCAGCTTTGCGCCCCGCAGATCCGCGTTTTCTAGCTTTGCGTCCCGCAGAACCGCGCCCCGCAGATCCGCGTCCAGCAGATCCGCGCACCGCAGATTCGCGTTTTCCAGATTCGCGTCCTGCAGATTCGCGCCCCACAGATACGCATCCTGCAGATCCGCGTTTTCCAGATTTGCGCCCATCAGATTCGCGTCCCACAGATCCGCATCCCGCAGAACCGCGCCCAGCAGATCCGCGCCCCGCAGATCCGCGCCCTGCAGATCAGCGCCCATCAGATCTGCGCACCGCAGATTCGCGTTTTCCAGCTTTGCGCCCCGCAGATCCGCGTTCCACAGATTCGCGTTTTCCAGCTGTGCGCCCATCAGCTTTGCGCGCAACAGATCATCGCCCTGCAGATTTGCGTCTAACAAATCACAGCCTGATGTAACAGCATTTTCTACACATTGTTTTAGGGTTTCCGAATCATCCGAAAAAAGCACTTTACCGAGTCTATCTACAATTTTCATTATGTTCTCCCTCAGTGGAATTACATACTAACACACCATGACGTTCTCCCATTGCGGCGTCGATAATTCGCACGATGGCCTGCTCATCTTTTCCGTCACAGCTCACGCCGTCAGTGGTAATGAATCCGTCGCGGCGAGGGTCAAGCCAGCAAATTCGATACTTTCCATGCATGCCTTTGTTGTTCTCGGAAACCAGATAGCGCCACCTCGCCGCATTCCTCTCCGCAGCCTCCAGCCGCTTCGCCATGTCGGTTATGGTGGCGTGGTGGGTGTTGTACGACCACGCGGCCAAGTCCTGCATATCCGCTTTCGATAAGCCACTTCCATCTGCGATCTGCGCGAGTGCTTGCATTGGTGTGGGTGCTTTATTTTTAATTTCCATCATGTTCTCCCGTAACGGAATTATAGAACCGCGCCCATCAGATCCGCTTTCCGCAGATCCGCGCCCTGGAGATCCGCTCCCCGCAGATTCGCGCCCCACAGATCCGCGCCCTGGAGATTCGCGCCCCGCAGATCCGCGCCCTGGAGATTCGCGCCCCACAGATACGCGCCCATCAGATTCGCTTTCCGCAGATCCGCGTAGAATAAGCTATTATTTTGAGTCACAGCATTTTCCAAACACTGTGCAATTGTTTCCGATGCATCTTCAAAAAGAATTTGCCCATCAACATTTTTAATTTCCATGGAATACTCCCTCAGTGGAATTTCATGGTCTCATAAACAGGATAAAAACGCAAGCATTATTTTAGAAAAAAAAGAAAACCCGCCGGTTGTGCACTCGGCGGGCTAAAGAAAATGCCTATAGTTGTCTTCACGACATGGCACGCATTTTGCTTTATGGGGATACGCGACAGGGGAACCGCGTATCCGAATTATTACTTTTTCTTGCCCTTATTTTCCACGCCTTTGTCAATAGATTTTTCAGGTGCCGGCAATTGCGGGATATCGGCAGTGGCCTTTTCGCGCAAATGGGCAAGTTGATCCGCCTGCTGTGAATCCATAAGCGGCTTGACGGTCCACTCATAATGATAGGCATTTTTCGACCATTGCAGTCCAATTTCCACAATGAAATCGATAGATTCATCAGAGGCCATCATAGCATCGGCCATCAAGCCTTCCAGGATTTTCGGCAGAAAAAGTTTCGATGCCCTGAATACTTCGCCATCAAGCAGGCGGGTAGCTTCAAAATTGCCCCGGAACTCGAATGATTCGCCGAGATCTGATTGTTTAGCTTTGCACGATCCAGCCCGGCCAAAAATGCGGACAACGGGCACGATAGGCTGTTTCGGCAAAAGGGGAATATTGAATATAGAGGCGCAGGGGATAGCATCCTTGCCTTCACCAAATACGCTCTGATCTGGGGTAACGCCCATTGATTTGAGTGTGAGCTTGTTCAGGATTTGCATTTGTGTACTCCAATGGTTGATGTGACGGATTTTGCCACAAGCCGAATATACATGTATTACAGTGTAGATGCAATCTTTCTTTTGATAAAAGACGGAATTTTTCCTAGCCGCAAATTGGGTGCATCAATTTCGGATTCCACAATTTCGCCTTGTGCAATGGCACGGATCGTGCTTGCATCTAGCCGAACGCCCTTGCTGGCCTGTTTTATGCATGTCCCTTGTGAAAATACGGCATACAACTTTTTCCCGCCGATGGCAACCTCATCGCCTTGGCCTTCGTCTTTCCACGCCCCTATTTTTGAATCGTGGAGTTCCATGTCCAGTGATTCGCAGATGATGCTATCGGTATCGCAATAGAGCGGACGTGTCGCATTGGCCAGCCCTAACATGAGTTCAGCGCGAGCGGCGGATGTAATGGATGCTGCGATGGCAACATCATGGTATTGATATGATTTTATTTCCGCTTGTTTTTCGCCCAATATGGAATTCCCAAACATCCCGGCAAATGAATAGCCTTCTGATTGCATTGTATCCACATCATCAAAAATTTTTGCATCCTTGAACTGTGCAGGATCGGTAGCAAATTTTCCATAGGCACTATTCATGACCAATTTCATAAATAGGCGCATGGATGTATTTCCAGCCTTTTCATATTCTATTTTTCGATGCGCAAATTTTGCTACAAATGCGTCGAAAGATTGTGTATGCATAGCTTTTGTTACACTATGCACCTGTTTTATTTTCAGCCATCCTAGCTCTAATCCCATTTGGATCTCATGGGAACATGCTGTAAATCGATGTTCGCCTACAGGAAAACGTAAAGCACCATGTTTTTCTCGCCTTGGTAACGCGCCATTAGATTGCACAGTAATGTCGGCAAAATAGACGCCAGAATCCGGCAACCTTTTGGTTGTAAAATATGAGTCTCCAATTGGATGCTCACGAGATGCCATGACATACGGATATAGCGAATTAACATCATAACAATGGAATTTTCCATGGATTACCCCATGTTGAAAACATTGCACTCGGCCGCCACTGTACCACGGACGGAATTCTGCATCATGCCATGGTGATTGATGTTTTTGAGGATGGACTTTATTCAGTTCTTTTATGGCAGCAGAACCCATAGTGAGTTTCGCCCCAAATTCATCAGTAAAATCGCGCATTAACTGATATAGATATTCGCAGTCATGCTGCAAATAGAGTCCTATCGATTTTTTGTGCTTATCTCTTATGCCACGTTCAAACAGCGTATAATCCGTATCATCTTTTTTATAATCGCGCAATGGCACAGGGATCGCACTATAGCTATCGCGTATCTCATGCCGTTCTAAAAATCGAGCCTTGACCAAACGATTTTTAATAAAAAATAAAGGATTTTGGATTCCCGATTGCATATACCAAAAGTCAAACCGCCCCCCATTATGCGCATATATTCTAAGTGGCACTGGATAATCCATTAGATAATCCAGCATGTCCGCAACGCAGTTATCTCCCCATGTTTGATGATACGTATCGCCGTCAAAAAAGCCAGCTGCAAATGGCAATGGTACTCGATTATAGAGAAAAGGATCGGTTTCCAGATCAATAACGGCTAGTTTAAACTTTTGTTTTTTCATAATGTGACTACCCTTATTTCCGTACTATCGATCCAGTGTTGAAAAGTTTTCAGGTGCATGATCTGTTCGTAACGTTCAAACTTTTGTACAAATTGATCCAGCGAGTCGTTCCCATAATAGCGTTGATCGCCTTCACCAAAATTATGTACTTGCATCGCTTGATTTTTATGCAATTTAAAAGATCCATTTTTTATTGCAATAATAAGCTTGAAAATATCCTCGCCAGTTATACCTTCCGATTCTATAATAAAACCGCCAGCACTTTTATTATTTCGTTTTATCTTGCCTTTGGATGTTATCCGTATCGTCTCAGTCGGTGTAGTTTTTTCAAACAGAAAACCTTTTCTTGTCTTGACATAACCGGATTCTTGTGTCGGTTTATGTTTAGATTTAACTAATTGAAAATTATTATCTAAAACGTATTTTATTCTTTGCCCTTTTATACGTTTACGTTTTCCAGCCTTATTAGTTATGATGCGTTCAGTCGAAATAACTTGACGCTTTAATGGTCTTACAACTTTTCCACCCTTAAACGCCCCTTGATTTTGCGCATTAAAAAACGCCTTTTTTATTTCACGTTTGCGAAAAGGCGTTAGATTCTTTTGGGATGGATTGACGCGGGTATTGAGAAAGCCCAGTTTACGCAATGTGCGCCATTGGGCCACCAGTTCTTTATCCTGTTGCTTGGCCGCTAATTGTTTGGCTTTAGTACGTGTCCGGGAAAATTCACGGAACAGGGACTTTGCATTGCGCAAAGCCGCTTGACGCGCCTTATCGATGCTGCTAGACTTTGATTGTGCCATGGATTCTCGGAAAATCCTATTGGTGCGGTTTCAGCCCCCGGTTTGGCCGCCGGGGGCTTTTCTATGGACGTTGATCTGCGAATGGTGTATAACGTACCTTATACCCATTGAGCGGTGGAGTCAAACATGGTTCAGGATACTACACTTGGCATGGTTATTGCATGGATAGAATCCAATAACAACAATCAGGCCATCCGATTTGAGCCGGGTATTCACGAAAAAATCCACACTAGAATGTTTGGCGATAAAATAATCACAAACATTAGAGCTATCCATAAATGCACTTATGAAACGGCTGCCATTATCTATAGCAGTAGTTTCGGCAAATATCAAATTATGGGGAATGCTCTTTATGATCCGCAATTCATTGACCAGAAAACCACTATCTTTAGCTATTGCGGAGTCGGTGACGCTGCGAATGTCGCACAAGACGCTGATTTTTGCACCTTCACAAAACACCGTGGCATTGGCTTTTCTGTACGTGAATTGTTGGAGTTGACAAATCGTCAAAAATTCGCACTGCATTATAACGGCTCGCTGAATTACGCAGACAACATTGAAAAAGCATTGCAGCATTTTGGAGTAGCATAATGATTGGCATAACACCGCAATATGCGCTGCGAACCGCAGTGTTTTATGATCCCAATAACAATCCATTGAATATCCCTTGCGAAGGGCCAAAAGTGGTCCTCGTAACGGTAGATTTTTCGTTAGATACAGAATTTCAGATTGATTTATCACAGCTGTTTCAAAGTGGACAATTATCTGCAATGCAGTATTGCATTGCAGATTTGACCGCATTTACAGTGGGAAATACGGGATTATCGTTGCAACAGTCGGGATCGAATCAGTTAGTGCAGGTAACAAACAGTGCTGGCGGTTTATCGGGATTTAGGGGAACATTGGGATTACCACTATCGGTATCAAGCCCGGCAAAATTTCAATTGATATCAACGTCCGGAAGCACGGCCAACATATTTTTTTATAATTACATGTTACCAGCATTTTATTTGACGTCTATTGGCGGCGTTTAACGTGATTGGCATAGCACCCCAAGACATTTTTCCGCTGAATTATCCTAAGGGCGATTCGACGCTACCGCCATGTGGCGCAAAAGTCATTCCTATATCACTGGATTGGGGAATTGATAATGAATTCAGGGTTTCATTGACTAACATTCAGCAGCAGAAACAGTTTGGCGCATTGCGTTGTTTATGGATTGATAATACGAATTCCATTTATAATGTTACCGTAAAAATCAATGGAACGAATCAAACTTTTATTGCGCCCGGCGGTTCGGCCAACTATTATCCAATCATTAACGTTAATGTCCCGGAAATAGATTTTTCTATCGCAGCAACAATTGCACCGTCCTATAATACACAAATATTATGTTTGAATTTTGTTCCATTTTTGCGGTTGACAGATAATTTTCCCAGCTTGCTGAACGTTGATGTCGTCAATTTTCCAGCTTTGCAGGACGTTAGTATTCAGAGCAGCGTATCTCTAGCGGTACATGGGGGCGTCACAGTATCAGGCATAGTGCAGACGTATGGTAAAAATGCCAATCTTGATACCGGTTTAATTGTTGGAACAACAGCTGTTAATATGGGCAATACATCGCGCACTAAATTAACTGGCATAATGGTAGTAAATAATGGAGCCGTTTTGGCAGCGGGCGCAACTAATTTAATTATCAATAGCCGCGATGGCACCAATGTTTTGACATTGGCGTTGCCTACCGATATAATATCAGGCAATGCGCCATACACATGCCTAAATATTTTCGACCTGTATATCACATTGCCTACGGGCACTAATCCAGTAACGGCACAATTGAGTGATAATCTAACGTCGGGTTCTTTTTTCGTTTCTTTAACATCCTATTAAGGGGTATTTTTATGTCGGGTATGGACATGTTGTTTAAATCATTGGGCATTGATCCACAAGTCATTATGCAATCAGCCGATGAGTTCAAGGCCGGATTGGTGAAGTTGAATGCTGATCTTGAATTTATTAAGAACCAGAATGAAAAAATTTTATGCGCATTATATTCGGTAGACGAATTTAAGGGATATGGTCATGGATGAATTGCCGGAAGATGTTAAAGACCAAATCACGGAAATTGTCGATGGTGCCATTAACAATACGCCACAACCCGAAAAGGAGCCTATATCTAGCGCTGCGGAACTCGCGGAGGGGGCTATAGCCCTTGCCGAACAGCAAACCGCCATGGCGCAATTAGATGCCGCTCAACGCATGCAAACCTACGAAACTAACCTCAACGAATTACGGGAGAAAATGCAATGGATGTTGACACAACTGGAAACGATGAACTCGACGCAGGAAACGCTCCAAACCCTTTCGCTCCAAGTGGACGAACTGCTATCGACCCAGAAACCATCGGAACCGATAGCGGTAATTCCGGAACCGATAGCAGTACTCCCGGAAGCACCGGAAACACTGGAAAAAAGCGCGGACGAAAGCCCGGAAGCAAAAACGGAACCAAAGCGGCGGCGGTCAGTAAATCGGATATAAGCGGACTGGAAAATATCCTTTTTTCTGTCCATCTCGCGATCAGTGCGATTGCCAAAACGCCAGAATTGGCACTCGATCAGGCCGAAGCGCGAGAACTGGCGAAAGCTGCGGCGGCAGTGCAAGCGCATTATGAAACAGTTATTGATCCTAAAATTCTTGCGTGGGGGCAGTTGATTGTTGTCATGGGCGGCGTTTATGGGCCTAGGGCGTTTGCCATTAAAATGCGCTTGGATAATGAGAAAAGCGCCAAACGCGTAAAATCCAACGTGGTACAGGGAAATTTTCCCGATACAGGATTTACAGCTTAAATGCAGCTTCCGAATGAAACACAACGCATTGTTATTGTTGGCCGTAATGGTACCGGCAAAACACAGGCAGGCGTATGGCATTTAAGTAAACAAAATTGGCAGGTTATGCCGTGGATTATATTTAACTGGAAACGAGACAAACTGATTGAGGCAATACCCGGTGCACAGTTTATTGATCTGGAAACACTACCGCAGGAACCGGGTGTATATATTGTCACGCCGACTCCCGATCAAGGCGAACAGGTCGATGCTCTTTTATGGGCTATTTGGCAACAGGAAAATATCGGCGTTTATGTCGATGAGGGTTATATGCTTGCAAATGGTCGTCAGTATTCGCCGGCATATCGCGCCATTCAAACACAAGGGCGCAGCAAACACATTCCGACGATAACGTTGTCACAACGCCCTGTCGCACTAGATCGATTTGTATTTTCCGAGACGAATTTTTATCAGGTTTTTGCGCTCAATGATAAAAATGATAGGAAACGCATTAGCGAATGGATACCTGATTATGATCCAAACGAAAATCTACCGAAATTCCATTCGTGGTATTATGATGTAGATAATAACGAGTTGGCGATTTTGCAGCCAGTGCCAAAAGCGAGGGAAATATTGAAAACGTTTATGCCACCCGACGAAGTTATAGAAGTTTCACAACCACAAAATAGGCTGATTTATGTCTGATCCCGTCATCATTACGTGGAACGTTACAAACTGGGTCACTATTTTTCTGATGGCCGTTCTCGGTTTTGCCCTTGTAAGTGCTATGATGAAAGCGTACAAGGATTATAAAGCAAAGCAGGCCGGGTGATGGAATACGTGCCCCTTAATTTCCGCATTCTGTTACAGCCATTAAACTGGCTTACTATCCTGCTGATGCTTGCCATTGCGGGATTTGCCGTTGAAACAGCATATACCTTTGCCGTTTCGCATCATTCCATCAATAATCAGGAACAATAATATGGTCGCCGCACAGCAGCTTTCCCCGCAGCAGATTAACATGAACGCTCGTAATGCCATTTTGCAGACGGCTGTTGAGCGTATTCAGCAGGTATTTTCCACTGAACAAAATTCGCTCAATTCAAGCAACAATACCATCAATATCGTTCCACGAAATGTCGGTTTGATTAAGGGATTTTTTATCGAACTCGCGGTAAATATCACCATCACATCGGCTGATAGTGTAGGTATTACCCCATTTGGCGCTGCGAATCTGCTACAGCAGGTATTGTTCAATGATCTGCAGAATAATACTCGCGTACAAACGCCCGGCTGGCATTTGCATAGCGTAAACACTGCCCGTATCGGCCGCCCTTATGGCATGCCGTATGCGATGGATAAATCCGGCAATGCTGGTGCGAATAATCAGCCAGTATCCTATGGTGACAATTGGCTGATTCAGCAGGCACCTGCCGCACTGGCAACTGCTACACCGACCACGCTTATTTTCCGTTACTATTTGCCGCTTGCTTATTCGCGGTCGGACTTGCGTGGTGCCGTCTATGCCAATGTCGTTAATGCATCCATGCAATTGCAGTTGCAGTTGCAGACTAATCTCGTTGTGGGCAATACGGCAGATGGTACTTTGGCTGTTTATAAAGCGACGACGGCAACCGCCCCCACTTATACGGTTAATAACGTCAACGTCACGATCTATCAGCATTATCTCGATCAGCTTCCCATGGGGCAGCAGGGGCCGATTTTGCCGCTGATTGACTTGTCAACCAGTTATGAGTTGAAAGCCACCACGCTTACGGGACTTTCGGCGGGGCAGGACTTCCCCATCCCGTATAGTAACTTCCGCAGTTATCTTTCCACTACGTTCATCTATGACAATGGCGGCGCTCCGGCGTTTGGTGGAGATATTAATTATCTTGCTTTGCAGTCGGCAAATTACACTAATTTGCTGAAAGCAACGCCGGATGAATTTGCGTTGCTGGATTATCTATTTATCGGGACTGGCATGCCAAAAGGCACGTATTATATCAGCCATCGCGATGACCCGATTAGCACGATTCAGTACGGCAACATGGATTTGATTATCAATCCATCCAGTGTCGCAACGGGTGCACAAATCATGGTCGGCTATGAGGATCTGGCAATGGTCAATCTGTTGACTAATGCCGGTTCGCTGCCGGGAGGTTAATCCATGTTGCCCGCAAATGTTAGTGCTTTTATTGAACAACCATTCAGTGAACAAATGAGTTTGCTACACTGGGTCTTGTTTATCATTGTCATCGCGTCCGTTGCTTATTTATGGAACGACGTTATGCGTATCATTGTCTCGGAGTAATTATGAAAACACAACACTGGCTGTTTCTAGTGATCGTCTTTATTGTCGGCTATTTTGTCGGTATTCATTATCCCGCCCTTGGTCAGAAAGTCCCGGTAATTGGCTAAGACCATGAGCCAAACTAGCGTAATTGTTGCCGCTTTGTTTGTTGGATTTTTGGTCTACATTACGGCCAAAGGGCAATTGGCACAATACGCCGCGCTGTTTTATGGGGGCAGTTCTACTGCCCCCACGGCGGGGAGTTAATATGCCTTTTCTATTGATCCTCATTGGACTAATGCTCGTCATTGTTGGCGTAAGAGATACGCAAAGCGAATTGTTTGGGCTATTGCAAAATGACTTTGCGTTGCCATTTTCTCAGTCTTATTTAGCATGGGTTTTTGCCATTGGACTTATTGGTGGATTAGGATATTTTAAATCCATTCGCCCCATTACTAATGCTTTTTTAGTGCTAGTTATTGTTGTTCTTTTCCTATCGAATAAAGGTGTATTCTCTAAATTCATCTCGCAAACATCTATTGCGAGTCCAAATGTTTTGGCACCGGAGGTCGCCTAATGAATAGTCTCACATCCGGCATCATCACCATAGCGGTTGCCATAATTGGCGTCGCAACGCTTGGCGTTATTTTATCCAAAAAATCAAATACAGGCGATGTGATAAAAAATTTTGGTGATGCATTCTCCAATATTTTAAAAACCGCCGTCTCCCCTGTCGCTTGAGGTTCTCAAATGAACGATATTATGCAAGGCATTATTACTATTGCAGTCGCCATTATCGGCGTTGCCACATTGGCGGTTATTGTGAGCAAACAATCTAATACAGTCGGCGTCATCAGTTCCGGCGGCAACGCCTTTTCCCATGCGCTTTCAACTGCGATTTCTCCCATCACTGGACAGACGTTTAGCACCATCCCATCCTACTCCACGATCCCGTAATATCATGTCTATCATTCAGTATTTTCCGCGAAAATATCCCGGCCCCGGAACAGGTAATTTAGCCTTTGATCAGGCGACTACATTACCGGTTTTTCAAATCCAAGGCGCTGGCATTATCCATAAAAATGCCTACATTGTGCGGGAACATGGCATCCTTTATGTTAATTCGGTCACAAAAACGACCGATCTAACGCAAGGTGGATTAATCGCTGGTCAATTTATAGGTCAGCCTCTTTCTCAACAGGCGACTTCTAACGTGGGGTAATTTATGGCGTTTGATTTCACGCTTATTAAAAAGCACCCTGTTGCCAGCGGCGCCGCCGTGCTTGTCGGTGCGCTTGTGCTTTACATGCTGCTAAAAGGCGGTTCGGCTTCTACAGCATCGACAGCACAAGTGGCACCGGGCAATGATCCTGCATCATTGGCCGCTATGCAATATAATGCACAGCAACAGCTACAACAGAATGCGGCAGCATCACAGTTTGCACAACAAAGTCTGGCTGCTACAACGCAGCAAAATTTGGCGACTATCCAGTCATATCAAGACATCACTCTTGGCACACAAGCTAACCAAAATCAGGCTTTAGCTATACAAGATCAACTAGCTGCAACACAAACGCAGGCACAAGTTCAAACGCTGCAAATAAATAAGGCGGCCGATATACAATCACAGGCTATCGGTGCACAGCTTGCGGAAACAACGCTATCAAGCACCAATCAAACGCAAGTGCAAATGGCCGGTATCTCCGCGAACGAACAAATGCAGAAAAATCAGTTGCAGGCATCCGTGGATCAAACTAACACTATTGCCGCATTGCAATCACATGTTACAGATACAAACGCGGCTTTGCAGCAAAACATAACGCAACTGAATACACAGGCACAAGTCGCCATTACGCAAATCAATGCAAATACGCAGCAGGGTATTGCAAATACAAATGCCAGCGTACAAAAGGGCCAGCAGGGGAGTAATAACACTGCTGCATGGATTGGGCTTGCGTCAACCGCTCTTGCATTTTTGTAGGCACAGGTGAATTATGAGTGATAAAAAGGAACTATGGATCGGGGGCGGGATTGTTGCCTTGTTGCTTGTGCTTTATTTTCTGCACAAACAGCCCGTCCCCGTTGTCGATACATCGCAGGTAAATCCTGTCACTTCTAACGCGTCTGGTCCTCCTGCATACAATATGCCGCCTTCCCTTATGCTGCCCCCTTTTAACGTGGGAAATACACCGGGTACTGTTGTGCTACAGCAACCGCAGCAACCACAGCAGCAGACGGTCGCTGCTAACTGCAATGCCTGCACTACCACACAAAACACCAACGTACATGGCAGTTCTTTTTCTTTTGGTGATTTTAGTTCGGGTATCAAGGATAGCTTTTCTTTGCCTGCCTCGTCTTCTGTTTTGCCGAAGCCCGCCAACATTGTTCCACCGCCAGCTTTAAAACCGTATTTCAAATTGGCGCATACCTATGCCGATTGGTATGCTCACGCGACGGGCACAAATAAAATATGGCAGGCAGTAAACGGTGTCGGTGGATTTACAACGCCTTGTGCTGCAACGGGTGATTGTAGCCAAATACCGCCCGAATTGACAGGTAGACAAATATACTTCTTATTCCAAGCGCTTAATGGGCAATATCTTTCGACATTTAACGCTAACGCGCTGGCAACCGCCGTCGCACAAGCCTATGCATCACCCGCCTAATGGATACAACATTTACCACCAGTGCGGGGACATTCACAACATCGACTATTACGCCGCAGGATATGAATGCGCAATTAGGACAAATAGCACAACAGGCTAATGATCTGGTGCAATTGGGGCTGCCATCGTCAATGACGGATGCTTATGTTCAAAATGCAACTGCTGGAATAGGTGATCCTAATTCGCTCTATAATACATCTGGATTAAATGTTATTCCATCCTCTACCTGCACAACGTGTACCAAAGTATCGGGTTTTTGGGACAACGTGAAAAGTGCGCTTTCGGGTAATCTAGGGCTAACTGTTTTAGGTGGCGCAACGTTAGTTGCTAGTAATGGTGCAATAACTGCCCCTGCAATCAATGCAGCTAAACAGGATATTAAATCTATTAGTTTTATGCGCTGGATTACCGTTGGGATTGGGGCATTGTTTTTGCTTGGCGGTGTCTTTATGTTCTCTAGTAACAGGGAAATTTCCATAATCAATGAGGTTGCAAAAACTGAATGAACAATTTTACTGTTGAAAATGTGCATCCAATCCAATACGGTAATGATCTGATGCCCCCGCGTGGAATTGCAAATCCCTACGAATTTCATCGCTCCGTCATTGAGGGGTCGATGGAAGCACATCATGCCATGCAGGCCAATGGCCCCGGCCATGCTCCTGCATTAGCACGTTTGCCTGCAAATCCATCGTCCATTAGCGCTAAAAATATCGTCCGTGGATTTTATCAGCGCTAAGGGGTAAATCGTGAATGATTTTTTTAGTGGGCATAACATGGCTGTTTTAAGCCTTTTATCCAATGGACTAATTACTGTTATTACGCTGCGGACACGGGCACAGATTGCCGAATTGAAGGTATATATGTACCAGCATTTTAAGGCCAAAGACGAAAGGCAATAATTATGCCGCTGATTAAATCAAAAAGTAAGAAAGCTTTTAAACACAATGTATCAGTTGAAATAAAAGCTGGGAAAATGCGCAAGCAAGCGCTTGCCATTGCGTATTCAATCAAACAACATCGAAAAGGAAAAAGAAAATGAATCTTGTAAAATCCCTGCAGCTTGCCATGGAAAATATCGGCAAGATCGC
>Ga0307375_10003727_pt1 | contig 14828 bp, 11 predicted proteins | sample TR1MG_FD_202531 | JGI IMG/M metagenome (GOLD analysis project Ga0307375, IMG submission 202531) | Soil microbial communities from Risofladan, Vaasa, Finland - TR-1 | ecosystem: Environmental > Terrestrial > Soil > Coastal area > Acid sulfate soil | place: Finland: Risofladan, Vaasa | collected...
TGGATGTCCACTACCATCGCTTCCACAGCGCCAGTCAAGACGGCAAGCTCCTGGTGAAGGAAGTTGCCAGCTGAGGGAACACCCTGGCGCATCAGAGTCTCGTTGGAGGTGCAGCAGATGCCGGCCAGGGTTATACCCTTGGCCCCTTTGGTCTTGGCGTACTCGATCATCTCCGGATCACTGGCCGCAGTCACGATCATCTCGGAGAGAGTGGGCTCGTGGCCATGGATGACGATGTTGACCTCATCTTCCTTCAGGACGCCAAGGTTGACCTGAGTAACGAGTGGACTGGGGGTGCCGAAGAGGATATCGGAGATGTCGGTGGCCAGCATGGAGCCTCCCCAGCCATCGCCGAGGGCTGCTCGCATTCCCTGGTCCAGGATGTGCTCCGCGTCCTGGTCGTTGCCCATATGCGTGCGGTGGAGAACCTCCACAATCTCGCGATCGACGCCCCGTGGTGCAATGCCCAGGTTGTGCCAGATCTCCTGGCGTTTCTTGGGCGCCCTGGTCAGGTAGAGGAGCTCTCCGGACTGTTTCCCGAACTCCGCCAGCGCCGTCTCCGCCACATCGATGGCTATTTCCTCCTTAGACCGGCCGTCGGTCTCCACTCCCAGATCCCGGGCCACTTCCTGCAGCTTGAATTCATCGCGGATGCGGTACCCGGGAGCTTCGCCCGTCGCCGCACCATGGAGCACGAAACACAGATCCCTCCCGTGGTCGGAGTGGGCTGCGGCCCCTGCCGCTATCGAGCGGGCCAGGTTTCTGGCCGCGACGGTCTCTACGGTGGCCCCGCAGACGCCGACTTGCCCCTCTTTGGCAAGACGGCAGGGGCCCATAGCGCAGTTCTTACAGCAAAGGCCCTTGGAGCCAATGGGACAGGGTTTCATCTCGTCCGCACGGTCGAAAGCCGTGCTGATTCCCATTTCCGCAGCCTTGCCCAACATGGCTTCGGCTGCGGGATCTATCGTTCTACCGCCTTCTGCCATTGAGTACTCCTCTCATCAAGTGTTGCCTGTCGCGCCGGTGCAGGACAATCCACAACTCGACTGACGCGTGCAGTGCAAGCTAGTATTTTCGGAAATCGCCGGACATCTCGAGGTCGACCTTGTCTGTCTTGATGCAGCGCGGCGCGCATTGGTACCAGGCAGGATCGCCCAGGCATGATGGCTCTTGCTCTACTAAACTTTCTTCCCCGACCTGGTGTCCGGCTTCGTCGAGAGCCTGGACAAGGGCTTTCTTCGTCACCTCTGCGGTGTGTTTGACGGTAACCTCCCGGAAGGCAGCGCTGGCCTGGACATCTTGGACGCCGGATAGCGAGCTCAAGGCCTTCCGCACTGTGGTAACATGGTGATCTGCGTACATCGAGGGCACCTGCAAGATTGAGACAGCCACCTTCATTCACCTCCCTTATAGTGGACTAATTCACTCGTGTTCCTAACAATAGCAGAGATTGCTCACCTGCGCAAGGGAATCCCCGACCCCCATGCACGCACATCGGGGCGAACCGGCCTGGGGCGGTTCGCCCCTGATAGTGGTCGGTATCACATGGATGCTACTGCGCGCCGTAGTGTGGGAACACGACGGCGGGACCCGCCTAGAACAGACCTAGAGTCTTGCCCGTCTCGTCGATGTCCACGTCGAAGAAGACTGGACGGGACGGAAGACCAGGCATCGTGCGCATCTCACCAAGCAACGGATACAGGAAGCCTGCACCCACCGACGCTCTGATGTCTGTGATGGGGAGGACGTAGTTTTTGGGCACACCCTTCCTCGCTGGGTCATGCGAGAGCGACAGGTGGGTCTTGGCCATGTTGAGGGGTAGTTTGTCGTAGCCAAGCCTGGTGTAGAGCTTGACTTTGGCCTCTGCTTCAGAGGTGTAGTCCACCCCTTCTGCTCCGTAGACCTTCGTGGCGATGGTCTCTATCTTGTCCTTGATCGGGATATCCAGGGGATAGAGGAACCTGAAGTCGGCGGGCTTCTCGCAGGCCTTGACCACCGCCTCTGCTAGGGCCGCGCCGCCTGCGCCGCCCTTGGCCCAGACGTTGCTCTCCACGGCGTCGTCCGCGCCCGCGTCGAGCGCGGCCTGCCGCACCAGTTCCACTTCAGCATCGGTGTCGGCAGTGAATCTGTTCACGGCGACAACAACGGGTACACCGTACTGCCTGGCGATGTTTATGTTAGCCTTGAGGTTGTCAACACCCTTTCTCAGCAGATCCAGGTTCTCTTCCTGGTAGGCCGCGGCCAAGGGCCGGCCGGCCACGACCTTTGGCCCACCACCGTGCATCTTCAGCGCTCTGATCGTGGCTGCCATGACCACACAGTTTGGTATCAGACCGCTGTATCGGCACTTGATGTCGAAGAACTTCTCCATCCCGCAGTCGGCACCGAATCCAGACTCGGTCACCAAGTACCCATCGGACAACAGTTTCAAACCGATTATGTCGGCGATGATGGAGGAGTTGCCATGGGCGATGTTGGCGAAGGGACCTGCGTGCACAATGGCAGGGCTGTTCTCCAGAGTCTGCATCAGGTTGGGCATGAGGGCTTCCTTCATGAGCACCGTCATGGCCCCCGCCACGCCCAAGTCCTCGGCCGTCACGGGATTTCTCTTCTTGTCAGTGCCGATGACGATCCGACCCAGACGCTGTCGAAGGTCCTGCAACCCTGTGGTCAAGGCCAGGATGGCCATGACTTCCGAGGCGACGGTGATGTCGAAGCCTGACTGGCGCGGACGACCATCCCACTTGGTTCCCAGCCCGACGATGATATTGCGCAGGGCCCTGTCGTTGACGTCAACCACGCGGTTCCACGTGATGCTGTAGGGGTCGATGTCCAGCCTCCTCAGACCCATGCCGGCTAGCTGTTCATCGCTCAGTCTATCTTCATGCATGATCCGAGCATCTATGGCCGCAGCCAGCAGATTGTGAGCCGCCCCCACAGCGTGAATGTCGCCAGTGAGGTGGAGGTTGAAGTCCTCCATGGGTACGATTTGCGAGTAGCCGCCGCCGGCCGCGCCACCCTTGATGCCGAAGGTGGGTCCCTGAGAAGGCTGCCTGATGACCGTCAGTACCTTCTTGCCGACGTAGTTCAGGCCCTGACTGAGCCCAATCGTGGTCACCGTCTTCCCCTCGCCGAGAGGGGTCGGGGTTATGGCCGTGACGTCTATGTACTTCCCGTTGGGCCGGTCTTTGAACCTCTCAAGAACATCCAGGTGGATCTTGGCCTTGTATTTGCCGAATAGATCCAGATCGTCCTCGTTGAGGCCCAGCATACCGGCAATCTCCAGTATGGGCTTGAGCTTCGCCGCCTGGGCGATATCCAGATCAGAGGGTACTTTGGCCATGGTTTGCCTCCTTTTCCATCTTTGGCCGTGATGTTCCGCCTTCAGCTGACATAATCAAATCGAGGCCATGACCATCCCTGGTCACTGCCTCGACTATCACAAACACCTTGACTCTGTTTGGCTGCGCGCTCGAAAAAAATGGCGTGTTGGGGTATTCGTTGATGCCTCAGCACACGTCACTTCATGATCTCCGCCCCTATTTAAACACTGATTATAATGCAATGCGTAAAGCTTGTCAAGCATCAGTCACACGCGTTGGCGTTCCGCGTCGCACATGAGCGCCACGGTCTTGAATGCCGCCCGTGCGCGCTACGCCCCCTAGGCGCCCTACCACTTTCATGATCGCTTCGACGCAGGTCGCCGGGGGCCTGGCCAGGTCTCGATGGCCAAGCTGGACGATGGTCCAGCCCAAGGCGTTGGCTGCGTACTCGTCTATCAGGGGAAACTCGCGCACCATGCGAACGTTCCGCACAGGTGGCGCGCCTTCAACACAGACGCCCACCCTGCCTTGTTTGCAGAACAGGGCGAAGTCCACGGTGTACTCTGGTGCATCCTCCCTCAGCGGATAGCGTCGCTCAACACCGATTCCGCTCTCCTTGAACGCCCGCCACAGCCGCTCCTCACCCGGGCTCCCGCACCAGAGGTCGTTGATCTCCTCGGCATGCAGGAGGCGCTCCAGCGTTGTGGGGATGAACGAGATCCTCCGCAGACGCTGGCTGGGAATGGGCGGGGACAGGCGAAGCAGGGGCCCGATATCTATCCTGTAGTACAGGGCATCTGCTCTGGGGTGGTCAGGCTCATCAGGGAGCAGACTGCGCCTGGAGACCACGTGGTAGCGCATGGCGGTGGCGTAGTAGTTGACGGCCCAGCGGTCTTCGTCAAAGACGCTGGTTTGGTAAAAGGCCAGATAGTCGGCGCCCACGCGCGATGGGGCTCGCTCGTATGGTATGCGATACCAGCCTCGTTCGCGCGCGATCTCGTAATCGCGGTGGCTGTTCATCACCGCAACGAGGACGCGACTGGTTCTCTCACTGCGGCGCTCTTCGGTTCCCATGATCGTCTCCATCTACGATCGTGTCCGGAGCAAAGCGGTCCAGATGTCCGCGAAGGTGCAAGAGAGCCAGGTCTTTGGCCTTGGTCTCGAGCATCACATCGAACGCTGGCATAGCTTGGCTCATGGCCTCCCCGATGAAGTCGATGAACTGGAAGGGGTCAATAAAGTCCGCGTGCTGGATGGAGCGCGGCGCTCGCATCAGGCTGCTGGCAGCTCCACCCTTCGTGTCCTTGCGCTCCACGACGCGCATGGCGGTGCGCGGTGAGCTGAAGTGGATCTTGGGTTTGACGCCTACCGGCCAAGTCCGCAGGCAAGTCTCCAGGGCTTCCATGGCGGCCATACCTTCAGGATTGTGGTTGCGGAAATGAAGGTAGTCGAACACCAGAGGCACACCCGTTCGCTGGTACAGCCACAGAATGTCGCCGACCGAAAAGCGCCGGTCGTCGTGCTCCAACGCCAATCGGCTGCGTGCTGGAGCAGGCAGATCCTCATAACGCCGCGCGAATCGCTCAAGGGCGGCGTCCCTATCGCCATAGATCCCTCCCACGTGGGTGACGACCACCGCATGCGGCCCCAGGCCCATGCCTTCCAGGATCCTGGCCTGGGCTGTAACCAGCTGGGCGCTCTGGTGAGCAATGGCTTCATCATTGGCGTTGAGGACGGTGCTCAGCTGGAGATGGAAAGAGAGACGCAAGTCGTAGTCTGCAGCCATCTCTCCCACGGCTGCTAGCTCGGCAGAGCAGTCCTCGATCTGGGAGTGGAACTCGGGCAGGTCCGGGTGTGACACGTAGGGCGCGAGGTCCGAAGCCATGCGATACATGCGGATGTCTTGGCGGTGGAGGTAGAGGAAGATGTCTCTCAGGTAGGCCAGGCTCACACTGAGGTGTGGATGGTTCTGCCATCGTCTGGTGTCGTGGGACTTCAAGCTGGGGGGTCCCAGTACCTTCACGGCAAATCCCAGTCGCATGAACAGCTACTCCCTTGGTTCAAAGCCGGGCTTGTTGCGGAGCGCCCACATTGTAGCAAGAGGGGCCGCGAGAGACAAGGAGGCTACCCATACATGGTTGCCTGCAGTCAGTACCTGCTATATAATCCGTTGCGTTGCGGCTACGATGCAGGATGTATTGTGCCTGGGAATACCTCGGTCTCAAGGCGGCGGCTTTCTAGTCCTGGCAGGGTAGAGGAGTGGAAATGAAGGGGCATTCGGAAGGTATCAAGGCAGCAGCAGGTGGCCCGTTGACCAAACCTTTGTCCGTGGAGGATCTGGGGGTTTCGAAGGGCCTCCTGACGGATCTGGTCCTCAAGCTCCTGTACTTCGAGGGCGAGATAGACGGCCCCGACATCGCGGACAGGATGAAGGTGCCACTACCCGTGGCAGTCGATCTCCTAGACGTGCTGCGCAAGGAGAAGCTCTGCACTGTGCTGGGTAGTGAGAGAGGCGTGGTGCCCGTCTATCGGTATGGCATCACGGAGGCGGGGACCGCCCGGGCTCGCGAGGCCCTGGCACGGAATGAATACGTAGGGCCCTTGCCTGTGTCTCTGGACGCCTACGTGGAGATCGTCAAGAGACAAAGCGTAGGCATGGCCTGCTCCGTGATCAGGCGGGAGGATCTGGAGCACGCGCTGAATGAGCTGGTGGTCAGTCCATCGGTGATCAACCAGATGGGTCCGGCTCTGAACTCGGGCCAGGCGATGCTGCTGTACGGAGCTCCGGGCAACGGAAAGACCTACATCGCACACAACATCGTCAATCTGGTGCTAGGCAGCATCTTCGTCCCTTACGCGTGCGAGGTAGAAGGCCAGATCATCAAGGTGTATGACCCTGAGTATCACCACCTGGTGGATGGAGGAGTGGAGGGTGGGGACGTCGACCGCGACGCTCGCTGGGCACTGTGCAAGCGCCCTGTGGTCATGGTCGGCGGCGAACTGACACTCACGTCACTGGGATTGGTCTTCGATCCCATCTCCAAGTGCCATGAAGCCTCACTCCAGATGAAGGCCAACGGCGGTATCTTCTTCATCGATGATTTCGGACGGCAGTTGCTCCTGCCGGAGGAACTGCTGAACCGCTGGATCGTCCCTCTGGAGGGCCAGGTGGACTATCTGGCCCTGCACACAGGCAAGCAGATCCAGATACCGTTCGATTCCCTGGTCATATTCTCGACCAACCTGGATCCAGGAACGCTGGATGAGGCGTTCCTGCGCCGTATCCCGCATAAAGTGATGATTCCGAACCCCACGCTGTACGAGTACTATCTGCTCTTCGAGCGAGTCTGTGAAGCAAAGAGGGTTCCTTTCGACAAGGATGGGTTTTCGTACCTGGTGGACAGATACTACCGGAAGGCCAATCGATCACTGAGGGCTTGCCATCCCCGCGATCTGGTGGAACAGATCGCGAACAACGCGCGGTACAATGAGAAGGCGCCAGCGTTGACCAGAGAGTACATCGACCAGGCCTGCGCCAGCTACTTTGTGCATGCCCCCGGCGAGGAGTCTGAAAGGTCCTGATCTGGAAAAGATTCCCGTCGCTGATCTAGAGCGACGGCAGCAGTTCAGCGGACAGAAGGAGGGGCCACTCGTCCCGTATCGGGCGGTGGCCCTTCTTGGAGACAGACTGGATGTCTGACAACAAGAGTGCGTTGACTGAGCGGGAGCTGGAGATAGTGCGCGCTGTGGCTACCGGCGCGACCAATCAGCAGATCGCTCGGGAGCTCACGATCAGCGTCAATACGGTGAAGGTTCATCTCAAGAATATCTTCGCCAAGCTGGACATCCAGTCTCGCACCGAAGTTGCCCTCTATGCGGTGAAGGCGGGTCTGGTGGAGGTGGAGCGGCCTGCGCCGGCGCTGGAGGAGCTGGCGGCGCAGGCCGCTCTGTCCACCCCCGAGCCCATCTCGCGGCGCAAGCGTGTGATCCTGGTGATGACTCTGGTCTTCGCCACGATGCTGGTGCTGCTGCCCCGCGTGGAGACTTCCCCGGAGTCGGCGCCAGGAAACGATTTCGTGGACGCGGGAGAGTCCAGAGTTGAGGGAGGCGCTGCCGTGCAGTTGCAGCGCTGGAACTCGATGGCTCCGCTGCCCTCGCCGCGCAGTCGCCTGACCGCCGTATACCACGATGGCAAGGTCTATGTCATCGGGGGCGATACCCGGGATGGCGTGACCGGCGCGGTTGAGGAATACGATCCTTCCAGCAACAGTTGGCGTGCAAGGAGTTCCAAACCCATTCCTGTGCGCAACATGGGTGCCGCCCTCATAGGGGGGAGGCTGCTTGTGCCTGGAGGATACTCCGCCGATGACGAGGTCATCGCCGATCTCGAGGTCTACGATCCGGAGGCCGGTTCCTGGGAGCGTGCGGCGCCGATGCCGGTTCCTCTCTGCGCGTACGCCATCGCTGCCGTAAATGGAAAACTGTACGTCTTTGGTGGCTGGAATGGGTCGATGTACGTCGCTTCGAACTACGAGTACGACCCGCTCACCGACACCTGGTCTGAAAGGACGCCGATGTCGTTCCCTCGAGGGTTCGCCTCCGCCGGGGTGATCGAGGGCAAGATCTACGTGGTAGGGGGGTACGACGGCCAGCGGGAGTTCGCCACCGTGGAGGAGTATGACCCTGCTCGAGAGGGTCAAGGCGATCCCTGGCGGGAGAGGACGCCCATGAGCATGAAGCGAGGAGGCCTGGGGGTGGCGACCATCGCTGGCAGCCTCTATGCCGTCGGCGGGGGGTGGAATGGATACCTGGCCTTCAACGAGCGGTATGATCCCCGGTCGGACCAGTGGTCGACGATAGAGTCGCCGGTATTGGGCCAGTGGCGGAATCTGTCGGTGGTGGCTGGGAAGACCAGGATCTATGCCCTGGGTGGGTGGAACGGCGACTTCATGGACGTGAACCAGGAATACGAGGCGCTGTTCACGTACTACTTGCCCGAGGTTCCCTAGCAGGGCGCGTGCTGGCCTGGCGTGAGTTACTGCCGCGGATCCCGCTTTCGTTCCTGGGGCCTCCTGGGCGCTTGACATAAGAGACGGTCCATGGCGAGGGTTTCAGCCCTCCGGACGCCCTGAAGCGCGCACTACGAACGGGCGATGGGTTGAAACGCCCTCCGGGAACGGGGCTTTGGCCGCCGGACCGGATGAGTGGGCAGTTTGCTCAAGGCCTCGGGGAACTCGGAAGGTCCTCGAGGATCAGCCGCTTGTCGAAGTTGACAGTGCATGAAGTGGTGTGTATAATGGGTATTTGCTGAGGCCCGCTAGCTCAATTGGCAGAGCAGCTGACTCTTAATCAGTTGGTTCCAGGTTCGAGTCCTGGGCGGGTCATGGAGAGTACAGAGACCCTTGCATGGGTCTCCATCGGAGCGTAGGGGTGAAAGGTGGCGCCGCACGACCGGTGGGGGTTCGGGCAAGGGTTTCTTGCGTGTAGGGCCTGCTGATTGACGTGCCTCTGAGTCGGGGTTAGACTATGGGGCAAATAAGCGCTCAGAGCAGGCAAGAAACAAGGAGGAGCGGGAGATGAGGAAGTCTGGGCTGCGAGGGGCCCTGTTGGGAGTGAGCCTGGTGTTGCTTCTGGCCGGGGGCGCTGCCCTCGCGCAGGGCATGGAGAGCGTGACCATCGACCAGGATTGCTTCGAGTGCTGGCCGGGAGCCGGCGACCCGACCGATGAGTACGTCGTCGAATTCACCTTCAGTGGATGGGCGAGTGGCGTCATGTATCACATCAACGACAACGCAGAGGTGGGTGACTACATCTACCCACCGTGCATAGATCCTATTCTATGGGTAGGGTGCGACGGGCGATGGGAGCTGTTCCCACCGACATGCGCTGATCTCGCGCCCGCTGCGCTGCCTGCCCCTTCACTAGGGGAGATCAAGTTCACCTTCTACGACCCCGATGCGGACTGGCCTACGGAGAACGAGGTCTACGTGCTGTACGCCGAGGATTGTCCGGCCCGCGGGGTAGGGGAGTTCGTGCCAGAGCCAGGCACCGTGGCCCTGCTGGGCAGCGGTCTCGTTGGCCTGGCGGGGTACGCCGGACTGCGGCTCACGAGAAGGCGGTAGACGTGCTGTTCCCACAGCCAGAGTGAAGAGGAGGGGCTATCTGGAGTCAGGATAGCCCCTCTTTCGTTGGCTGGAACGGACGCGGCGGTGGAGTGGCTTTCCAGTTCCCATCCCTCACGGTGGAAGACCATCGTGGATTCCTCTGCAAGATCCGCCGCTCTCGGGCGCACTGCGGCTTGACAAGATGATCGGATTGCGGTTTAATAGAGAGTGAGTAGAGAGTGCGAACGGCGTGGCTAGTGCAGAATCGAGGAGGAGGAGTGAGATGAAGGGCAAGGTAGTTGCTGTCGCAGCCGGAGTCTTGGTCCTGATGCTGGCACTCGTGTCCCCGGTGTTCGCCCAGGGGCCAATCGACGAGAGCATCCTGGATGGTTTCCCTTGGGAGGCGGCCGGCGCGCAAGTCGAGGAATGCTTCCCGGTGCAGAAGGTGTGCCGATACACCACCTATCTGGACAACGAGAACAACGCCGGGACTGGGGTGCCCGACAACGACATGGGCGAGGACGGCATGGGAGGTTGGTACACCACCTGCGCTGGTGACGCCAAACACCCTATAGAGTTCAACTTCGCTGTGTCGGCCGTAACCTATGACGTGGATGCCTGGTTTGGGCTCATTACGCAGCCTGGAGCTGACCTGACCAAGATGAAGAAGGTGACCTTCAATGGGACGGAGGTGACGGAGTACAGGCTCACCACATCGAGCCCCAGTGGCAGCGCAGTGTGGGTCGGTCATCTTGACCCCAAGCTGGTGCACGCTGGGGACAACCTGGTTCAGGTCTACCTCCGGTCTGGATCCTGTGTGCCCGTGGTACTCTCGGCGCTGTTCATGTTCGACCAGGTGGAGTGGACTCCGGAGTTCGTCCCCGAGCCGGGAACCGTGGCCTTGCTGGGCAGCGGTCTCGTTGGCCTCGCGAGCTACGCTGGACTGCGGCTCAGGAGAAGCCGGTAGACTTCCTGCTTTCCGAGCCAGAGGGATAAAGAGGGACTATCCATGCAGCGGATAGCCCCTCTTTCGTTGGCTGGAACGAGCGCGGCGGTGGAGTGGCTTTCCAGTTCCCATCCCTCACGGTGGAAGACCATCGTGGATTCCTCTGGAAGATCCGCCGTTCTGGGGCGCACTGCGGCTTGACAAGATGGTCCAGGTGCGGTTTGCTAGAGTGCAGGTGTAGCCAGCGATTGGCGAGCGTGTCACGGAATCAAGGGGGAGCAAGATGAAGGGCAAAGTAGTCCCTATCGCAGCGGGCGTGCTGATCCTGGTGTTGGCGGTCCTGTCGCCGGTGATGGCCCAGGGACCGATCGACGAGAGTGTCCTGGATGGCATCCCTTGGGAGGGGGCCGGCGCTCTGGGGGAGGATTGCGACCCGGTCTACAAGACATGCCAATACATCACGGATTGGGACAACGAGAACAACGCGGGAGCTGGCGTGGGCGACAACGACATGGGAGGTTGGTACACCACCTGCGCCGCTGACGCCAAACATCCCGTAGAGTTCAACATCGTCGTCTCATCCATACCCTACACGGTGGATGCCGTGCTTGGGCTGTATGCGCGGCCCGGAGATGATCTGACAAAGATCAAGAGCGTACGCTTCAATGGCATGCAGGTGACAGAGTACTCTCTCTTCTCTGGCACTGGCATCTCGGGGTGGGCCGGTCATCTGGACCCCAAGCTGGTGCACGCTGGGGACAACCTGGTTCAGGTTCATCTCCGCTCTGGCTCCTGCATCAGCGTTGAGTGGTCGTTGGTGAGGATGTTCGACCGGGTGGTGTGGACCTCGGAGTTCGTGCCCGAGCCCGGAACCGTGGCTCTGCTGGGTAGTGGTCTCGTTGGCCTGGCAGGGTACGCTGGATTGCGGCTCAGGAGAAGGCGGTAGACCTGCCATTCGCAGAATGAACAAGAGGGGCTATCGGGAGAGAGGATAGCCCCTCTTTCGTTGGCTGGAACGGACGCGGCGCCCCGCTGGCCGGTTCGCCGAGCCGCAGGCGCCCACCGTCCTCTATGAGTACACGGGCAGCACCCAGTCCGAGTACTCTGGATTCTTCCCCCTGATCACGTCCTCATACTCTTTCTGCAACTCCGCGGTGATGGGGCCGATCTGGCCATCGTCCACAGGGAATCTGTCCACCGAGACGATGGGAGTCACTTCCAGGGCGCTGCCGCACATCCAGACCTCGTCGGCGATGTATAGCTCCGTCCGGTCCACCTCGCGCTCCACGACGGGCACCGACATCTGCTCCTCCAGGAGCTGCATGAGAGTGGTCCTGGTGATGCTCTCCAGGATTCCGCCGGTGACAGGTGGGGTGAGGGCGATGCCATCGCGCACGAGGAAGAGACAAGCGGCGGGGGCCTCGGCGACCTTGCCCCGCTCGTCGAGCAGGATGGCGTCGTCGTAGCCGTCTTCAACGGCCTGGACTGTGGCCAGCCTCCCGTTCTGGTAGTTGGCGGCGGCCTTGAGCCGCGGAGGCATGTCGCGGTCGGAGATGCGCGTCCAGGAGCTCACGCACACGTGCAGGGCCTTGTCCGTGCCCAGTATCGACTTCCTCGGCCCTGCCAGGACGTAGGCTCCCACCTCCACGGTGCCCGGTTTGTGGGAGAAGAAATCCTGGCCCACGCCGAAGTAAACCGATGGGCTGAGGTGTACGTCTTCGCGCAGGTCGTTCTTGACCACCACGTCCACCAGGGCCTGTCTGATCTCCTCGAGTGAGAAGTCGAGGTTCATGCGCATCATCTTCATCGATTGGGTCAGTCTGCGGAGATGCTCATCGATCTTGAAGATGTAGAGCTGCCCCTCCTCGTCGTTCCAGTAGCCCCTCAACCCCTCGAAGATCCTGCTGCCGGTCTGTACAGCGGCGGTGCTCACGTGGAGCTTCGCCTCGTCCCAGGGGATGAACTCCCCATTCATCCAGATGTACTGTGGTGTCTGCCTTGCCATCCTATCTCTCCTTTCATCAGTCGAACGGTGTCTTGATCGGCGAGCCGTCGGCGGCTGCCCATTGTGCAACGTTTCCATGGCGAACGATATCACGATCGGGGTAGTCGTGCCAATGGGGTAGGGGGGGATGTGTGACGACACGCTGTGAGGCGTGGCAAGGGGCGGGGCGCGAGTGTCTTCTTGCCGAAGAAGATGCTGGGTTATCTGAACGTCGAGAGAATGGAACGATAGGCTCACGTCGCCAGCGTCAACGACATGGCCGCCGCGCGGCACATGATGGGTTGGCTTGGAGCCGTGGGCCGTAGTCAATAGGTCTAGCTGCACAGCATCCCCGGGCACAAGAGGCGTGATTGAAGTTTGGAGAATGCGGTTGTAGAAATTGCCGGTCGCTCCGGGGCGGTGCTGGAGGTTTTGTCTGACGCGGCGCCGACGTTGTTTGTGGCCGTGAATCCCCAATGTTTTCCCCGTATTTGGACCTTGACAGTAGGCTATTTCTGCTGTATATTAGGCTTGTGACAATGAACCGAGGAACAGGGAATCAAGGAGGAGAGAAGCATGCAGAGTACGAAACGTGTGGCTGTAGTCCTGGCTGTGCTCACCATGTCGATGCTCATGGTTGGCCCGGTGTTGGCCAAGCCTTTGTCCATCGATCCGGCCCCGGAGCCCCCCGCCGCCGTCGGGGGCCTGTACGTCACCAGCGAAGACAACGAGAACAACAACCACCAGGGCATCGCGGATGACGACATGGGCCTTTATCTGGACGGGTCCGACGAGATCGAGCCGATCGAGTTCAACATCTTCGTGGACGCAGAGACCTGCTCCCCAGGGGAGTTGACGCTGATGGTGGGGAACCTGCAAAGCTCTGAGCACCAGGTGTTCCTCAATGGCCACCTGTTGGGCAACCTCGTGGGCGACGAAATAGGCTGGGTCGAGGTCCTTTTCGAAGTGCCTCAGGCCTCGCTTCAGAAAGGGAAGAACCTGGTCGAAGTCGACTTAGTCGGCGAAGACTCTATCCTTGTAGCCTGGGGGGCCCTGGCGGTGGAGCCTTGCCAGGTTGAGGAGGAGTTCGTCCCGGAACCCGGGTCGATTCTGCTCTTCGGGAGTGGCCTCGCCGGCCTGGCGGGTTACGCTGCGGTGCGGTGGAGAGGAAGGAGCTAGGGTTCGAGAGTCTAGCGTAGTGCGAGGGGCTATTCCGGTGCGGGGTAGCCCCTCTTTCGTGCCCGGGCTCTTGGCCACGCAAGCCGTAGTGCTCCTGCGATCCCCAGCGCTGATTTCTCCACACTTGACAACCTCTACTGACCTGTGGTACAAGTCATTCGGGCGCACCTCACCCCTTGACCGCGTACTTTTCCGTCAGTGATCGGTGAGTCCCGTCCGTTATAATGGGCGAAGAACGTGCAAGACTCCGCAGTAACACCGGAGTGCGCCTGTTGGGTGTGTGTTCTTGCGGAGTCCCCAGACCGGGCTTGCTGGCCGAGGTTGGAAGTGGACCTCCGGATAAGAAGCGCACCGGTTGCCAAGCCAAAGACCACGCCCAAGCTGGTGGTCCTCAGCGGGCTGCTCCAGTTGGCCTCCGCCGATCTGGAGCGGGCCATACAGACGGAGCTGGCGGAGAACCCCGCCCTCCAGGTCACCGAGGCTCGCTCCTGTGAGATCTGCGGCTCGATCCTCTCTGGCGCCTCGTGTCCTCTCTGTCAGGGCTCGGTGGGCCGCAGGCGCGAGCGTGTCTTCGACGAGGAGGACAGGTTTGGGCGAACGGCGGCCTCCATCGACGAGGAGTGGGATCCTTTCTCTACTGTGGCCGCCCCGTGGTCGTTCCAAGATCACCTGCTCTGGCAGCTCTCCCCGCAACTCTCCAGCGTCGAACTGGAGGTCGCCTCCCTCCTGCTGGAGAACCTGGACCCCCATGGCCTGCTGGACTGCGAGCTGGACAGCGTGGCCGCGGTCGCCGGCGTATCGGTGGACCGCGTGGAAGATGTGCTCTCCACTATCCAGAGGCAGGACCCTCCAGGGATCGCGGCGAGGACGATAGAGGAAAGCCTGCTGATCCAGCTGGAGAGCCTGGATGCCGACAGGAAGACGGTGCAGCTTTGCCGGCGACTGATCAAGGAGCACTGGGCAGAGCTGTGTAAGGGCAAGGTGGACAAGATCGCTCGAAGCCTCAGGGTCGCGGGGGAGGACGTCGGCCGCGGCAGGGATTTCATCAGCTCCAATCTCTCTCCCTATCCCGTCCGCTCCTGCGTCCAGTCGCCAACCTCCGCGGAGCAACCCGTCGACGAGGCGTATCTGCGGCCGGACGTGATCATCGCCGCCCAGGGCCCAGAGGGTGAGGAGGAGTATGAGATCCGGTTCCCCGAGGAGAGGCGGTACCGCCTGGGACTGGATCGTGAGTATCAATCGGTGTCCGAGACTCTGGAGGGGAAACTCGCTGGAGAGGACATCGAGGGGTA
>Ga0307375_10003728_pt1 | contig 14827 bp, 15 predicted proteins | sample TR1MG_FD_202531 | JGI IMG/M metagenome (GOLD analysis project Ga0307375, IMG submission 202531) | Soil microbial communities from Risofladan, Vaasa, Finland - TR-1 | ecosystem: Environmental > Terrestrial > Soil > Coastal area > Acid sulfate soil | place: Finland: Risofladan, Vaasa | collected...
CCAGTCCCGGAGGTCTGCCCAAGGGGCTCAGACCGGAGGACTTTGGCAGCCTGAGTCTCCTTCGCAATCCCAACATCGCAAACCTGATGCAGCGGATCGACTACATCGAGAAGATGGGTACAGGAATCAAGAGGATGCAGAGTCTCCTGGAGAAGGCCGGACTGCCGCCCCTCCGCTACGAGTTTTCCGGCTTTGTCCGTGCCCTTTTCATGAGGACGAGCGAGGAGACCACCGCGCAAGCCACCGCGCAAGCCACCGCGCAAGCTACCGCGCAAGTTGATCCCGTCAAGGCGGAACAGCTCCTGGCCTATTGCAGAGAACCCAGGAGCCGAGATGAGATAATGGAGCATCTGGGGCTGAAGCATCGAGAACATTTCCGCCTCGATATCCTTCTACCCCTCATCGAGGGCGGCCTCCTCGACCTCACGATTCCCGACAAGCCCAAAAGTCCCAAACAGAAATACGTGACGCGGCGAAAGGACTATCCGAAGCCATGACCGACCAAAACCAGAAACAACTCGGCAAGACCCTCTGGAACATCGCCGACCAGCTCCGCGGGGCGATGAACGCCGACGACTTCCGCGACTACATGCTCTCCTTCCTCTTTCTCCGCTACCTCTCGAGCAACTACGAGGCGGCCGCGAAGAAGGAGCTGGGCAAGGACTACCCGAAGCAGGAGGAGGGGGACGAGAAGCCGCCGCTCGCGCGATGGTACAAGGCGAACAAGGCTGACGTAGCCGACTTCGAAAAGCTCATGCGCCGCAAGATCCATTACGTGATCGAGCCCACCTATCTCTGGGGTTCCATCGTCCACCTGGCCAAGACCCAGGACGGCAAGCTCCTCGACACCCTCCAAAAGGGCTTCAAGCACATCGAGGAGGATTCCTTCCAGAGCAACTTCCAGGGCCTTTTCTCGGAGATCAACCTCGCCTCCGACAAGCTCGGGCGGAAGTACGAGGAGCGCAACGCCAAGCTCTGCTCCATAATCTCGGAGATCGCGCGGGGCATGGCCCTCTTTTCCGCCGACACCGACACCCTGGGCGATGCCTACGAGTACCTCATCGGCCAGTTCGCCGCGGGCTCGGGCAAGAAGGCCGGCGAGTTCTACACGCCTCAAGCGATCTCCTCCATACTCTCGGCCATCGTCACCTTGGACGGCCAGGAACCCAAGACGGGGAAGCGGAGCAAGCTGGAGAACGTCTTCGATTTCGCCTGCGGCTCGGGCTCCCTCCTCCTCAATGTGCGGCATCGGATGAAGGAGGCGGGGGGGACCATCGGCAAGATCTACGGGATGGAAAAGAACATCACCACCTACAACCTCGCGCGCATGAACATGCTCCTCCACGGGGTCAAGGACAGCGAGTTCGAGATCTACCATGGCGACACCCTGACCAACGACTGGGACTTTCTCCGCGAGACGAACCCCGCGAAGATGCCCCACTTCGACGCGGTGGTGGCCAATCCGCCCTTCAGCTATCGCTGGGAGCCCGGCGATGCGGAGAGCGAGGACATGCGCTTCAAGAACCACGGCGTGGCGCCCAAGAGCGCGGCCGACTTCGCCTTCCTCCTCCACGGCCTCCACTACTTGAAGGATGACGGCGTGATGGCGATCATCCTGCCCCATGGCGTCCTCTTCCGCGGCGGCGTCGAGGAGCGGATCAGGCGCAAGCTCCTCGAGGACGGGCATATCGACACGGTGATCGGCCTCCCGGCGAACCTCTTCTATTCGACGGGCATTCCCGTTTGCATTCTCGTGCTCAAGAAGTGCAAGAAGCCGGACGACGTCCTCTTTATCAACGCCGGCGAGGGCTTCGACAAGGGCAAGCGGCAGAACCAGCTGGCCGACAAGCACATCGAGGACATCGTCACGACCTACCAGCAGAGGAAGAAGCGGGACCGCTACTCCCGGCGCGTACCGATGAAGGAGATCGCGGAGAACGACTACAACCTCAACATAAGCCGCTACGTCAGCACCGCGGTCGCGGAGGAGGAGATCGATCTCGCCGCGGTACACCGCGACCTTGTGGACATCGAAACGATAATCGCTCAAGCCACGAGCGCTCACAATGAGTTTCTCGCGGAGCTCGGCCTCCCCCTTCTGCCGGGGGGCGTGACCGCGCCGGCTAGGGGCCGGCAAGGCTCGGAGAGCGGCAACCACAAAAAGGGCAAGAAGGGCCGCTAGAGGGGTTTGACGCCAATGCAAAGCGCGACGCGATAGGCTATTTCGTCGAGTTCCTCGGCCTTGAGAGTCCCGATCTTCTTAATGAAGCGCTCGCGCGCCACCGAGCGGATCTGCTGCGCATCGGCGCCGGATTCCTTGCCCAAGCCGTTCTTCTTGGATGGAATGAGCTTGAGAAACCAGACTAGGGCGGCAAAGCCGGGCTGCCATCCAGTGATCGGCACGATGATGTGAAGCGGAAGCTTGGCGAGCCCGTCGCAGCTCAATACAACGGCGGTTCGTTGCTTCTTGATCTCCGCACCTCGCGTGGGTTCGAGGTCCACAATCCAGACCTCTCCGCGCCTAGGGATACTCGATGATGTCATCAGCCAACCCCGAGATGTTTACTTCTGCGTCACTATACATTTCTTGCGCCGCGTCAGCCGAGGCGGCTAGAATCCGCTCGCGTTCTTCGGCTGGCAAGGAGAGTATCTTCTTGATTTCGGACATCGAAAGGCGGCCTGGGGCCTCGAGGGTAGCTCGAAAGCCGGGCATGAGCCTCGCGGCATCATTCTCCGAGATTAGGCCTTCGGCGAAGGCCCGGTGTAGTTTGGACGCGAAGGCCACCGGCTCCTCCTGAAATCCGAGCTCCTTGGATCCTGGCTCTTCTTTCCTGAAATTCATCTGGTTGAAATACCTGAAGAACATAGTGAAAAGCGAATCGCTGATGACGCCGAGGTCCCTGAGCCTAAATGCAATTGCTTGCATGCTGAGCCCGTACTTTTTCTTCGCCATGAGGAGCTCCTCCATATCAATGGAGCTGCGCTTACGCCCTAGCTCGTCATATACGCGCTCCTTCGGAAAGAGAAGAGCCGTGGCGAAACGAAAGGTAGCCTTTTCGCTGGCCTTTTCATCAAGGCCCGCAACATAGGCGTGCCCGGCCTCATGCAGGAGGTTGAGTCTTGTTCGGTCAACCGAAATTCCTTTGCGGCTGACGGCAAAAGGCCGCCCAGTGTCCTCCACATAGCCCGCAAGGCCATCGAAGTCCGGATCGTTCGGAACCTCGACTATGTACCACCCCTGAGACTCGAGCAAGGAAGCGACGCTGGCGATTGGCTGATTGCCAAGTCCCCACTGCTTCCGCACACTATGCGCTATCGACTCGGCTTCCTCTGGAGCGTTGATGAGGCTCTGCGTGGGAACTTCTTCCGGGCCGGAATCTCCCAAGAGCGCATCGAGCTCTGCCCGTTTCTCGATCTCCTCCGTAACGAAGGCTGTGAGGCGGTCGACAGTTGACTGTGGAGTTCTTGCCTTCTTTCGAAAACCTTGAAGCACCACCCTAGTGCTTGTCTCGGAGAGGAAATACTCCATGCTCGCTTCGAGAATAGAGGCCAAGGCCCAGAGCGTCTTGGCGCTCGGCATCGCTTTATTGGTTTCGTAATTTGAGAGAGCCGCGCGACTTAGCTTGACGCCGATGCCTTCCAGGCGGTCGGCAAGGTCCTGGAGGGAAAAGCCTAAAGCTTGCCGTCGACGGCGCAGGCGGTCACCAATCATGGCCGGTCTCTGATCATAGTTACATAATACCCATATTTCTGCAATTTGTCAATTTTCATAGACGCTTTGCTTGACTTTGGCCGCCAATGCAAATAGCTTGGGGAGGCTAAAGAAGGCAAAAAAGAAACGGACCCCGGGGTTGCAGCCCCGAAGCCCGTTCGACGATCGCCACATCACACTGGCATAAGGCCCAGAGCTAGCGACCACCCGCAGGTCAAAGGTATATGCAGCCCTTCGATCTCGTCAACGGCTCCGGCGGCCCGCGCACATGAAGGAGGTATTCGCGCGAGCCAGAAACATCCGCCTATCGGGCGGCGGCTTCCTGCGAAGCCGAATTCTGATTGAAGGAGCCAGAAATGGCAGAGAACATGACAGAGCCCGGGATCGGGCACGCCCATAAGATCAGCATTCGCATCAACGGCATCGAACATCGGACTAGCGACCACAAGCAAACGGTTGCCCAAGTGCTAGCCCTCGGTGGATTCACCGTAGAGGACTATACGCTTGTCAGCAAGGATGAACCGAGTGTCCCCCTTCCACCTGAGGAAATTCTGCATCTGAAGGATGGGGACGAGTTCCTCGCCCTTCGAAAGACCAACCCCGTGTCGGAGATCGGCGGCATGCAGGATTTGGAACGCTTCTTCGTCGAGGAGCTGGGTCGCAGAGTCGAGTACCTCAAGGGTGCGAATGGCGACAATCTCATCATCCATGATGTCGAGATACCCGCGGGGCCCCTCGCGGGGAAGGTCTGCGACATCGGGATCCAGTGCACCGACAGCCGCCCCTTCGCTCTCTTCCCTGCATTCCATACGAGACCCCAACTCGTTTCGATGGGCCAGGAGAATGCTACCCACCCCGGTAAGATAGCTCCGGAGTGGCAATATTGGAGTCGACAGTGGCAAAAACCGCCTCTGTCGCCCGGCGAGGTTTGGGCCTGGGTCTTAACGGCACTCACGAAGGCTAAGATATGATACAGGGGACGACGCCCGAGGAATTGGGCGTCGCCCTTTCAGGCGACGCCTACAAACAAATCCTCATGCTTGGAAATCGCCATCGGCAAGAACAGGTCAGGCTGTTCTACTGGCGCCCAAGCGAAGGAAAGCTCCGCTATTCCGCCATCATCGATCCGGCAATACCGATTCCCTTAACGGAGGAACTCATAGAGAGCGGCAACGTGGCCTTCACCGATGGCTACCTCATGCGGATCCTTTCTGGAGTACCCAAAGGCGCGGGTATCGGCATGGTCCACAATCACTTCTCTCCTAATTGGCAAGGTCTGAGTAGAGACGACGATACAACCGAAAGTCAACACCTTGCTCCTGTAGCCACTGCCGCCACCGGACTCCCTCTGTTGGGAATAACCCTTGGCAGTGACGGCTTCCTCTCCGCGCGTTTATGGATTATGGACAAGGGCACAATCAAGCGACGTGAGGTTGATACAGTACGAGTGATTGGTGAACGATTCATGGTCTTCCCCTACCCGAACAAGGCGCCGAAAATGGGCGGGAACCGAGATCGAAGGATCGCAACGACCACCGTCTGGGGTGAAGCGAAACAAGCGCTCCTGGAGTCCTATCGTGTCGGAATTGTCGGCCTGGGAAGTGTCGGGAGTATGATCGCGGAAAGCCTCGCGCGCATGGGCGTGCGGGACTTCGTTCTCATCGACCGAGACCGCATCGAGAGTCGGAATCTCGATCGGACCATTGGATCTACGCACATGGACGCAAAACTAAAGAGGAGAAAGACATCGATCGCCGCTCGGGGGATACGACGGGCCGCGACCGGCAGTAAGCCTACGATCCGCCAGATCGCGAGGTGGGTGCAAGAAGATGCCGCACTGGAGGCCCTTCTCGACTGCGACTTCGTCTTCTCGTGCGTCGATCGCCATCTCCCTCGCTACGTCCTCGATCATCTCGCCTTTTCGCACCTCATCCCCGTTATCAATGGGGGAATTGCCATAGAGGTGCCGACGGTAAGTAAGCCATCCCTGGATGTGTCCTGGCAGGCGCATCTTGTGACCCCAGGACGAGCCTGCATGGGCTGTCTCGAAGCCTACCGTTACTCTCTTTTGGGACTCGAGCGCGCAGGAATGGTTGATGATCCGAAATACATCGCAGGCGCTTCCGAAGTAGCAGCCGCGTACAAATCAAGCGAGAATGTCTTCTGCTTCAGTATGAGCTGCGCGGCTCATGAGACTATGCAGTTCCTAGCCTATTCGCTCGACGCCCCATCGATCTGTCAGACTGAACCCAAAATGTATATGGGAGAAACCGGAAATGTCTTCCGAGCTCCCGCACGCCCGTGCGGGGACTGCGGACCGGACTGCCTTGTGAAGGCGTACGAAGCCAAGGCGCTAAGCCTCAATCAACTCCTGAAATAACAAAGTGGGGGAAGGGCGGGATCGCCGCCGGCGCTGAGGGAAGGCCCGGGGCGGGCTCTGAACAAGACCGCCCCTTATGCCCCAATGCGCCGGCGGAAGCCCGCCCTTGGGGGAGCCCGAGCCGAAAGCGCTGCGCGAGGCGCCACGTCAAACATGGTGCTCCCCCTTTCCCAGTCAAGCGCGCCCTCGAACGAAGTCTAGCGGAGCGAAGCCGAAGGCGAAGCGGAGCGTTAGAACGCCGACATCGGTCCGATCATTTGAGGATTGATAGGCTCGATCATCGCCGACCGCGCGAAGAACGAGAAGAAGGGCATCGGCTTCGACTCCGTCGCCCGCGATAGCGGGTATACAATCAATTTCTCTCCGTACAGCGAGCGGAGCATAGCGAACGAAGTGAGCGTTAGCGTAGCGAGCTACGCCTACAAGATGGAGTGGGTCGACATGATCAAGGCCGGCATCATCGATCCCGCCATGGTCACGCGCAGCGCCTTCCAGAACGCCGCCTAACGCTCCGATGGACGAAATAAAGATCAATGAGTACAACCTCAATATCCCCCCTACGTCAGCACGGCCGAGAAGGAAGAGGAGATCGATCTTGCCGCGTTGCATCGGGAGCTTGTTGACATCGAGGCGTGGATTGCGAAGGCGATGCGCGATCACAATGTGTTCCTGAGGGAGCTCGGTCTGCCGCCCCTTCCTTATGGAGCTCCCGGCCAGGATGATGGCGGCTCGAAAGGCCGGGGAAAATAGGCGGGGGAATTCGTGAAAAGCCTACCCTTGAGGCCTTGGGTCTCTCCGCCACGACGAGCACTTAGCCCTCCCGTGCTAGGATGATTCTTCTGGGCTAGTCTGACCAGTCATTGCATGCTCGGATCAAGAGGTGATCATGGCAATATCTCAGGTTTGGCAGTTGCAGGACGCCAAGGCTAGATTCAGCGAGATCGTCCAGAAAACCCTCGATGAGGGCCCGCAGCGGATCTCGCGACGCGGCAAACCCTCGGTGGTCATGATCTCTGAGGAGGAGTACGCGCGCCTCACCTGTAAGGGCGACGACCTCGTCTCCTTTCTCCGCTCGGCTCCCCGCGCCGATCTCGCCATCGAACGCTCGAAGGCCGGCGGCCGCTCTGTAGAGCTATGAAGATAGTCCTCGATAACAAAGCCGGCCGGCTTTCGCCGGCCGGCCGCAGTCCGAAGGACCGCCGGGCTCGGTCAGAGACCGAAGGCCCTCCTTTGTGCATCGAACATCGTCTGTGCCTCCTTTCCCGTCCCGGCCTGGAACGGACAGTGATCTAGCCGGCGAATCCTGTATGGCATAGGGAAGCGCCCCGGGGAAGGCGAAAATTCCGATCAAGCGAATTTTTCTCCGCCCGGGGCTTCGGGTTCGGCGAAGCGAGGAAAAGACTCCTCAACGCGTTTTCTCCTATCGAGGGACCCTTTACTCCACGATCGCTGCTCGGTACTCTGGTCTCATCCTACCGATCTCCGTCGGGCAAGAGGCGGCGGTCCACGCCAAGGAGGCATTATGAGCATCATCCATGCAAACACTCGAGAAAGCCTCGGAGCCGCCACCACCGACCGCTGACGATCGCGCGAAAGACAGGATCGTTCCTCCGGCCGTAGCAGGTACGGCGGCATTCGCACACTGACGCCCCGCGTTCCGGGAACGCGCGCGTCGACGCCGCCCTGCGAGGACCGCAATGCCCTATTTAAGGGGAGACGAGAATCTCCCGCCCGAACTCCTTCGAGAAGTGCAAAAATACGTGCAAGGAGCAGTTCTCTACATTCCCCGCCACTCCGACGAAAGGCTGGGCTGGGGGCGCCGCAATGGCGCTCGTGAGGCCCTCGATCGCCGCGACGAAGCGATCCGCGCCGCGCGGGCGAGCGGTTCCTCCATCGACGATCTCGCGGAGGAGTACGGCGTCTCGATCGACGCCATCCGCAAGGTGCTCTATCGGCGACACCGGGCCGGCTAAACGGGGAACTAGACCGTGAAGAAGTCGCAAAGGGTCGTCGGGGAGATATTTTGGACAGGCCGAGGGGAGCGTAAGCCCTATTCCACCGCCCCCATGGCGGCGGTGGAATAGGCGGAATGGACTACGAAGACCGCCCCTGCATCCTGCAGCGACAAGGGGCGCCCCTGGTCATGAGGCCAGCCATACCGCTGGCCCGCCTCGACGAGGCCGCTTGGCGGATTCAGTACCGCGAAGCGGAGTCTGGTAAGGAAGAGACCCTGGTGCGAGCTAGCCACCTTCATCTGCTCGATGATCGTTTGGCGGGACACCGGCACGACCGAAAACAGGCCATAACGCAAGCAGGCGATGGAAAAGAAAAACCCGCCGAGCGCGCTCGCCAATGAGGAATAATCCTTGTTCCAATCGAGGATAATCTTAAAGATAAAGGCGAAATTGAAAATCAGGGGAAGGGCCACGCCGGCCAGCATGAGCGAATACGCGCTTACGAACATGACGTGGGCGATCGGTCCGTAGCCTCCGCTTCTCATGGCGAAGATCCACGACACGTCTTCGAATCTTACATCGCGCCAGATCATGCCGTTCGCGCCATTGGCCAGGCCTGCAATGCAGCTCGCCGCGGGCACGACGAACAAGAATACCATCTAGGGCCGAAAACGACGTACTAAACCGGTATACTCACACTGAACAGAAGCCAAACCGAGGGCCCGCTGCCTATGAAGAGATAGTCGACGGCCGCGAGGTTCATTTTCAGGCTTCGATCGTGGGTCAACGGCTCGACAAGGTTGATCACGAGGAACATGAGCTGCTTATAGTTGTAAACGCGCAGCCAGGCGAAACGGCGGTAGGAATGGACGAAGCGCGGTAATAGGAGCGCGCTCAATGCTCCGACAAAGGCGATGGGCCAAATAATAAGGAAGACTATGTATTGAACCACCTACTACTAGCCTCCCCGTTTGCCTAATAGCGAAAAGCCTTTGGAGCGATCATTTTAACGCCAAACGGCCGTCATCAACTCGGTGCCGCGTCCGAACGAAGTGTAGCGGAGCCGGAGCCGGAGCGCCAGGCCGAGATCAAGAAGAAGAAGCACGGGGTCGAGTCTTCTTCTACGCTCGGCTGATTGATAGTGTAATCGCGGCGCCGCTCTTGAGCACTTCCCCGCCGCGGGAAATGGTCCTGACCTCGAGCCGGTAGTCTCCCTTCTCGAGTTCCGGAGGAAGGAGAGCGATGAGGACGGCCGGGCGAATTTCAAAGTAGGTCGCAACACGGATTTCCTCAGCCGTCGAATCGATGAGAAAGACGCCGAGGGTCTCGATGGAGGCATCGAACTTGAGGCGCGAGCCTGAAATCCTGATCGCGCCGCCATTGCGAATCGTCGCTCCATCGGGAATCGCCTTGACGTACAGAATGGTGGGCGAAAGCCTGTCGACCGCCTCTTCGCGAACGCAGTCTATGCGCTTGAGGGCGTCGCGCTCGATCTTCGGGTCGATCCTGAAATCGAAGCGAAGCGAATGCCCCGAGGCCGGAACCTTGGGCCTGAAAGGTTCATCCGGAGAGGAAAGCGCGCCTGTCGCGACAGGAAGGGCGGCTCCGAGGGGCGTTTTGACATAGCAGCCTTCGGCAAGCAGCTTGGTCAATTCCTCCCTCGCCAATTGGCACACGGCGAGGATGTCGGTCTTCGAAAGGGTGGTCCTGCCCGCTGCCATCCTATCGATGAAGGCTTCGCTTTCGATCGTATCCGACCAGGATGCCAGGGCATACCAGGGATTGGGACCGCTCCGAAGGTTGTTTCTAATAGCACGGATCCTCAGCGCCATAAGCCCTCCTCGAATCACCTAAGACTGATTTTCGACCAAGTCAATAGGATTGATAAGTGAAAGCCCCGAGACAAGGCGAAACCTCATCGCGCCCAGCTTGAGGAGGAGCGATGACCAACTTGGGGATGATGAAGGCCGAGCTTGGTTAGGGCGCTTTCCCAGGTTGGGGGAAAGGCATTTCCAAGTTGAGTGCGCATCGCTCCCTGCTTGGGGGCGAGTAGTATCAAGGTGATATGGCGCGGTCCCTTAATTCGGGGTATCTCCGATGATCCACACAAGGATTTTCCAGTTGCTGGAATACCCTGTGAAAAGCGACCGCAGCCAGGCCTACGAGCTTGGCGAGTGTCTTTCCATTACAAGCCACCCATGTCATCGCGCGCGGGGTGGCGCAGGTAAACCTTTCCCCCACAGCACAGGGTCAAAGGCCTCATGTCGCTGGTCGAGATCGTGGAAGTCACCCACCTTCCCTGCTGCCGATCGCGCAAGCGATTGGCGTGGCATGGGCGGTTCATGCGCTTATTAACGGAGGCAGCTCTTTCGCCTAGAGTCAGGCTTAAGACCGGCGCCCGCCTCAGAGGCCCCCGACGGCCTTGGACCGCAGGGCGATGGCCTTGTCCAGGAAGCCGGCGGAGTAAAGCGTGCTGCGATTGCGACCGCCGGACTTGGAGAGGTAGAGGGCCTTGTCGGCCCGACCTATCAATTCGTCGGGGTCTTCCGTGCCCCCGCCCCCGATGAAGCAACAGCCGAGGCTGGCGGTGATCTTGAGGCTCAGGCCTTCGAAGCCCAGCTCCATCGACTCGATCGAGGCCCGAATGCGCTCGGCGACCTCCATGAGGGTCGGGCCATCGCACTCGACGACCAGGATGCAGAACTCCTCGCCCCCGAAACGTGAAGCCACATCTTCGTGACGGATCGCCCTCTTGATCGTTTCGGCCATGTGGGCGAGGACCTCGTCGCCCGCCAGATGGCCATAGCTGTCGTTGAAGCGCTTGAAATGGTCCACGTCGAGCATGATGAGGCCCGAGTTCTTGCCATGGCGCCTGACGCGCGCGATCTCCTGCTCGAGGGTGCGCATGAAGTGTTGATGGTTGTAGAGGCCGGTCTTGGAGTCGGTGATCGAGTTCTCGTGGTGCAGGCTGTTCTGGATGCCGATCGAGAGAAAGCGGATGATGCGATCGGCGTACATGCGCTCGAGTTCGGAATATGACGTGCCGACGACCTTCCTTCCGAAGATGACGATGCCATAGAGACCGCCGATACCGCTGAGGGGAAAGAGGATGTCCGGTTCGAAGGAGCGGAAGTCGGGCCCGAAGGCTTCGGCCCCGAGCCTGCGCTCGATCTCCGCGAAGTCTATGGGAAAGGGAGAGGCCAGGAAAAAGTTCTTGAGCGGCCCGTAATAGTCTTCGGAGACGAGTTCGTCGCTCGGCTGCAGGTTGCTGAAGGAATATTGGTCCAGCCGATCGCCGCGGGGCGGCTCGATGATAAAGACGAGCTTGGAGGGGATGAAACGTTCGAGGAAGCGGGTAATGACGAAGCCGAGCATGTCCTCGACACTGGTCTTGGCGAAGAGGGCGGCGGCATCGTTGATGAGGAGGTCCAGCTCGCGGTTTTCCCTGCGCAGGACGGCCAGGTCGTCCAAGGCCCCCGACTTATGAAGGAGGTTGAGCTGCTCGAGGTAGGCCCCGTCGATCTCCGTGACCTTCGCTTCGGCCCTGTTCTCAATTTCCACGCGCGCAGTATAGAGGTATCCGCGGGTATTGTCGCGGCTAATTGGTGAGGCCCGAAGGGTCGACGGTCTCCGCGCCCTCCCGTCCCCCCTTCCATCCGGTGGAGCCGAGGGGATGCGAGACTGGCCCTTGGCCGGGGAATTCCGTATCTTTCGGCGATGCGAAGCCTCGACGCCGGGAAGGCCCTTCCCTGGATACTGTTTCTGATATTCTTTTCTGTCCTCAACGAGACGGTCTTCAACGTCTCGACCCCCGCCATATCGTCGCAATTCCATCTTTCACCGGCCGGCGTGAGCTGGATGATGACGAGTTTCATCGTCTTTTTCGGCATAGGCACGGTGGTCTTCGGCCGGCTCTCGGACCTCTTCGCCATCGGACGCCTCTTGTCGATAGGCATCGTCATCTACGCGGCGGCCTCCCTCCTGGGCTTTCTCGGCCGCGACTCCTATCCCCTCGTTCTGGCCGCGAGGGCGATCCAGGGCATGGGAGGCTCTTCCCTTCCGGCCCTCGTCATGGTCATCGTGGCCCGCCATTTCGCCCCGGAGATCAGGGGCGGCATCTTCGGTTCGATCGGTTCGGTCGTCGCCTTCGCCGCGGGCTTCGGGCCTGTCATCGGGGGCATCATCGCATCCCGCATCGGCTGGGCCTGGCTCTTTCTCATTCCCCTCCTCACCCTGGCTGCCCTGCCCTTCATCGGGCGCCTCCTCCCCGCCGAGGAAAGGAGGCCGGGAAGGATCGATCTGGCCGGGGCCCTCCTCATGGCCCTGGGTCTCGGCAGCCTCATGGTCTTTCTCACCTACCTCGCCTGGCCCTGGCTCCTGGCCGCCGCTCTCTTTCTGCTGTTCTTCGTGCTCCGGCTCAGGCTGGCGAGGGAACCCTTCATCGATCCGAGCCTCTTCGCCAACCGCCCCTTCCGCAGGGGCGTCTTGGCCGCCCTCGTGCTCTTCGCCTGTCTCATGTCGATGTTCTTCGCCCTTCCCCTGATGCTGAGCAGGGAGGTGGGCCTCGGCCCGGCGAACATCGGCCTCATTCTCTTTCCCGGGGCCATAAGCGGGGTCTTCTTCGGCCCCCTCGCGGGCAGGCTCGCCGACGGCTGCGGCAATCGTTTCGTACTGCGCATCGGCCTCGGCCTCTTCGTCTCCGGCCTCGCCGCCCTGCCCTTCGTGATGGGCCTCGCGCCTTACGGGCCGGCAATCCTCCTCGTCGCGGTGAATGTCGGTGTCACCTTCTTCCAAACGGGGCTCATCAACGGTGTCTCGCAAACCCTGTCGCCGGAGAAGACCGGCGTCGGCATGGGTCTCTTCAATCTCTCGGGCTTCGTGGCCGGGGCCCTCGGCACGGCGATCGTCGGCAAGATCCTCGACGCGAGACTCCTGGATTTCGGCGGGGTGTTGATCGCCATCGCCCTCGTCTTCGCCCTCGCGGGCGGGGCCTACATCCTTTCTCTCGCCAAGACTTCAGCCCGGTCCTGCCGTGAAGCGAAGCCAGCGTAAGATCCCTGTGCCGCCTAGCCTCGCGTTAAAATCCGGTCGAGCAAGGCCAGAAAGAGCTTCCTCTCGGACTCGCTGAAGTCGCGGAAGAATTCGATTTCTAGATCGCGGCGCACCGCGCAGGCGGCCTCGAGGAAATCGCGCCCGCGCTGGGTCGGCCGCACGAGGACGGCCCGGCCGTCGTGAGGATGTGGCTCGAGGGAGACTAGCTGCGCCACCGCGGCTTCCTTCGCCAATTTGCCGGCGTACTGCTTGGTCGTACCGAGAGAGGCGCCGATGTCAGAAAGGCGCGAACCGGCCTCATCCACCTCCGAGAGGAACTGGACATGCGCGAGGGTCATGCCCTGCCAACCCCCTTCGGCGTAGCGCTGGTTCGCGGTCTCCTGAAATCTCCTATACAAATCCCCGAGTACACGGGCCAGGGACCCCCTGCCTTCCCGCTGCAGGTCTGACCAATCCATGGGCTATCCTTTCGGTAGGCTTGGCCACGGCGAAGGCCTTGATGGAACGAGCTTACAGAATCCGCATCGTCAGCAGGTCGGGCCGATTGCCGGCGCAGGCTGCCGCCCTGCTTGGGCTTCGGCCCGAGCTGCTCGATGAGAACGTCGAATCGAGGGCCGCCGATATGACGGAACCAGCCCAGGCGATCGAAGCCTCCGAGGGGGCGGCAGCGATCTTCCATTGCGCCAATCCGCGCTACGACCCGTGGCCCGAGCTCCTCCCGAATATGCAGAGGGCGCTGATCGACGCGGCGATCGCCCAAGGAGCCGTCCTCGCGGCGAGCGAGCCGCTCTATGTGTATGCGGCAGGCGCGGTCACCATCTCCGAGAATACGCCGATCGACCCGCCGACCAGAAAAGGCGCGGTACGGCTTGCCGTATTCAGGCTCCTCGAGGAGGCGACCGCCTCTCGAGGCCTTCGTTGGGTCACGGTTCGCGCCTCTGATTATTATGGTCCGGGTGCCGAGGGGCAAAGCGCCTTCGGCTCGGAGCGCTTCATCGGGCCCCTTCTCTCCGGACGTCGTATCAGCTTCCTCGGCAGCCCCGATCGCCTCCACAGCTTCACCTATCTCCGTGATTTCGGGAGGGCCCTCGCCCTCGCTTCGACGAAGCCCGAGGCCTGGGGGCGGACCTGGATCGCTCCGACCGCGCCGATCCTAAGCATTGGAGACTTCGCCTCCCTCTTCGTCGACCACATCGAAGCGGAGGCGAGGAAGCACGGGTTCACCCGGCCTCTGCGGCGGGACTTCGGCGTAGTGCCGCGATCGGCGCTGCGCCTTATCGGCCTCTTCGATCCGGTCGTAAGGGAGGTCGACGAGATGCTCTATCAATGGCGAAACGACTATCGCGTCGACGGCTCCGCCTTCACGAGGCGCTTCGGCATCGAGCCGACCGACGTCGAAAGCGGAATGGCCGAAACGGCCGCCGCACACTTCACGTTGAACCCGCGACGTCAATGAAGCCGGGGGGGAGGGACCCCGACTGCGCCGCGTCGGCGATATAGGCGACCCTGGGAGGAGGACTGTCCCGGGATAGGCGATCCATCGATGTCACGGAATGGGAATCGACGTAGGGCAGAGCGATCAGAGCCAGATGCTTGGCCTGTATTCTGGCCTTGATTCGCCGAGTCGACGGTTCTTGCGAAGCGTGCCTTGTCCGGGGCTACCTCGCTATCGAACCCCTCTCCCCTTCACTCATCCTCAGACGCCTTTGTCTTTAAGCTTGCCGGCCC
>Ga0307375_10003733_pt1 | contig 14816 bp, 10 predicted proteins | sample TR1MG_FD_202531 | JGI IMG/M metagenome (GOLD analysis project Ga0307375, IMG submission 202531) | Soil microbial communities from Risofladan, Vaasa, Finland - TR-1 | ecosystem: Environmental > Terrestrial > Soil > Coastal area > Acid sulfate soil | place: Finland: Risofladan, Vaasa | collected...
GCGCCTGTTCCAGCAGCAAAAGCGCCAGCAGCTGGTTGCGCGTCGGCATTGCCGTGCATAATTCATCCAGCGCGCAGGCGGGCTGGCCGATCTGCCGCATCAGGCTGGCCGGCAATGTGCAGTTCAGGCCGATGCCGATCACCGCTGCGCTGGGGCCGAGCATATCGCCCTGCGCCTCGACCAGAATACCGGCCAATTTTCCCTGCCCGGTGACGATGTCATTCGGCCACTTCAGCTGTATTCCCCGCGCACCCAGGCTATTCAGCACCCGCATCTGGGCCACGCCAACCGCCATACTCAAACCGGACAGCGCATTCAGGCCGCAGTCGAAGCGCCACAACATGGAAAACGTCAGCGCCGTGCCGAGGCCGGAATGCCATGTCCGCCCCATCCTTCCGCGACCGGCAGTTTGCAACTCCACCGCCAGCACACTGCCGCTGGATGCGCACCCGTTTACAACATCCGCTGCCGCACGCCGCAGCAACAGGGTATTGCTGGAAGGCGCCTCCGGCAATATCTCGATATCGAACTGCCCGGCATCCGGCCCCAGCCATCGCGCCATTTCGTTCTGCTCAAGCCGCTGCCACGGGCACGCCAACCGGTAACCGCGCCCGCGCACCCGCTGCAACAGCACGCCCATGTCTGCGACGTTGGCCAGCGCATTGAATACGCTTGCCCGCGACACGCCCAACCGCTTTGCCAGCACCTCGCCGGAATGAAACTCACCGTCTGCGAGCAGGTTCAGCAACTGCCAAGTACGCGTTTTGGCCATACCCGCCATCATTCCGGCATCTCTTGGCCCTGACTCGGCATCACTTCAAGAAAGGCCATAATTTCATCGCGCCGCTTTAATGCATCCTGATAGCCCAGGTCGATCAACGCGCTACAGAATTTTTTTTCGGACAGCAGATAGCTCACCAGCGTCCCGCCGCTTTGCTGTCTTGCACCGATAAGGCGCAGCAACAGGCGTATTGTCCAGGGCAATTCTGTCGCATGACGTTCGGCAATTTTGTCGATGGGCTGGCTGGGCAAGATTATCAGTGCATCCACATGCCTGATCTCGGCACGTTCGCGCATTTCTTCCGGCATGATCGCGACCAGGTCATTGATTTTCTTCAGGCGTTCCAGATCCGCTTCCATGCTGTCGAGAAAAATACTGTTCAGGGTGTGTCCGGCAATACTGGCCAGTGACGGGTATTGACCAATATCAGCACGATCGTAATTGCCGTGATTGCCGTTCATCGAAACACCGATTATCAGCACGCGTGTCGCGCCCAGATGCAGCGCGGGGCTGATGGGCGCGGTCTGGCGCATCGAACCGTCGCCAAAATATTCGCGATTGATCAACGTCGCAGGAAATATGAACGGAAGCGCGGAGGAAGCCAACAGGTGTTTGTTTTCGATCTGCATCGGGACACCCACCCGGCCCCTGCGCCGCCACGGGACCAGCTGTTTCACGCCCTGATAAAAAGACACCGACTGCCCCGAGCCATAACCGGATGCGGTGATGCTCAACGCATGCAGATAGCCGGCATCAATACTGTCTTGAATCTTTTCACAGGGCAACATCTCATCCAACAGTTCAATCAGCGGGGAATTGTCCAGCAGTGAAACCTTGCTGAGCTTGTTGATCCCGATCATGTTCAATACCACGCCGGCCAGCCACAACATGGAATTATTGAACACCCCCACCACGTCGGTGCGGTATATCTGGTAGGCGTGAAAATTTCTCCAGGTGTTGGTCAGATACTGCACGCCCTTCCTGAAATTTCCGGCATTCACCGCGAGCGTGGCTGCGTTCAGCGCGCCTGCCGAGGTCCCGCAGATGATCGGAAACGGACAGTGCGCGTTGCGCGGCAGGAATTCCGCAATCGCCTTGAGCACCCCCACCTGATAGGCGGCGCGCGCCCCTCCGCCGGTGAGTATCAGTGCCGCGCGCTTCTCCATAGCTTGCTATTCGGCTTCTGCCTGCACCGATTCCAGCGCGTCCCTCAAGGTTTCTTCCGGCAGCGCGTTCAGCGTTTCCGACAGCATCTCGGCCGCATACATCGCCTCTTCCCGCAACGACTCCGGGTCGGTGTTAGCCACCAATACCGCCGCCGCACCCACCACTTTGAGCAGCCTGGTGCGTTCCTGCATCAGCATCTCGACTTCTTCGCCGAGCATGTCGACTTCCTGTTTGTTCATGGTCATCATTTTTCTCCCTGGTGTAACTTCACGCCGGCCACCGCCAGCGCGCTCATGTTCACGATGCGGCGCACCGTAGCAGTTGTTGTCAGTATATGCACCGATTTGTTTGCGCCCAGCAGAATCGAACCGATGGTGATGCCATCGCCCCCGGTCATCTTCAGCAAGTTGTAGGCGATATTGGCCGAATCCAGATTCGGCATGATGAGCAGATTCGCCACGCCCTTCAAACCGTTATCGGGGAAAGCCGCGGTGCGCAAACTTTCCGACAATGCGGCATCACCGTGCATCTCGCCTTCGACTTCCAGTTCCGGGGCGAGCATTTCAAGCAGCTCGCGTGCGCGACTCATTTTTCGTGCGGAGGCATCTTCATGGCTGCCGAAGTTTGAATGCGACAACAGCGCAACTTTCGGCGTCAGGCCGAAGCGGCGCATCTCCTCGGCGGCCAGTATGGCCATTTCTGCCACCTGCTCGGCACTCGGTTCGAGATTGACGTGGGTATCGCAGATGAACAGCGTATGCTTGGGCAACATCAGTATGTTCATCGCCGCGTAGATGTTCACGCCGGGACGCTTACCGATCACCTCGTCGATATAGCGCAGATGTCTGATCGGCTGGGAAACGGTCCCGCACAACATTGCGTCCGCCTCACCCATGCGCACCAGCATCGCGGCAATCAGGGTGTTGCTGCGGCGCATCGCCCGCTTGGCCGTACTCGGCGTAACGCCATGCCGCTGCATCAGGCGGTGATATTCGCTCCAGTATTCACGATAACGCGAATCGCTCTCCGGATTGACCAGTTCGAAATGTTCACCGGCGCGGATGCGCAACCCAAGTTTGGCGATGCGCTGCGTGATCACAGCCGGGCGACCCACCAGTATCGGATGCGCCATACCCTCGTCCACCACCATCTGCACCGCGTGCAATACGCGTGATTCCTCGCCTTCCGCATAGACCAGGCGCTGCGGCGCACGCTTGGCAGCCTCGAACACCGGCTTCATCAGCATGTTGGAATGGTAAACAAAACCCGCCAGCCGTTCACGATAGGCCGCCATATCGGCAATTGGCCGCGACGCCACCCCGCTGTCCATTGCGGCCTGTGCCACGGCAGGGGCAATGCGCGTGATCAGGCGTGAATCAAAAGGTTTGGGTATCAGGTGATCCGCACCGAAACTCAAACTTTCGTCGCCGTATACTTCTTCCGCTTCTTCCGATTGTTCGGCCTGGGCCAATTCGGCGATCGCATATACCGCCGCGCGCTTCATCTCCTCGTTGATGGTCGAAGCGCCGACATCCAGCGCGCCGCGGAAAATGAACGGAAAGCACAACGCGTTATTGACCTGGTTCGGATAATCGGAACGTCCGGTCGCCATGATTGCATCGGGACGCGCAGCCTTGGCCTCAGCAGGCAGTATCTCCGGTGCGGGGTTGGCCAGCGCAAAGATCAGCGGACTATTGCCCATTTGCTTTACCATTTCCGGCTTCAGCACCCCGCCGGCGGACAAGCCGAGGAACACATCCGCCCCCGCGATCACTTCGGCCAGGGTGCGCGCGGAAGTTTGCTTGGCATAGCGCGCCTTGTTGTCATCCATTTCTTCGCTGCGGCCCTTGTACACAACACCCTTGATATCGGTGACCGTGATGTTCTCCATGAGCACACCGAGGCTGACCAGCATATCCAGACATGCCAGCGCCGCCGCCCCTGCGCCGGACACCACCAGTTTTATTTTTGCAATATCCTTGCCGACCACCTTGAGACCGTTCAGCAACGCCGCGCCAACGATAATCGCGGTGCCGTGCTGGTCGTCGTGGAATACCGGTATCTTCATCCGCTCGCGCAGCTTGCGCTCGATGTAAAAGCATTCCGGGGCCTTGATGTCTTCCAGATTGATGCCGCCGAAGGTCGGTTCCAGTGCGGCGATGATGCTCACCAGCCTGTCGGGATCACGCTCGTCGATTTCCAGATCGAACACGTCGATGCCGGCGAATTTCTTGAACAGCATGGCCTTGCCTTCCATCACCGGCTTGGCGGCCAGCGGACCGATCGCGCCGAGACCCAGCACCGCGGTGCCGTTGGTGATTACTGCGACCAGATTGCCGCGCGAAGTCAGGTTGCGTGCCTCGGCCGGATTGTCCACGATGGCCTCGCAGGCCGCCGCCACCCCGGGCGAGTAGGCCAGCGCAAGGTCGCGCTGGGTGATCATCGGCTTGCTGGGCGTGACCGTGATCTTGCCCGCCGGGGCCTGCCGGTGGTATTGGAGCGCGGCCTCGCGCAATTGATCATCCATTATTTTCTTCTTTCATGGCCGGACTGAATTGCGCGGATTATACCGTAGGCCGGACATTGCCAAGCGCCGCAACTGTCACGAGCCAAACACGGGTAGTGGATTTGGCAAATAACAGCAGCACGCGGAACACCAGTTGCGCCTGGCTAGGAGTCGGTTGTGCCGGGTTTTGATACCGGCTTGCCCAGTATCAACCCATAGAGGCGTTGCGCGTAGCGGTTCGGATAAATCATCACCAGCAGCGCGGTCAGCGTAATGCTGACCAGCACCACCATGTACGTGGTGTTGCGGATCATTTCTCCGCCTGCAACCCCGTATTGCAGCGGCAACGTCGCCAGAACGGCAGACGCCAGCCCCTTGGGCGCCATCATCGAGGCGATGGCGGTATCGCGCAGACTGTAGCCGTCATTGCGGAACACAACACGCGCAAGCCCCAGTCGCATGATATACACCATCGACACCATCGAAATGGCGGCAACCGCCAGCGCAACATCGCTGAAATGAATCGAAATGCCGAGATAGACAAAGAAGTATGTTTTCAGCAGAAACACCGCTTCGCTGTAAAAGGCGAGATCGATTTCATTCAGCGGGACGATACTCTTGTCGATGTACGGAATGCGGTAAAGGTGGAATTTCTGGAAGTTGGTCAGCGAAACGCCCAGCGCCAGCGCGGCAATCGCGCCCGAATAACCGAGCATTTCGGTCAGGCCGTACACGATGAACACATAGGCAAGGGTTGACGAAATGGTGTTGGGGAAATTCCGCACTTTGCCCAGCACCATCAGCCAACCTATTCCTCCCAACAGGCCGATCACCGCTGCGAAAATCAGCGATGCCAGCACGGTACCCACCAGCCGGCCCGGTATCACATCGCCTTCCGTATGGATCTGCAGCAACGCAAACACGCCAACGATACTCAACACGTCGGTGAGCGCCGATTCCAGCACCAGCACGGTGCCGGGCTTGTTCGACATTTTTAGCGAGTTCACCAACGGGATCACGACCGATGAAGAGGTGTTTCCCAGCGTGACGCCCAGCATGGTGGCGGGTAGCAGCTCCAGGTGCAGCGTGTAAAAACCGACTGCCGCGATGATCGCGGCGGTCAATACAAAACTGACCATGGCCAACAATCCGGTCGTGCCCAGGGATTTCCCCAGCACGTCCAGATTCAGCGTCGTGCCGCCTTCAAACAGGATCACAACCAGCGCGATGGTGGCGATCAGGGAACCGATCTTGCCGAAATCATCGGGCGTAACAATACCCAGCAGGGGACCAAGCACGATCCCCACCAGCATCAGCACCAGCACGTCCGGGATATTGGTCTTGCTGAATTGCAGCGACAGAAAGTGTGCGAAGAACAGCATCAGGCCGATGATCAGAATGGTCGTGGACATTTACGCTACCAGCTATTTGAATGCGCGAATTATACCTGTCTATCATTGCCTCCAAGTTGCACGATTCACCCCAGCGAATCCCCGGTCTACCCCCTGATTCCCGCCAGCATTTTTTCCAGTCGCTTTACCGACACGATCACCGGCGTTTTCAGTTCCTGGGCAAACAGTGACACGCGCAATTCCTGCAATATCCAGGCGAACTCGTCCACGCGCGGATCGCTGTTGCCCTGCTGTGCCTGGCGCAGCTTTTGCAATGCCTGTGTCAGCGGCTGCAGCTGCGCCAGACAATGCGCGTCGCGCGCCGGATTGCCGCGCAACTTTTCGATGCGCAAATTGACCGCCTTGAGGTAACGCGGCACATGCTGCAGGCGCTCGTACGGTGTATCGGCGATGAAGCGCTTGTGCAGCAGCCATTCCAGCTGTGTGCGTACATCCTGGTTTGCCTGCGCATACGCCTTGAGCTGCGGCAGACTCTTTTGCACGGCCTGATACTCGGACAGCACGTTGCCGACCAGGCGCGCGAGTTCCTGCGCGATCAGCAACAGCCGGCTCTTTGCTTCCTTGCCGCGCGCGACGAATTGTTCCTCGTTCGCCGGTAGCGGATCGTTCAGGCAACAGCGGTCGAAGGTCATCGCGAGTAGCTGTTGCTGCAATTCCTGCTGGGTGCCGCCGAATGGAGAATTGGGCATCATGAACAGCATGCCCAGCCGTTGCGCGTCGGGCAGGTTCTTTTCCATATATTTCACCTGTTCTTTCAACAGCAGCATGAACAGGCGGCGCAATCCGCCCCGGTGTGCGGCCTGTGCGGTATCGCGGCTATCAAAGGCACGCAGTGTCACCGCATCGCCCTCATCCACCAGCGCATTGAACAGCGTGACGTTCTGTCCGGCGCGCTGCACGACACTGGTCTCGGCAAAGTCGCCGAAACGCCACGATGTGTAACGCTGTTCTGAAATGGTCGCGCCCTTTTCCCCCGCCCCTGTCTGCGCAATTGCCGCGGGTATCTCGTGCGGCGCCAGTTCGGCATGCAATTGGGCATAGTTGCGCGACATGCCGAGTTGCCGGCCATGCTCGTCCACGATGCGGAAATTCATCAGCAGGTGCGGCGGCAACTGTTCGAGACGGAACGCATCCGGCGGCACATCGAGCTGTTTTTGTTCGCAGATGTAGCGCGCCAGCGCCTGCAACAGCGGTGTGCCGGATGGTTGCATCTCGAGGCAGAACGCCGCGGCGAACTCCGGCACCGGCACCAGATGACGGCGCAGTTTCTGCGGCAGCGTCTTGACCAGTTGCACCACTTTTTCCGCCAATATCCCCGGGATCAGCCATTCGCAACGCGCCGCAACCACCTGGTTGATCAGCGCGAGCGGCACGGTGAGCGTGATACCGTCATCGTTTCTGCCGGGTGAAAAGTTGTAGCCCAGCGCAAAGCTGACGTTGTCGATTTTCAAATTAGGCGGAAACTGGTCGGTGGTGATGCCCGCCGCCTCGTGGCGCATCAGGTCGTCTTTTTTCAGGTAAAGCAGTTTTGCATCGCTACGCTCCGCTTCCCTGCGCCACGCTTCAAAAGTTGCACCGTTGTGGATGTCATGCCCGGAAAACTGCTGCGGAATGCGGCTGTCGTAGAACGCGAAGATCAGTTCGTCGTCCACCAGCACATCGGGGCGGCGCGCCTTGTGCTCCAGGGCTTCGATGTCGGCGATCAGCTTGCGGTTGTGCGCGAAGAACGGCGCACGCGTTTCGAACTCGCCTTCAACAAGCGCCTGGCGTATGAACACCTCGCGCGACTCGGCCGCATTCATCGGGCCGTAATGCACGCGCTTCTTCGCGTTGAGCAGCAGGCCATGCAGCGTGCTGCGCTCGTAAGCCACCACTTGCGCGGCCTTTTTCTCCCAATGCGGATCGTAATAATGCCGCTTGATCAGGTGGCTGCCCACCTCCTCCAGCCATTCCGGGTCGATGCGCGCCACAATGCGCGCATACAGACGGTGGGTCTCGACCAGCTCGCCAGCCATCACCCACTTTGTTCCCTTTTTTGCCAGCACCGAATTGGGTGCGATGAAGAACTTGATGCCGCGCGCGCCGAGGTATTCGTTGCTTTCCACGCTCTTCATGCCGATATTGCCAAGCAGTCCGCACAGCAGGGCCTTGTGGATCTGCTCGTAAGTCGCCGGTTTTTCATTGCCTCGCATACCCATTTCGGCGACCTGCGCGTGCAACTGCTGGTGCAGCTCGCGCCACTCGCGCAGGCGCAGCGGCGAGAGGAAATTGCTGCGGCATTCTTCCGCCATCAGGCGGTTGGATTTCTTTTCCGCCAGCGCCTGTTCGAACCACGCCCAGACTTTCAGGTAGGCGAGAAAGTCGGAGCGCTCGTCGGCAAAGCGTTTGTGCGCCGCATCAGCCGCCGCCTGCCGGTCCAGCGGGCGTTCGCGTGGGTCCTGCACCGATAGTGCGCTGGCGATGACCAGTATCTCGGTGAGGCATTGATACTGCCGCCCCGCCAGCAGCAGGCGCGCGATCTTCGGGTCGAGCGGCAGTTTGGCCAGCTCATGACCCAGCCTGGTAAGCTGCCGCGCCTCGTCTATCGCGCCAAGTTCAGCGAGCAGTTGATAGCCGTCCGCGATCATGCGCGGGGTGGGCGGCTCGATGAACGGAAATTCCGCGATGTCTCCAAGCTCGAGCGCACTCATGCGCAGAATCACGGTGGCCAAAGAAACCCGGAATATTTCCGGATCGGTGAATTCGACGCGCTGCAAAAAGTCAGCTTCCTCGTAGAGGCGCACGCACACGCCGCTCATCACCCGACCGCAACGCCCGGCGCGCTGGTTGGCGGCGGCGCGCGAGATTTTTTCTATGTGCAGCTGCTCTACTTTCTGGCGGATGCTGTAGCGGTTCACCCGCGCCAGGCCGCAGTCGATCACGTAGCCGATGTTGGGCACGGTCAGCGAGGTCTCCGCAACGTTGGTCGCCAGCACCACGCGCCGTTGCCCTCCGGTCTTGAACACCCGGTCCTGCTCGGCCGCCGACAGACGCGCGAACAGCGGCAGGACCTCTATTCCTTTCGGATGATGTTTGCGCAAAACTTCGGCCGTGTCGCGTATCTCGCGCTCGCCGGGCAGGAACACCAGCACGTCTCCCCTCAGCCCTCCCGCTGCCAACTCGTCCAGCGCGGAACTCACCGCCTGCGGCACATCCTGCGCTTCGCCTTCGTCACTGACCTGCAACGGGCGATAACGGGTCTCGACCGGATAACTGCGTCCGGACACCTCGATCACCTGCGCCGCGAAATGCCGGGCAAAACGGTCTGCATCCAGCGTCGCAGAAGTGATGATGAGCTTGAGATCGGGACGGCGCGGTAATAACTGTTTGAGATAGCCGAGCAGAAAATCGATGTTCAGGCTGCGCTCGTGCGCCTCGTCGATGATCAGCGTGTCGTAATTGCGCAGCAGCGGATCGCTGTGGATTTCGGCCAGCAGAATACCGTCGGTCATCAGTTTGACACTGGTGTCCGGCGCAACCTTGTCGTGGAAGCGCACCTTGTAACCCACCGCGCCGCCCAGCTCGGTTTTCAGTTCAACCGCAATGCGGTTCGCCACGGTGCGCGCCGCCACACGGCGCGGCTGGGTATGGCCGATGCAACCCAGCACGCCGCGCCCCAACATCAGGCAGATCTTCGGCAGCTGGGTGGTTTTTCCCGAACCGGTTTCGCCGCACACGATCACCACCTGGTTGCCGGCAATGGCGCGCGCCAGATCCTCGCGCTTTTGCACCACAGGCAGATCGGCGGGGAACTCTATTGCGGCAAGGGAAGCGAGCCGCGCTTTGCGGCGCAGGGCACTCGCGGATAATTCGGGTTTAACGGTCAAAAACGTCTCGCAAAAAAATGGGGATGGCGCCCGCGCTTATAATGGCAACCGGCGGGAATGTCTATATACTTTACACGGTCCGCAACTATTCTAACCGGAGCTGCATATGCCCTACGTCAATATCCGCATTGCGGGAACCCTGACCCGTGAGCAGAAAAAACAGATCGCCGCGGAGATCACCGACACGCTGGAGCGCGTCGCGCTGAAGCCAAAGTCGTATACCTACATCGCTTTCGACGAACTTGCCGAGGAAAACTGGGCGATTGCGGGCAAGCTGCTCGATGAAGCGTAGCGGTATAGGCGGCTGCTCCCGCACCAGCGGGCTGCGCCCCACCGTGTCACAGCCGCGACCTACATCGCTTTCGACGAACTGTCTGAGGAAAACCGGGCGATTGCGGGAGATAACCAATGACCTGGCGAGGTTTTTTGCTCGCCTAGTCAGACGGGTAGCAGTTCCATCAGTTGCTGGATGAAGAATAGCGCGGCATGATGCGCACCAATCTATAAGGATATTTATATGCCAATCACCACCTCCGCCGAATTCGTTGCCTGGTTCCGTTCCGTCGCGCCTTACATCAACGCGTTCCGCGGCCGAACCTTTGTGATTGCCTTCGGCGGCGAAGTCGTTGCGGACGGGAAATTCATCGAACTGACGCATGACTTCAATCTGCTTGCCAGTCTCGGCATCCGGCTGGTGCTGGTGCACGGGGCCCGCCCGCAAATCGAACAACATCTGGCAAAGAACAACCTCGGCGATACCTACCATCACGGCATTCGTCTGACCGATGCGCAGACCATGCAGTGCGTCAAGGAAGCGGTCGGGCGGGTGCGGGTCGAGATCGAGGCGCTGCTGTCGATGGGGCTGGCGAATTCGCCGATGGCGAATGCCGACATCCGCGTGGCGGGGGGCAATTTCATCACCGCCCAGCCCATCGGCATTATCAACGGCGTGGATCTGATGCACACCGGCAGCGTGCGCAAGGTGGATGTCGCGGCACTGAATGACCGCATGGAATTCGGCGAGGTGGTGCTGCTCTCGCCGCTCGGTTATTCGCCCACCGGCGAAGTGTTCAACGTCACGCTGGAAGACGTCGCCACCGCCACCGCCATCGCGCTGGATGCCGACAAACTGATGTTCCTGATGGATACCGACGGCGTGCATGACAAGAAGGGCACGCTGCTCAAGGAGCTCACCGTCTCCCAGGCGCAGGAAATTTTATCGCCAAAACGCAAATTGCCGGACGACGTGAATTTGTTTCTTCCCTGTGCAATTCGTGCCTGCGAAGCGGGGGTCGAGCGCACTCACCTGATCAGCCGCCACACCGACGGGGCGGTTCTGCAGGAACTGTTCAGTGACGAAGGCATCGGCACGATGGTGGTGGAAAGCACGCTCAACACTTTGCGCGATGCCACGATCGAAGACATCGGCGGAATCCTCGAACTGCTGCGCCCGCTGGAAGAAAGTGGTGTACTGGTAAGGCGCAGCCGTGAATTGCTGGAACAGGAGATTGACCGCTTCGTGGTGCTGGAACACGACCACCGCATCGTTGGCTGCGCGGCGCTGTACCCGTTTCCGGACGAAGCCGCCGCCGAACTGGCCGGCCTCGCGGTGGAAACACAAAGCCGTGATCGGGGCTACGGCGAAGCCATCCTCAAGCACATGATCGGCATTGCCAAATCGCAGGGCATGAAGAAACTGTTCGTCCTCACCACCCGCACCGCGCACTGGTTCATCGAGCGCGGTTTCGCGGAGAGCGACGTCTCGGCGTTGCCGGCACAGAAGAAGTCGCTGTATAACTACCAGCGAAAATCAAAGGTTTTTGTGCGGATAATCTGAAGTTGTGCTGGTTCCAAACAGATAGGACTCCAAACCATGGTGAAAGACACCGGAGGTTACACGCATCATGATGCGCATAGTGCTGAGCGCGCCCGGGGACAGCGCTTTTTACGTATCATGCTGTCGTTGATTGGCATGGTGCCGATCGGCATTGGTCTGTTGTCGCTCTATACCGGCCACTATTATGGCCGGAGCAATCTGCTCGGCGGTGCCGAAGTTTCCCTGAATGGCTCAGCGGCCTCAAACATGGGCTGGATGATGATTCTATTTGGCATATCGCCGCTGGCAGTGTGGTTCACCAACAAACGTGTGATGGGAGCCTGGGCAGCCGCATGTCTAGTCGCTGCGATTTGGATGTTTATCAATGTTCTGCTCACTCAGTGAACTTGATCGCGTAGGGCGTAATCACCGCAGTTCATTGCACCGGATAGTATGCATCGCCGCGCAATTTCGGTTGATTATTGCGCCCTGCCTGATACTGTAAACCCCGAAACATCTTGCTTTTCCCCCCACGGTGCAACCTTGAACAGCAACAGCATCCCCGGTATTGCCAGCACCGCACACAGCAGGAAAAATCCGCCCCAGCCCAACTGGTCTGCAAGCCAGCCCGCCGTGGCATTGACGAAGGTGCGCGGCACGGCGACAAAGGCTGCCGTTCCCAGTCCCACGCCAAGCGCCTCCAATCCGATCACGAACGCGAGCTGGGTGAGGTGCAACGGTGTCACTACCTGTTGCGCACCCTGTATCGCCAGCCAGTAGAAGCCAAAAATACTCACAACCTGCACCGCGCCAAACAGCCACAACGCGCGGTTGATGCCGATCTTCAGCATCCAGACACCGCCGAGCAAGGCACCGATCACTGCTGGCCACAGCCCGGCATTTTTGGCGATCAGCCCGATTTCCGACTTGGAGAATCCCATGTCCAGATAGAACGGCGTAGCCAGCGAGGTGCACAGGCTGTCGCCAAGTTTATAGAAGAACAGGAACGCCAGGATCAGCAGCGCACTTTTCCAACCCTTGCGATTAATGAATTCATGGAATGGTTCGACCACCGCCTCGCGCAGCGTCCTGGGTGGATCGGCGCGGTGCGGCTCTTTCACCAGTAGCGTCATCACCATGCCCGGCAGCATGAACAGTGCGGTGATCATGAACACCATGTCCCACGGTAGATGGTCGGCGAGGATCAGCGCCAGCGATCCCGGAATCAACCCCGAGATACGATAGGCATTCACGTGCACCGCGTTGCCCAGACCCAGCTCGTTATCGAACAATAACTCGCGGCGATAGGCATCCAGCGCGATGTCCAGCGTGGCGCTCAGCAGGGCCAGCAGCGTGGTGAACAGCACGATCATCATCAGGTCTTTTTGCGGCGAGAATCCGCCCAGTGCCGCAATCACCAGCAGCAGCGCGCCCTGCATCAGCAGCATCCAGCCGCGCCTGCGGCCCAGTACCGGCACCGCATAGCGATCCAGCAGCGGCGCCCAGAGGAACTTCCAGGTGTAGGGAAACTGGATCAGTGCGAATGCGCCGATCACCTTGAGATCAATGTGCTCGGTGCGCAGCCAGGCCGGCACCAGGTTGAGCAGCAGGTACAGCGGCAGGCCGGAAGCGAATCCGGTAAACACGCAGATCAGCATGCGCCGGGTGAAGAGTTGCTGCCAGACGCTCATCTGCCGCGCTGGAATCGGTACACAGCCGTGCTGCCGAGCAGATTCGGCAACAACTTCACCTCGCTGCTGCCCGTCATCACGCGGCGCTCGAGCACGGTTACGTCAAGGTCGCGGCAAAAATCCTCGAAGTCATGCAACGTGCACAGGTGCACATTGGGCGTGTCGTACCACTGGTAAGGCAGCTCTTCTGATACCGGCATGTTGCCGCGCAACACATTCATCCGGTTCTTCCAGTAGCCGAAGTTGGGAAAGCTGACGATGCCCTCGCGCCCGACACGCAGCATTTCCCGGACCAGCGGCTCGGTGTGGCGCGTGGCCTGCAGTGTCTGCGACAGCAGCACGAAGTCGAACGCGTTGCTCTCGAAACCGGACAGGCCGGATTCCAGATCGCCCTGGATCACATTCACGCCATTGCGGATGCACGCCACGATGTTCGCATCGCTGATCTCGACCCCGTAACCGCGTACCTTGCGGGTGTCCTTCAGGTAGCGCAACAGGCTACCGTCGCCGCAGCCGAGATCGAGTACCGAGGCACCCTGCGCTATCCATGCCGCGATGGCGGCAAAATCCGGGCGGGCGGCGGCGAGTTCAATCGGATCATGCGCGCTCATTCTGAAAAATCTCCGGCTACTCGGTCAAGATAGCTGCGCATCACCTCGTGGTAATGCTGGTCCGGCATCAGGAACGAGTCATGCCCGTGGGTCGAGGCGATTTCGGCGTAACTCACGTTGCGATGGTTGTGCAGCAGCGCATTGACAATCTCGCGCGATCGTTCCGGCGCAAAGCGCCAGTCGGTGGTAAACGACACCACCAGAAAATCTGCCTGGGCAGCCAGGAATGCCTTGTCGAGATTGCCCTGGTATTCGCGTGCCGGGTCGAAATAGTCCAGCGCCTTGGTCATCAGCAAATAGGTATTGGCATCGAAATACGAGGCGAACTTGTCGCCCTGATAACGCAGGTAGGACTCGATCTCGAACTCGATGTCGTAACCGTAACCGAGCTTGCCGGAGCGCAGGCTGCGTCCGAACTTGTCCGCCATCGCATTATCCGACAGGTAGGTTATATGCCCCAGCATGCGTGCCAGGCGCAGGCCGCGTCTGGGCACCACGCCATGTTCGTAAAAATTCCCGCCGTGGAAATCCGGGTCGGTCAGGATCGCGTTGCGCGCTACATCGTTGAAGGCGATGTTCTCCGCGGTCAGGTGCGGTGCGGCGGCGATGACCAGCGCGTGGCGCACGCGTTCGGGAAACGACAATGACCACTGGATTGCCTGCATCCCGCCCAGGCTGCCGCCCATCACGGCGGCGAATTGCCTGATGCCAATCAGGTCGGCAAGACGCGCCTGCGATTCCACCCAATCCTCCACTGTCACTACCGGAAAGCTTGCTCCGTATGGCTTGCCGGTTTCCGGCGCAATGCTGGAAGGTCCGGTCGAGCCGTGGCAGCCGCCGAGATTGTTCACGCCGATGACAAAAAATTTGTCGGTATCAACCGGCTTGCCGGGGCCGATCATGTTGTCCCACCAGCCGGTGTTTTTGGGGTCGTCGGCATAATGCCCCGCCACGTGGTGATGGCCG
>Ga0307375_10003734_pt1 | contig 14814 bp, 9 predicted proteins | sample TR1MG_FD_202531 | JGI IMG/M metagenome (GOLD analysis project Ga0307375, IMG submission 202531) | Soil microbial communities from Risofladan, Vaasa, Finland - TR-1 | ecosystem: Environmental > Terrestrial > Soil > Coastal area > Acid sulfate soil | place: Finland: Risofladan, Vaasa | collected...
CCTCAATTCCCAACACATCATCCTCACTAATGGAGCTCGAGACAGAAGCAGAAGAGGAAGGGCGAAGATCAAAGTCCTCCAAATCCGAGTCTCCATAGTCGGATCCCGTCTTCATCTTGAGAATCGAATCTATAACACTAAGCATCTTCGACTTGTTGTCCACGGCATGATGTCCACTTGAGCCAGCAGTAGTAGACGTTGAAGAAGTTCTCGCCTTCGCTTCCGTCGTTTTCGTCTTCTTTCGGTCCAAAAGCTCCTCAATATCAGAAAACGAAGCTGATGAAACGTCCTCTTCGTCGTCATTCTCCGATTCTCCGCCTCCAACGACCACCTCAAAGTCGTCATCCTCGTCCACTTCATGTCTCGCTTTCAGCTTCCTTTCTCCACTCTTCTTCTCGCCTCTCACCTTTCCAGTTTTAACAATCTCTGAATAGTCATCTATCGGCTCTCCAGTGGCGCTACGTTTCTTCACGAGTCCAGAAACCCATCGATCGACTTCCTCCCGCTTTGCGCTCCTTGCCTCTTCATCGATGCGTTGTGTGGTCTTTGGCAACTCCGTGAGAATCTTGTTTACGCGAAGGTCTTTGACGTAGCAGAGAACGCTCTGAATGTTGTGTGCGAAGGTCTTGGGCTCGATGAGAAGTCCGGGCTCGCGCCCGCGCCTCGCCACTCGAACAATCGGCACGTAGCGGCCCTTTACCTTCACCCATCCGTACGGATTTGACGGCACGAAGTCCTCTCCATCATTCGCGAACTGTTGCACGCGTTTAGCAGGCGGAAGCAGCTTCGCTTTCGACCTACGCTCTAGTTTCGCCAAGCGATTCGCAGTCCTCTCCTCCTCCGTCAAGATGTCCTGCTTCTGACGCTCCTTCAACACCACCTGGAATTCCGGTTTCGCCAACTCCAAACGCAAGGTCTTGCCTCTCCACTTAGTGCTGTTTAACGCAAAGATACACTTCCGCACACGAGATTCGTCCGTCGCAGTCAAGGTCACATACGCCAACCCTTTGTGAGGCACCATCTGCACCGCGCTGACCGTACCGAACTGGCCGAAGCTGAAAACACACCAGAAAAGTCAGAAATCTACATCGAATGCCGAAAAACAGGAACAAGAAACGCAAGGAAAGAGACATACGTGGACTGCAAAGCGGAAGGGGAAACGTCGCCCGTCATACCACCAACAAACAGTCTAAATGAGTCTGTCATGGCGAGAAATCAGATGTTGCATACGACTAGAACCCAATTCCAATACAAACCAAGGAGCCGTGATCAAGACAGACTGGAGAACTGGGGAGCGGGGCAGCAGAGCAACTGGCTCGTTTCTCTCTTCTACGACGAGAGCCATTCCGTGCCAGTGATCATCTAGATCCAGGTTATCTCGTGCGTTACATTACATATTGATCATCGAGTTGGACATTATGCTGTAGGCAGGGTTCTTGCAGAGGTCTGAATGCAGGATATTGCGTATGATCTGCGGCAGAGATATTCAGCAATCTGCGTGAATCCACTTTGCACTGCGACCTTATAAGCTTCGTTTCTTTGCTTCACAGTAACTCCACATTGGATGAGCAGTTGTGTTGCAGCCATGTGACCGTTCATGGAGGCGATCATGAGAGGCGTCGTTCCTTCGTCGTTTGGTTCAGTGTGCGATGCTCGCATCTCTCTGACCAGATAAGTGATGATTGCACACGATCCAAAGTAAGCAGCAATATGGAGAGGTGAGAAGCTATTGTGAGTCACTTGAGTGATGGTAGAGCCCTTCGAGAGGAGGAACTTTACCGCTTCGACGTTGTCGTCCATACAGCAAGCGATGAGAGGTGTAAGCCCCATATTGTCCTCCTCCTGAAGAGATGATCCCTTAGAAAGACACCAATCCATGAGCGGGATGTTGCCCAGCATCGACGCGATGAGAAGGAGCGTTGAGCCGTTCTTGTTCCTCCTGGAAGTGATGTTTGCTCGGCCATTGTCTGAGATTTCGATACTAGACATTGAATAGGAGTCATCTGTGTTGAGTGTGGAAGAAGAAGAGGCCGAAGAGACCAAATCAGTAGATCGAGTTCGAAACGTCGTTGTTGTCGGATTGATGCAATTTTCAGTGGTGGATGTGATGGATTCCAAGTGTTGAACGAGTTTAAGATGCCCACCATACGCTGCGAGGAACAGAGGCGTGTTTCCAGCGTGATTGGGGAGAGAGGCGTTCGCGCCCCTCTCCAGGAGCCACATGACGGTATCCATATCTCCCTTGTAAGAAGCAATCGATAGGGCTGAGTTTCCGTCTCTGTTGGATTCGTTTACGTGGGACCCCATATGAAGAAGGCGTTGAGCGAGGGCGAAATTCCCTTTGAAGCAAGCGATGATGAACGCCGATGAGCCATCTGCATCAGTTTCACGTAGCGATGCACCGTACTCCAACATCAGCTGAACCATTTCATAAGAGCCAGATAAGACACTTGTGAGCAGAGGAGTGAGGCCAAACTTGTCCTTCGCTCGGAGACCTCTCGTTGTCGTCTTCAATATCGCCCTTGCGCTGTCCAATTGGTTGCATTTCGCAGCTACGTGAAGCGCAGTCTCCTTTTCGGCGTTGGTTTCGAGATCAAGGTTTGGACAAGCCCTCAAAGCGGCCGCCAACACATGCGCGTTTTCTCCGAGTCTCGATGCCGCATGTAGTACTGTATCTCCGTTATTCAAGTGCTCCTTTGCATTCCAGCCGTTTTGTAGCATCCATTCGACAAGTGCAGCATGGCCATTCACAGCAGCAATGTGAAGAGCAGTGAATCCTTCAGAGTTTCGATAGCCGTCTCTCCTCACGCCTTTCTTCAAGAGCCATTGCAAAACGGCCAACTGTCCGAACTCAGAAGCTAGAAACACAGCATCTTCACCAACACGACTCGTACAAGACAGTGAGGCACCAAGAGACGAGTGCCATTCCAAAGTCGAAAGTTCTCCGAACATTGCAGCCACGAGAACGTGATTGTACCCCAAGCGAGTCCATTCAGAGTGCGGCAAATGCGTTGCGGTAGAGGAAGGGGGACCACGCAGGCAGCTTGGACGAGGATAGACGGATCCAGAGCCTTGAGGAGTTGGGCGCACGTTCAACGCCGTCTGCTGCAATTCGTATGCCTGCGTCATGTACTTCACCAAGTCATTTTGAGTTTGCATTCGCTTTTCCATCTCGGTCATGAGCTGCGAACGGACATCGTGCAGCTGCAACTCGGTAGCGCGAAGTTTCGCCTCCAACCGCCTCGTGCGCTCCTCCTGCAACAACAAGAGAGACGAGGGATCCGCAATCGTGATTCGAGCAGTACGGCCATGCACAACAGCAACCGCAAAGGGGTCTGCGGGAGAAGACGCAAAAGACGCAAAGGAAGAGGGAAACTGACCGAGCGCAGTGATGGCACTCATACGCCCGTTGGCAAGGACAAGTTGACCGGGAATGCTGCTTCCAAGATCGCCGTCGGCTTCAAGCACATAGAAACGTCAGAGAGGCTGAGATCAATTGCAAGAGAAGGGTGGGGTTCCGGGATGCAGTGGGGGCGGAAAGGATGTTGGCCTGATTTCTCCCTCCATCAAGGCAAATGAAGGGTGCAACTGGCTGGAAAATGATTGACACAGAGTGTAGCGTACATATAATGTTGGGATCCATCACCAGTGGGGCATAGAGGGCCAGAAGACGAACTGAGAGTGTCTACGAGTGGAAGAGGAGCCGGAGATGTCGAGAGCGCACACACTGAAAGAGAGGGAGTACATTGACGTTTACTTGGCGGAGGCAATGAGATGCTTGATGTCATTTGCTATCCTTCGGATAGGCTCAGCCTCTTCGTTGGTGGTGCACGGTGTCGCAGATTGCTGTTTACAAAGCTCGTACAGTTGCTTGAATCCGATTTTGGCATACTTCGCCTTGACTTGCTTCTCCAGGGCATTGGACTTCTCAGCCGCCCTCGTCACCACTCCAGTCGGTAGATTGGCCAATCTGGCCACGTTCATTCCAAAGCTCCTTCCCTCAACGCCTATGACGAGTTTGTGCAGGAATGTGATCCTTGGTCCATGTGTCACGACGTTCCCAATTCCTTGCAATCCACCGCCACCGCCACCTCCGCCACTACTCTCGGTAACATCCATATCCACGTTGGCATGTGTTCGCTGCTCGTTTTCAGACTCTACGAGATCTCCAGCCTCTTCCAAGTACGAGATGTGATGATTGTTCACTAGGTTTGGGAACAGTCTCGTTAGCTGCGATAGTGCCGGGTAATGTGTTACGAACAATGTGAAGCACTTAATGTTCTTGAGTAGGTAGTGTAGAGTGGCGTATGCGATGGAAAAGCCGTCATGTGTCGAAGTTCCTCTTCCAAGCTCGTCCAAGATCACCAGTGACCTTGATGTTGCATTTTTCATGATATCTGAAGTCTCTTGAAGTTCTACGAAGAATGTCGATTGCCCCTTGGCCATGTTGTCGTATGCACCCATCCTAGTGGCGATGAGATCGATGGGAGAGAGAATCATCTCCTCAGCAGGTACGAAGCATCCCATTTGAGCCATAATGCAGAGGATTGCCACTTGACGAGTATAGCATGTCTTACCACCCATATTGGGACCAGTGATGATGATACACTTCTGATCGTGAGCGGCGGCTCCCAACTCAGTATCGTTCGGTACGAATGGTGTTGCCGTCTTTTGCAGTATTGACTCGATAATCGGATGTCTTCCATTGCGAACTGTGATTTGAGCATAATCATCGGGCGATGAACCTCGAGTGGAACCAGAACCAGATTCGACATCTTTCTTCATATCCTCCTCTGGATCAGTGATCTGAGGTCTCACATAGCCATCAGTTTTCGAGAGAAGAGCAAAGGAATTCAAAGCATCCAGAGAAGAGAGGACATCAACAGTGTTGCGGAAGATGGTATACCGAGAGGCAAAGTCAGAGACGAACGAGGCCCAAGCATTGGATGTTTCAATGGCCAACCTCTCTCGATACTGTAGAAGCTCTTGATACTTGTCGATGATGAACTGTGTGTGGAACCGAGATGCACTCTGAGGGCTCGGGAGAGGAATCCAGCTTCTTGGCACTCTGTCGCCCTCCGCCTTGGTCAATTCGATCACGTATTCGTCCTTGTTCTTCGTCACATACTCTAGTCTAGGTTTCCCAATCTTCTTGCGGATCTCCACCAAATGGTCGGCCAATTCGTCTTCACACGCTTTCAACTGTTCCTTGACCTCATGAAGCGCAGGGAAGATGGAATCGTTCAAGAACAAGTCTCGCTTCTGCTTATCGGTAGATGCCACATTGAGAGGGTCCATGAAGTATGAGACGTGATCTGAGAGATCGTGAGGGATGGCTTTCAAGAGTGTCTTCAATAACGTCGACGTGCAGCAGTGTTCTATCTCGTCGTGCTTTGGCATGCGTTGCTCAATGTGCCTGAATGCGACCAATACAGAGATGAACTCGGAAACGCTACAGCGATTGTAAAAGATGCGGCAAATACCTCGCTCCAAATCTGGAAGTTGTGGCAGCAATGCAATGAGGTGTTTGAGTCCCTTTCGCGCAACGTTCGGTACATAGGGTCCTGAAGAAGTTGAAGCCGATGTGGAAGTGGCATCAGCATCATCGGATGAAGCAAGACGAGCGAGTTCTTCGACGGCGTCCAGTCTCGCCTCTATCTCCACCTTCTGCATCAGTGGCTGTCTCATCCATTGCATCAGTCTCCTCCTTCCAAATGCAGTAGAAGTACGATCGATGATGGCCAAAAGCGAACCTTCCTTCGCATTGGTGTGCTGATTAAACAGAATCTCCAGATTCCAGAGAGCATTTCCATCCAATTGCATGTGTTTCGCGCTTGAGAATGCATTGAAGTTACAACTGAGACAAAGAAGGGAGGAGATGCCAAATTCCTTGAGGTAGTGGGCGAGGGCTCCAAAGGCGATCGTGAGTCCATCGGAGATCGAAGCGTAGAACGTTGCAGCCTTGCTTTGCATCTGCTTTCCCAACTCCCTGTAATTCACTATCTTCGAATGAGATGGCTTCGTTTCTTGCTGTTCAGAGTCGGGAGACGCAAGAGAGTAGGCAAAGAGAGAAAGCTCGTCGGCAATGAGTTCCTTGGCGTGTTTCAGATCGAAGCAGTTGCGCTTGAGGTATTCTACGCGCACAGAATCTTCCTTAGTCCTTGAAGAAGTGAGATTCTCAATGAGTTTCCGAGTCTGAGTCGAAACATCCTCAGGAAGCACAATTTCGATTGGATTGATGTGTCGCAGTCTCGTCTCCAGTTCGGTTCTCATGAACCCATCATCAAATGAATCGTAGACTATATCTCCTGTAGATGTCTTTACAGCCACTAGATCGAAATGAGTCGCATCCACATTGAGTGTAGAAGTGGAAGAATTGGGACGCTCAAAGATCGCCATCAGGTACTGTCCATATGAACCAGAATCGGAAGCCAATGGATCCATAGATTCGTTAACGAGCGTAGATTTCGTGTAGAGCGCAGAGACGGCACGTTTGAATGGTCCAGACCTGTTAGAGGAGATGGCCTTCAAAGCGGCAGTCTCCGTCTGCGAGACCACACCCACCTTGTATCCAGCCTGCACCAGCCTCATCGCATGTACGTGTAGTCTATGTACCGGAACGGAGGTTGCGAGGAAGTTGTGCGACACACCAGCACGAATGTTGAGAACTTTCGCCGCAATCTCTGCATCCTTGCCAAAGAAGCGATATCGGTATCCAGATTCAACGAACAGGACGGCATCGGGATAGTCCTTACGAATCTCCAAGTACTGAAGCTCAAGAGGGGTATACTTGGGGCCAGAGGGCTTGCCAGAGCGTTTCGCGCCCTTCGCCGCCTTCGCAGGCTTCTTCTCCTCTTCTTCATCGTCCAACTCCTCATCATCACCTTCTTCACCATCGCCACCAACGTTCTCTGTTGCATATTTGAGCATTCGATCTCGAGCACGCTCAACACTGGCCACCACACGCTCAGAATAGAGTTCATGTCTAGCAGAGTCTTGTTTCGACTGCGCAGCCTCAAGTTTCTCCTCAATACGGGAACCATCCAGGGATTTTGGTACAACAGGTCTCGATGAAGATAGAACAGGCTCGGAATGGGCGGAAAAGTCGGATTCCAAGACATCTAGCTGAGATGAAAGTTTGCGCTTTTTCGTCACAGGTTTCGCGCTCTCCTTGGCCGAGATATCATCATCAGAAAGCTCCATGCCATCAGTAATCATACGGTGATCATCAAAATCTTCAGAGTCAGCATCGAGAATGTCATAGTCGTCTTCGAGAACGGCATCAGGTTCGCAATCGTCGTCGTCCTCATCAATCACTCTCTTACGCTTTTTAGCATTTTCGGAACAAGTTGTAGAAGCCTTTTTCACAGACTTAGCAGGATTAGAGGGCGAAGATACGGAAGTGGAAGATGCTGGAGAGGGTCTTGTGGTCGGAGCGGCGAATATCTCCTCTAGCGATTTGATCTTTAGCATTCGGCGGAAAACAGAGCCGAAAAGATAGAAGAGTACGTTAGAGACAGAAGATACCTTTGGAGAGGGTGGAATGATGCAATAGGACACGGAAAGAACGAGTGTAACCAGAACGGTTTCAACGATAGCCGAATTCCATGCTCCATGATAGCTGTACGGGGCATTACATACCTTTGCAGGCGAAACAGGGGTCTTGTCTGCTGATGGAATGGAAGAGGAGCCAGTAGTAGACGAAGATGAAGCAGAGGAGGGTTTCGAGGGAGAGGTTCCCTTGTTGGCAGGTTTGGAGATGCCAAGGAAGGCAGACAGGGTAGACTGCTTGCTCATAGCGTTTTGTGTAGTTGTCGAAGCAGGAGTAGAGAATTGATTCGAGCCTCATGAGTCCATCTCGCGCCACGAGTGATGATTGTGAGGCGCTCTGCTCCACCTCCGGCTCTGAACTTGAAGTTGGAAAGTTCCAGCATCGTCTTTGTCCTCTTTGTCGACTCGTCGTTCTCAGGAACTCATTCTCTGTGGACCCCTGAGGTGCTCACTCTGCTTGCCATTCCATCTACATTGGGCTGTTGTATCGAATGTCTGAGTCATCTGGGTCAAGACCTCCCGTTGAAGTCGTAAAAAGGCTATCTCAACTCCCCGTCATGAAGATCAAGGCTGGACCTCGTGATGGTGATCTCTGGCTGCAGCGTTTAGAGGAAGAGTACAACTGTCTCATTAAGGTATGTCGTCTCCCACCCTTTGGACCCCTGTTGGGTGAAGAGTTGTTGCGTTTGAGCTGAAGAGGACTCCCCTCCGTCTCGGTCCGTTTTCTGACCTCGATGACCTCTTTCATGCCTTTACTTGTATGATACAGTTTGTAGAGCTTCAGAAGGAACAGGATTCTGATTGGTTCAAGATAGAGTCGAATGAGGACGGCACGAGATGGGTTGGCACGTGTTGGCACATTTATAAGCATGTCAAATACGAGTTTGATGTGGAATTCGACATTCCTGCAACCTACCCTACGACAGCACCTGAAATTGAGTTGCCGCAGTTGGATGGGAAGACAGCAAAGATGTACAGAGGCGGGAAGATCTGTCTGACGGATCACTTTTTCCCTCTATGGTCCAAAAACGTCCCCAAGTTCGGTATTGTCCACGCACTTGCTCTTGGTGTACGTAAATCCACTCTTTTCCTTTACTGTATCAGAAGTCAGTTCCAATGTGAAGCAAAGGGAGACACAAGACAGGAATACACCATCCTTCTCGCCCTTTCCAACGCTAAACCTGCAATATTTCCAACTAACATGCTCACTCGATATGATTCTTCATGTGTTTTTGCTGGATCCCTCCAAAAGCTGGCTCCATGGCTCAACGCCGAGATTCCGTTCCTCGTCGAAGAAGGCACGCTTCAACCTAACAACTGAGACTCTCGAGGAGATGACGAATACCGTCAATGGAGTTCTCTTTCCTGATTTCGCCTCATATGGCTCTCGATCAGAGGCTGGTTGCTTGAATGAGCCAACTTGTCCTCTTGCCGCAGATCGAGGGCTTCTATGAGTGGCATCCCTGCTCTTCGCTGGTTCTTTCTTCGATTGTAGATGTCTGATGATGTAGGTCCATTGAGTGAGTATGGTGAGGCTATGAAAGATGCTGCAAGGGCAGTGCATTGATACGGGAGCTGGATCTCATCGGACGAAACTTGGAGATGATCTGGTCCAGTCTACATCTGCGAGAGTATACTCTATGCTAAGAAAAATTGAAGTTCGTTGAATTGGAGAGCGAGATCATGTGTTGGATGAGATGCACAGAGACTTGATTCTATTCTCAAGCGTACTGAATGGAGGAGGCCGCCATTGGAGCCGTCAACAATGAAACCTTCGCCTCGCCGCTCTGTTGCATTCTCTTGTGCAAGATACAGGCGACCGGAGGTTCCGAATTCGGACCTCACAGCTGAAATCTCGAACAGAATTGGCACCAACACCGCGCTTCTCTCCCTGGTCATGAAGATCATTGCCAAATTTGGTGCATGTGTACATTGGTGAGGCTTGAAGCAACCTGTGGGCAAAAAGGGGGGATTTGGCGAAGAAAAACTCTGACGGCTTTTGCCGGCCGTGGGACCGGCAGAGCCGCCCTTTTTTCACATCGATCTCAATCGCGCATCTCCACCTCTTCTGTCTCGATAAAAGGCCCAACACATATACTGGAATGTACACTCGTCACACCTCTGTAACTGCGACGTTAGCCACAGCCATTACGAGCAATCCAGTGCGCTACCTTGCGTCCTCTGCTGGCCTGTTCGATTGCCTTCCGAACGACATTCTATGTGGAGTATCTCAACACCTCCTGGCGAACGATATATGCAAACTCGTCTTCTGTGGTAGTATTAGGTTATCAGGCCGTTTGATGAATGGTGGCGTCCGCATTTTGCGTCATGAAGTTGAGTCCGCCTCCCGTCTCCCTTGGTGGCCCTTTTTCGTCTGTCATCTGCCCTTGGAGGAGTTCTCGATTCAATTAATGCTATCTACACCAATGGCTCGTACCAACAAGGTTTACAAGGTCTCAACAAAGCACATAGAGATGCTGAACCCCGACATTCGGAGGCTGTTCTTTGCTTCGTGCTTTCATGTGGGACCGATGCCACTCTTCTCGATCTTCCCTCATTTAACTCATCTACACACCTTCTATTACCCCGGATCTGACGTGGTAGTGGAATACCCCTCAACAGGACTTCGAGAATTGCGTGTTTGGGCGAACTACGATGCTGAATACGATGCTGAATACGATGCTGAATACGATACGTTCGCCGATACCTCCCCTCCCTTCTTTGAAGGCCTCTCTGATGTGGTCGATTTGGAACTTTATCAAGTGCCGTCATTTTTGAAGTCCAAACCCCTTCCAAAAGGGCTGCAATCTCTGCGATATCATCCTTTCCTATTCAACCTCTCTTTCCCGTGGCCACAACTTCCTTCCCACCTCACTTTGTTGGATATTGGATACACATGCAATATAGCGCTCATGAATGCCGACAATACGGCGTCGATGTTCCCTCAATCGTTGACAGACCTTCGTCTCTCTCTCTCGAGCTTCTCCACCTGGTCTCAGCTCCCCTGTTGTTTGAAACGCCTCTCTTTCCGTCTCTTCGGATGGAACATGCCCATGATATCGTCAGAGGATGTGGCAAGACTTCCACGAACGCTGGAGTCATTCATTGGAGAGCACTACATCCCTGCTGACATCTCTGATCATACGGAGATTCCTCTCCTCTTCCCCCCTCTTCTTCAGACGTATCGCGGACTCAACACTTTGCTTTCCATCCAACAATGGGATTCTCTACCAAAGTCACTCACGACGTATGAAGGTTGCGTTCCGCCGAATGCGAGAAGCTGGCCTCCAAATTTGACGTCTCTGAACATCCGATCCGACCCCAGCCATGGGGCTGCTCTCTCTTCTCTTCCTATGACGCTCACAGACCTATCATCATTGAGAATGTCTGAATATGTAGATCTTCCAAGAATTCTGACGAGACTGGACCTGATAGAACCGAAGCCGGAGGTGCTGAACGAAATCGTCCTTCCGCCCAACCTCAGAACCTTCTCCCTGCAATGCGTCCACACGCAAACATCTCATCCTTGGATTGAAAAGCTGCCGAAAACAATCACAGAAATGACTCTGGTGGCACGACTATCATCAGAATTGGACAAGTTGCCCTCCTCCATCACGTGTCTCTCCATATCGAATCTTCAGAAGCCAGGGTCGTCTAGTGTCCCTTCTGTTCATCAACAACCACAGAGGCAGCAAAATGGAGAATACGCCGAAGTCCCACAGGAGTTTGGCCATTCAACTCTGAACAAGCTTCCGCACTCGCTGAGGTATCTCCACGTTGACACGAGATCCGCCCTCCGCTTCGACCTCGTCGACTCTCTGCCCCTTCATCTCATCAGCCTTACCATATCTGCCAACCCACTCCTCACATTCTACCCCTACTGGATTGCGAAGTTATGCCCTAGACTAGGATACTGTAGCGTAGGTGGACTCGAACATCCGAATCCTGACGAACTCATCCAAGCCGCCCAGTCTCTAGGGTATGACCTGGACGTCTCCACTTGATAAACTTATGATGACAACAGCACTTTTTGGTGTGGGGGGTCACGAGTCAGATCATATGATGGGGTGGGGGCAGATCGGCCTGCAGGCCTGGACGACCAAGACCATTTCCTACCCAGTCAGAGTTGTACCACAGCCCGGGAAGCCAATGATTACATGAGAAATGAACAGTACGTACTGTTGCCATTCAAATCATCTCAGTTGTAGCCATTAGGAGGACGCTTTTTGACCACTACAATCGTTCGCTTTGCGTCCCTCTCCCTCTTGTTACCCCTAGATGCCATCTGGCTCATCCAAACGAGCACTGGTATGACCATTGTGCCATTTAGCGTACGTTTATCTACCTTCTCCGATGACTTAGGTTCCTGTTGGTCGATTGCTTGGCGTAGAAGCTGTCATCTTTGTTGCGATTCTGTTGGTTGGAATTCCTAACAGCTCTTCCTGCTCTGTATCGGGTTAGACCGCGACTCAACTCTGTGCTCTTGATTCCCAACGTTCCTTTTCATCCTTCTTTGGTAGTGCTAGTGGTGTTTGGTTGGGCACAGAGGCTGGAGTGCGCAGTTTGTACCTCTCGCCCTGCATCCCCCAGTTTTGGGCTCACTTCTTGCCTCGCGTGTTGTACGGCCGCCTTTTCGAGTTTTTTGATAGCTTATGCGATCAAAGAAGCCCGATTCTCGGCATTAAGAGGAGCACATGGACGTCATTGCTGGCAACATTGTGTTCTGAGGTCCTCGTTCATCCTCTTCGCGTTGCTCAGCTTCATCATGTTCTTCTTGGATCCGAAGTGGGTGGTTGTATCTCTACATTGGATGCTCTCGTTGAATTAACAAAGTACGGGTTGACTTACTGGTGGACAGGCTTTGCAGCAGCGATTCTGCGCGAAACGGTGGGAGTCTTTCTTCTCGGTGAGATTACCCCCAGAGTGTTCGCCAAGCTTGGAACGATGTACCCATGGGAAGTTCGACATCCTCTTGTCCACGGAGCCCTATTTGCACTCATCATGACGCCGTTCCAGGTAGTCTCCACTCAAGCCATGTCGCAGACTCCTCTACTCCTTCAATCACGCTCTCCTACCTTGATCACAACATATCCTCCTTCGATCTTAGATCATTTTGCAATGTTGTGGCACAGAGATGGAATAGGAGGGTTCTACAAGGGAGCTCCCTTCACCTTCCTCCAACACTTCTTGCTCCTTGGTTCCCGAACGATCCTCCTCACTTGGTTCAAGAGTTCACGTTATGCAGAAAGGGAGAACTTAGAGACCATTGCATTTGGTTCTTGGACTGCAACGGCTGCATCTTTCGTATTGAGCTGGCTTCTCAGCACCAAGTTCCCCTATGAGACCTAAATGTCAGGAATGTACTTATGCTACCGTTATAACGCGCACATTACACAATGGTATCCGTGGAACGAAGAAGAGAAACGAGATGAGGCAGAACGTTCCAGCACGGACGACTGTGATCAGTTCACCTCTCACCATCTTCCAACACTCATGCTCTACTCCTTCAAGTAATGTACGTCTCGCTTAGATTGCACATATGGTCCAGTGGTTGCCTTGAATGCTTTTCAAGGACGGTCGAGACTCAAACAGTTCTGCCCGATATTCTCTTGCTCTCCTAACCTTCATCAGTTGTTCATCTGACTAACGTGTCCATCCTAGGATTGTCAATTGAACATAGCATTGAGAATAGATGAATAGGTCACATGCACGTGCGAATGGAATGCAGAATGGACTTGACAACGCTGCTCCGATTTTGAATGCAAACGATGGCGTTGTTTGAGAATTATTGGCTATCTACTTCCCCTAAAAGCGTTCAAACATATGATTGAAGTGCAATTAGACGGTTGAGGTTTGATAATGAAGCATTTCGAGCGCAGAAAGTGACTAACAGTGTTGCGCTCTTCAAACTTGACACTTTCTAGCATCACCGCAGAGACGGTAGAGACAATTACACTGGATCAGGTGATTATGAAGGACAATCATCACGATATGGAGACAAACGCCAATACCAAACCGATGAGGACCGAGATATGGGCATTGGAAGTGATCGGTCGCCCCGTTCTCGACATCCTCACGATGATGACGATCATTCTCGACTTGGAAAACATGATAAAGACTTTAGAGAATCCAACCATGGCCACAATAGAGACGAAGAGATTGGATACAAGGACAATGCACGACTTGGAAATGAACCGCTACCTAGGAGAGAGCTACAGTCTTATCGCAATACCAACCCCCCATCAAACACAATCATTCTTCATGGAATACCTGTTTCTGTGACTGAAGAGTCGGTGCGTCGGCACGCTTGCTTGCAGCTGGAAAAGTCTTCGACAAGTGTCTTCCGCGTCTATTCTGACCTCGGTATCGTTTCTTCCCTAGGTTTCGTATTCTATAAAGCCCTTTGGGCCTGTTGAGGACATCAGAAGAGTGTTTGGCGCTGATGGAACACCGCTGGACAAGGTTGTAGTGGAGTATGAGAGCGTGGCTGCTGCTGCTGATTGTATGGCTGCAATTCGAAAATCGCGCCGTCCATTCACCATTGAATCCTTTGAACCCTATTTGGAGTTCTACCATGCCCCTGACAGACCAAGATCCCCGGAACCCAACTTCACTGCTCCTCAACTCTCCTCCGCTCCTTCCACGCCATCCGGTGACAATGATTGGACGTTAAAGTTGGATATCGTCGGTCTTCCACTGGATTTCCAAAGCAAATACGAGATTGAAGGCCTGATCACGCACATTCTTGGGGCTTCTCATCCTTCCCATGTTCTGCATTCTATCGATCTCTCTCAGGATGGAAACGAATCTTCGACCATTGCCAACATCGTCTTCACAGAAAATATTCACTTGGTGGAGCTGATGAATCGCACCTTCGGCGCCGTTGTTCTTCGTGGGTTTCCCCTGACTCTAGTGCCTCGACAGCCGCCAAACTATGGACATGCAGAAGATGTACACTTTTCCTCGCATTATCTGCCAATTCAGCCTCCTCGGATAGATGTAGTGTATCAGACACCGATTCGACTCGCTCCTCATCCCCTCGCTCCAGCTCACGAATACGTCTTCCACCCAGAGTCAGGTTGTATCCTCGATATCTCATCTGGTTTACTGTACAATCCCCATCTTGGTTACTTCGTGGATAGTAGTAATGCGCTCCCGCTTTCATTCGACGATCCTCGCGTCCTCTGTCGCCATCCTTCCTCCCCCATCACCACCACCACCTCCTCCTCCTCCTCCTCCACCTCCTCCACCTCCACCTCCTCC
>Ga0307375_10003736_pt1 | contig 14807 bp, 25 predicted proteins | sample TR1MG_FD_202531 | JGI IMG/M metagenome (GOLD analysis project Ga0307375, IMG submission 202531) | Soil microbial communities from Risofladan, Vaasa, Finland - TR-1 | ecosystem: Environmental > Terrestrial > Soil > Coastal area > Acid sulfate soil | place: Finland: Risofladan, Vaasa | collected...
GTAAAAGAAGATTTGTTTGTTAAAAAAATAATGAAGGGAACACTTATTGGATTATTTTTAATCGGATTTATTGGAACAATTTTAAGTTTACCCAATATGTTAATTGGAATTCCTACCCTTATATTTACAGGTATTTTATTTCTTTTAGGTATTTTTATGTTTGGTGCATTTATTATGAATAATAGAAGAATTAAAAAAATGACGAAAATACTTGGTATAACGAAAGAACAATACAATTATTTGGTGAAAAAATTTTACGGGTAGTGAAAAAATATGTTGCGATAAAAGACCGTAACAATTCCTCTGGCACACAATTCTCAATGTTTATAGGAAGATGGCAACCTTGGCATAGTGGTCATCGTTGGTTAATCGACCAACGATTAAATAATGGTAAAAATGTTTTGATTTGCATCAGAGATGTAATGCAAGACGATAATAATCCATTTTCACCAGAACAAATTCAAGAAAATTTAATGACCGAACTACATGATTTAATTCAAGAAGGTCGTGTTAAAGTCATGATTATACCAGACATTGAGTCTATTAATTATGGTCGTGGTGTTGGATATGATATTATCGAACACATACCACCCAAAGAAATTAGTGATATATCGGCTTCAGCGTTGAGGAAGAAAAGGGATGTTAGTTGTTAACATCCTTTTTTGTTTTATATTGGGTTTAGAAGTATTTATAAAAAATGAGAATCATGAAAAAAGTAAAAAAAATGTTTTTTGGTACGATGGATTCTGACAAACAAGCAGAAAAAGAAAAAGTTGTTGAGAGCAAGATATTAGCGAAATTAAATTTAAGTGAAATCATTAGTGTTGATTTTCCCGATAACCAATATATTAAAGAACAAACCGATAAAAAACAAATCGTAATTCATCATACTGTCAGTGGACAGGGTGTTAGTGGTGATATTGCATGGTGGAGACAAACTGCTGACAGAGTTGGTACTGCAATCATTGTTGGCTGGGATGGTAAAATATACCAGTGTTTCAGTAGTAAATATTGGGCGTATCATCTGGGTCTAAAAACAGCAAACAACAAAAAATTGAATCAGGAAACCATTGGAATTGAAATCGATGCTTGGGGTGGTTTGATTCGCACGAATAGACAATGGTATCCAGCAAAATGGGATGGGAATCTCAAACAATTTGTTGCAGACACCAGAATTGCACCTATAAGAAATGTTCAGGTATACGAACAGGGTTTCAAAGGTTTCTATGGGTTTGAAAAATATACAGACGCACAAATCGAAGCCGTGAGACAACTTTTGGTGTTCTGGGGTGATAAATATGGTATTCCTCTGGATTATAAGGAGGATATGTGGAGTTTATCAGACAAAGCATTGAGTGGTCAAGGTGGTGTTTGGACTCACGTGAGTTATAGGATTGATAAAAGTGATTGTCATCCACAACCAGAATTAATTCAGATGCTGAAATCATTAAAGTAAATGGGAACAACTGAAAAAAAATATATTATAGTTAAAGACAGGGTTGAAATCTACAGAGATTTCGCACTGAACCTGCTATATTATATTCATAAGTATTATATCGATAGAGAAAGTCTCAGCGAAGACCAAGATATTTATAACCATTTCAAATGGTGTTTTAAAAAGGTTTGTGATGAGTTTCTTGAAGAAGAACTTGATTTCAGTAAGAACAAAGAACTACGAGAATACTATTACGCATATTATTACCACCAATTTTATAGGGCAACCAGCAATCAGGATACGTCACTTGCGTATTTCGAAAAATTCTGGAAAAATATTTTTGAAATTGATAGATTAAAGAACAAAAATCTCATAAATATTCTTATTGAAGTCTACAATATTTATGACAAATCAATTAATTTAGAAAAAAATATATTGGAGATTGTTTAAAAACTCTTGCATATACTATTTATAATCACTATTTTTACAAAACAAAAATTATTTTATTTTAAAAAGAAAAAACAATTATGGCAAATTTAAAGATTGACCTCGTAAACAAACTAAATAACGATAAGTTTTACGAAGAACTTGAACTCGTGCGTCTCGCTCAAGACCCAGCAATGAATTATAAAAATAAAATTGATTCGATGGATTATCAACTTGGACAGCTTGCACTTCTTAATGCAAAAATTGGTTTAGTGGAACAATACTTCCAAGAGCCACCAGCACAAGCAGCACCAGCACAAGCACCAGTAGCAGCAGCAGGAGCACCAGTTGTTGAAACACCAGCAGCAAAAGTTCATCAGGGTCAGAGTCACGGAGAATAAGAAATGACTTTTATTACTGAAATATATCAGTTCTTATTTATATCTTCCATCATCTTTATGATTTACGTTTTCGGAAACCTAATCATAAAGATGTACGGAAGGTTTAGATTAAAAAATGATACAAGATTCGTATTAACAAAACCCGAAAGAATATTGCTTTGGATTTCCATTGCGACATTTTTTTCATATATTTTAAATTAAGATGAAACCAATTGAATCAGCATTAGTAACAACAAACGGATTTATTAGTTCTTTTATAAGAAATACTGTGAAAGGTTGGTGGGAACTCGAAATCGGATTACCTATAACATGGGTTTATGATGAAAACGATAAAATTGGTTGTGAGGTAACTGAGGAATATGAACAAGGAAAAATAATTAAAGTTTTTCCGAAGAAAAATGACGTAGTTATTGACGACTTGGTTGCGTTTGTTGAAATCATTATCAATACCAATGAGAGAATTGCTGAAAAAGAAAAACAATTCACTGACAAAATGCAGGAAATGAGGGGTATTCTGGAAACAGAAGCCAAGAAATTCTATCAAGAACTCGATGAATTGAAAGAGAACTCGTTCAAGAAAAATAATGAAACCTTTACCAAAACCTTGGAAAAACCTAAAGCAGCAAGAAAACCCAGACCACCGAGAAAAAATATTGGTGATACTATACCAAATACCAAAACCGCTACAGTTACCGAAGAAACAGAAACTATTGAATAGTAATCATGGCTGATGAAAAGTTACCATTAGATGATGAATTAATTGAATATGTTTCATTGAGTAAACATCTCAAAGAAGATACCGATAGGAAGAAACAACAACTGACTTCAGAATTTGAAGAAATGGGTGACAGGTATCTGCAAGAAATCGAACGAAAAAACAAAAACAAGGAATTAAAACAACTCAAGTTAATTCCATACATCCTTAAACATCGTGGTGATATTCATGACAACGATGAACTCATGTCTTATAGTTTTGAAGACGTACAGGACATCTACAATGAAATCAAAGCAAATAAAAAGCCAGTAATTGTAAAAATTTTTCATTTTCTTTTCAATATTGAATAAATTTGATTATATTCGCATAAAATAAACTCACTAATATGATTTAATAATGGCACAATTATTCGATGACATTTTCAATAAAGCAAGCATTTATGAAATGCTGTTTTTCAACGTAAAATCAGTTCTTATTCACCCCACGCTCGAAGACCTCGAAAAGAATAACAAACCGATGTTTGAACGATGGGAGTATTTGGCGAAAACCAAATACAAAAGTGAAGTTGTTAATGAGCAATATCAGCAAAAAATTTATGAGAGAAATGCAGTATATTATCCAGAATATAGTAAGATTATTGCGATAACCTATGCCACACTATATGTTGAAAACGGTACGTTGAAACGCTACATGAAGAAAATTGTGAATGAAGACGAATTCATTGTTCTGGCAACATTCATGGACGAACTCTATCAGTTATCCAGTGACGGTGTTAAATCAACACCAAAACATTTTCCAATACTATGTGGACATAATATCATGAGTCACGACATACCGCTTTTAATTAAAAGGTTTATTCTACACCGAAACAAATTCGAAACCAATAAACAAATCCCATATATTCTCAAAAACAGTTTGAATCTCAAACCTTGGGAGTCGGGGATTATTGATACTGTAAACGTCTGGAAATTCAATGGGTATGATAATATGCCATTGATGTTGATTTCTGATTTCTTGGGATTGAAAAGAACAGCAGAACTTCTACCACTTGATGAAGTTTCTCAGCAATATTGGGAAATGGTCGGAACTGATGCTGAGAAAGCACTGGAGTTCGTATCATTCCAATCAGCAACACAAACAAATCTCGTGATTCAGTTATTAAATGAATTAAGGCAATTGTAATTTCATTTTTGTTGATTATTTTTAAAGGGTGGGACTATGTTTCACCCTTTTTTGTTTATTGAAACATCGTTTTAAGCCGTTTTAAGCACTATTACGGCTCTAAGGTCTTCTGGTAGGTATTCGTATAGATAATGACTAAAACCAGTCCAAAAACAATTCTCAGACAGGAATTCGACCCTTTCATCATGTGAGAGTTCTGTCCAGAATTTATATCCATTATCAGTTAATCCATGATTCATGTCTATAAATACTCAGACAGAATTTATACCGTCCATGATAGTTGTTCACTAAATTTACCACCAATATATGGGGCATCGTAGATTTTATCAAAATCTTCTTCGGATATATATGCTCTCTTCATCTTCCCCTCACCATATAGAAGATAATCATTCATCTCCATGATTGTGTTGAAGAAAATATACATACCTTCACGGTAAATATAAACAAGACTATCTACTCGTTTAGAACTTGCATCGAAGTTAAGCAGGACACCTAATGTCCTGCTTTTATTCGAATATTCTTCTTCGTGTGCTGTTGTTATATATGTTTTCATAATACAAATGTAATGAAAATTTAGTTCATTGCCAATAGTTCGTCAGTAATATGTGTATAAAAATATCCCAAAGGGTCACGTGGCTCACCATTTTTATGAATTTCGTAATGCAGGTGCGGACCCGTACTCTTACCAGTATTACCAACCGTGGCGATTAACTGGTTCTTATTAACCCACTGACCCTTTTTAACCAATATATTATCACCAAGGTGTGCATAGAGGGTTTCGAATCCATAGGCGTGTTTAATAACAACACGATTACCATATCCGTATTTAGAATACATCACCATCACAACACGTCCTTGTGCTGTAGAATAAACCTCAGACCCAACATTAGCACTTATATCCACACCTTCATGAAACAACATCTTTTTTTCAATTGGGTGTTCTCTCCAACCATATGGTGAACTCAAATATATAAAGTCTTTGGTCTTCACAGGAGAAATTGTTGGATAATAAAGAATAGCATTTCTATTTTCTGTAAATCGAGTTGAAGTTTCCTGTAATTTAATTAATTGTGTTCCCAGCATTTCTGCTGCGTAGAATGCTCGCCCATCAACTTCAGTAAAAATACTATCGTATGGATGAGAATCGAAATTAATACTATCATTTTTATACAGATAATAATCAGTGGTATCGTAATCCACACCAAGTACCTGTGAATATAACATGTTGTCATAGTCTTGAATTTCTGCTGCCAGAATTTCCATTTTATTTAACTTATTCTCCAATTCCTCATATTCTTTTCTCAACATCATGTTTTCCTGTAGTAATTGTGAATTATTACCACGTAAAATACCGTCATTACTTGCTTGCGTTGGCGAAGACAATCCACCACCAAAACTAAAAATTGCAGACATTATTATAATAACGAATGCGACTCTTGAGATAACAGATTTTGTGTTTTTCATAATTTTATATTAAATAAGATTATTTTATGACTGATAATCAATTAGTTGCACACGGCAACTTGCAGTCTACCACCAAGAAAAAAGGTGGTATTTAAATGAAAATGCCCAGAAAATATTAATCTTCTGGGTATTGTGAGATTCAGAGGGTTACAACCCACCGAATTTCGTATTCGAGGTGTTTTCCTTCGAATATATTTGATTATTTTTGAAATTTTATTCATATTTCGTAGATATAAATACTAATTTATTATAAAAACGTCAACTACTCAGTTTCAGTATGTTGTGAGTACACCTGCTTTTCCGTCATTCTTTTGGCTATTTTTTCTGGTGAAAAAAGGAATAAATGGGACTCATTTATTCTCTCAAAACCACACCTATTAGCAACGCTAAATAATTTATATTCATTTAGTTCAGTATCTTTATTCACAACTAATTCATCAAGTGAATAGTATTTCGTTGCTGGAACACCAACTACTTCCGATTGATTAAGCGACTCCCTTACAAGAACCATTTTACGATTATTGAAGAAATCGGCATCAATTGGATTATCTTGAAACGGTTTAACCAGTACGATTATCGCAACGTCCTCACAATAAAAGTCTCTGTAAAGCATCTCTGTGAATTCTTCGGTAATACCACGCTTACGATACTCTTTTTTTAAAACGAGCGTGTGAACTAAAACAATTTTTTTATAATCCTTAATACTAATTTTTTCCTTCTTAATCACATCAATCAATTCACGGTATGTGTCTTCAAATGCATGTTCTTTAATTAATTTATGAAAATTAACGGCAAAACTTTTACCCATTGCGATATTCCAAACAGAAAACCCATATTCACCAACAGGACGTGGGGGTTTACGCTTTTTAAACCTGATTTCAGATATCGTTCCATCGTATTCCGTGATAAAATTTTCATTGAAATTTACCATGTCGAAGTTTTTACGATAACCCTGTGTTTTAAACGTTATATTACTCCACAGATTCCAGTCCAGTCTATTCATAGCTTTCTAATTGAGTGCAAATATAGGTAAAAGTTAATTAATGTGCAAGAATTACAACAATTCGTGTGATTTCCCCATCTTTGCGAGTAGGTCTGTCCAGTAATCCTTTATTTCACCAACACGAAGATATTCTTTTGGTTCAAAGTTCTGGTCAATCCATTCTGTCCAGTGGAGTTGAACCCCGAATCTAATCATATCGTTGATAAAGTCGTTGATGGTCTTGGGAATCGATAACATGTAGGTTATACCGTCTTTAACATCTTTTCTTACAGTATAATAAGTAGGATAGAATTCCAGTATGATTTTATCGTCATTACTGAACCTATGCCAATTAATCATGTTCTTACCACGCCAGTTTTCAAAGACTGTATCGCAGGATTGGTCATTAAACACAGGGTACAACATATCGAGAGTGAAGGGTTTGGTGAGAAATTCCTTGAACCCCTCGCTCCCCTTAGTTTCATTGTATGGAACTACCTTTATCATTCGTAAACTCTTTCGTGAAGATATCCACCAAAACCATCAGGTACAAATCTGTATTTTAATTCACTACCCACACAATCATTGATAACATTGTTCATTACTGACCAACCAATAGTTATTTCGATACTATCATCGTCTTTAAATTCAACTTTTCCTTTAGAGCCAAACGATTTTTCGGCAAGGAAAAAATCGACTTCATCATAACAATGAGTACCAAAACTATTACTCATTATGACACTGGATGCTTTTTCCCAAGGACTGTTGATATTATTAATGTCGTTGCTATACAGATAAATATTTCGACTCCCATATGACATACGATTTTCTTTGGGTTCATAAGACAATATGAATAATTTACCGTCTTTAACGAAATGGATATAAGATATCCAGTCAAAATCAGTAAATTTGATGTTTGTCCTATTGATTGCGTCTTCAATAGTGTTATTTCCAGTTGGTGTGGCTTCGATAAACGAATAACTTCGAATAAATGCCTGTCCAAAAACACTTGTGGAAAACAATAAAACTGTTATTAATCCAATTAACTTTTTCATTTTAATTATTATTGGTTATAGTGATTATACGAAAAACACGCAAAAATGTTACAAAAAACACACACTTTATACAAGTTCGAACTCACCAACAACCAATATCATTAAATTAGCTGGCATTTTTTTATTTTTCCATTCATTCTTCATAATGCTATCAATAGCACCATCAGTAAGGATTTCACCGATATTCATCCATGTTCTGTCCTTTACTTCGAAAAGAATTTTATTAGTATCACTGTCAATAAATTTGACTGTTAATCTCGGTGTTGTTTTCGTGTATCTCATTAGTTATCGTTTTCTTCGTTTTCATCCATCTCTTTCTGCATATTACTTCCCATAGAAGTGAGACCAGATAATAACTTAAATACATCAAACATTAACATTTTGAATATCCAGTAAATCCCAATGATTTGCAGGTATCCGACATCACCGAGATATCGACTCAAGCAGAGTTTCCAGACAACCATGATGAATAGTCCAACGATTACTGCTTCCAATGCGTAATACAGCATTATTGGGAAGACGAACAATATGTCATTTAATATTTTATTCATTTTATTTAGTATCAATTTTTAAACCCATTTCTTTCATTTTAAGCAGTGCTTCTGCATTGCCCATCGCATCATCCACTGGATTATGCGTGTGCTTGGTGCTACGGAGTTTTTTCCACCCCGCCCACATATCTTTTACCATACCACAGTACAGGTCACCAATTCGTCTCGATGACCACCCAAATGGGTTCTTACCATAATACGTGAGAAAGTACCAGTTAATCCAACTGGCATCATAACCATTATTATCACTAATTAGAATCGGTCTGCCTTTGGAATTATCTCTGAGCCAATTTGCGAATGCCAACATAACCCATTCAGGGTCATCGAATTCCTCATGCTCTTCCCTACTGAACCCACTTACTGCAAGTGCTTTTTCATCATAGATATTTGATATTGGTTTAGTCTTACCATAGAAGGTGGTGTCGAGTTCGGGTGTAAATTTAACCACACCAAAACACACCATACTATTGACTCCAAGAAGTCCACCATCAGATTCTACGTCTACTATAAATAAACTCATACTTTTAATGCTAATTGTTGTAAATTGGCACGAAATGCTTTTCTGAAGAACACCCAGAGAAAAATCTCATATAAGGTGTGCATCAATGCGAAAGCATAGTGTGCGATTATTATCAGGACAGCCACAATCAACCCGAAGGTTAGTTTGCTCACCCAGCCATTGAACTTCCTGAACATCAGTCCAAGACGTTTCCAATGGATTAATTCTTTTTTCCAGAGTATTGTAACTAAGTTAGTTTTCATTATAATGGTAATTTACGGATTAATGAATCGGGTAATGCAGCATATTCCTTTGGTGGAATATAAAAACATTTCACGGTTTGAACTCTTGGTAGGCTAAACCCAGCCATCCAATAATTTGGTTCTGGATTATAATTTTGTTTTAGTTTGGTGAAATATGCAACAGTATCAGATTGACTTGGAGCAATATAAACATTTTTTACATATTCATATTTTAACTTATCACCCCAAGCATAACCAATTTTAAGACTGTTATCACTCCCATAATATAGGACATAAGAACCATATCGTTTCATTACGATTGTATCGTCTTTTGAAGTCAAATGGTCATTAAATGTCAATTCCAATTCCTTATCAACAGTTAAATTGAAATCATTTATAAGAAGCGAATCATTAATACTTAGAAGATTCATTGGTTTTTCCCAAATCGTTCCCACCTTTTTATCAAGATTGCCACGAGTAGCATAATTAGTGGTGAGGGTGACAACAAGTGCCACACACCCACTAATTAATAAGACCAAATATCTGTTCTCCCAGAATCGTTTCTTGAAGAAACACAGGGATATGAATGAAACTAATAATATTGATAAAATAAATATATACATGACTTTTTGTTTTTAGTATTAATAATTAATTATCATCGAAATCAACCCATTCAATGCCCGGGCAGTAATCACTGTAACTTGCACCAAAATACTCACCGAAGATACCAGAACTACTTCCAATTCCCTTGATAAGACCAATGAATACCTTGGCAATAAATAAACCAATTGGTTTCAAGAAGTTCTTAAATAGCAGGGTATAAAAGATGAATTTAATTGGAAGCCAGAGGATATTTACCACAAGAAATGCGATTGCAAGTGCCAAATACTTCACAGGATACCATAGGAGATAAATAAATGGTTCGATATACCAGACCCTTTTCCCACGCTCATATTTATTAACAACACCTTGTAGCCAACTTGTAACAAGTATATAAAGCAGATAAAAAATACCACAAACAACTGCAAACGCAGCAAGTACAACAAATACTCCCCAATTACCAATACACCAGTCGGCAGCAACCATAAGCGCAAGGGCAACGTAGTTCACAACAAAGAATGTTGCAGCAAGGATTACGAGTGTAACAACACCACCAACAAATTGCTTAGTGCGTTTGATAATCGTGTTTCTCCTGCCTCTTTCAACAGTAAAGGTGTTTTTAAACCACGCACCTATATTAGCAAAACCTTCATTAATTGGTCTCATTCTGTCTTCCCACCTTGCTTCGGTTTCTCTGCGTTTTATATTACGAATCCTTTGCTTTTCACGCATTACGACCTCACGTTCCATATCCCTTTTTCGTTGTTCGTCACGTCTTATATCAAGGTCTACACGCCATGCTTTCCATTTTGCATCAATTTCAGCTTGTTTTTCAGCATATTTGGGGTCATTCTTGTCTTCAATTTTATATTTCCTTGATAAGAACAAACTGAAAAAGTCATCATCACTCTTATCGAAGAAAATCTTGGCGGTCTTTGGCATCTTGGAATTACCATACATTCCGTTATAATTTAAGTCGTAGGCTGTTTCGTCATCCAGACCCGCAAGCCAACTCATTACTATTTGTTCCAGAACCCAAAACAACATTTCGGGAATAAGCAGGATAACCCATTTAACTGCTTTAAATAATAAAATAAATGGTACAACGAGCATTGAATACAGTACCAACCAGAAATACGGACAACCGTTCTGCATGTCTCTGGGTGTAGGTGCATTGTTTCTCAATACGTATTTCAATAACCTGTAATGCCATGACTTCTTACTCACTTTCATGAGTTTGGGTTTGTCAGCGATGATAAGAAAATTTTCATCACCCTTTTTCAAGTAAATGATGTCGTTGAACGCAACATCAGTACCAGTGATTATTTCAACCACTTTGAAGTAATATCCACTTTGGTTTTTGTAGAGGAACGCCTTAAAATTGTGTCCTTTACCACCATGCGCCTTGGGGTTGTTATATTCAACCACCTTGTTCAGCATTAATTCGAGTTTTTCGTTTTCCATTTTGAGTTTAATTTAATAATATGTTTAAAATTTTGTCTTTCACTTCAGTTTGTTTGATTCCTTCATTTGCTCTGAGAGTCCTGACGAAATGCTTGTCATCTATCCACGGACTTAAATCAAGGTCATCAATAGCAATGTAATTTTCAACTTGGTATTCTTCCACGTATTTCAGTATCTCTGTTGCTCGACATTCATCCAGTTCTTGAAATGTTTTAAATCTAATACCCCATAATGACCGAGTGTAATCAGAAATAACACCATTCACACGGTTCAGTTTAAAGATTTCATTCATCCGTTCAATAGTAAAACCATATTTCCAATCACTCGTTAATATAATATGTGGATTTGTTTTTTTTATAATTTCGTTAAGCACCATCACACATTTCTTATCAAAGTGATAGCGTGAATATTCCTCATGCCAATTCTTTCGAAGAGCATTTTGTTGATATGATGTGGTTAATACACCATCAATATCAAGAAAAATGTGGATTTTAGAGTTCACTTAAAAGTTTTTTCACGTGAGTAATATGTTTACTTGCCATTGGTTTTCCACAAGTGTTGAGTTTAATAAAGGTTTCAAATATAGCTTCTTTACATGGATTTTCCAAATATCCATAAGAAATATTAGTGTCTTTGAATTTATATTGGTCTCTGAAAGACAATTCGGAGAAGTAAAAACCTTTATATTTAAAGCGGTCTTCATAGAATTCAGAGAGTGTGGTAAGTCTTTGTTTACCGTCAAGAATTTCATAGAGTTTACCTTTTAAACGCATATTGCGTTGAATAAAAACAAATTTCCCGATATCAATGTTATTAAAAATACTGTCAATAAGTGCAACTTTGTCGGCTTTACTCCAAACGTGTTCACGTTGGTACTCAACATCCATATCAACACCAGCATGTGTAGCTTGAACCATGTGTAGAAGTGAACTAATAGGACTATTGAGAATACGAATAAAATGTTTTTCTTCTTTGGTAAAGGTTGTGTTTTTGTTTCCACCATATGGTAGTAATTCATTCCACCTTAGAATATGAAATTCGTTACGTGGTTCACCGTTTCTCTCACGAACGATACCGATACTTTCAGTAAGGTAATACATACCGTTATGATAGGCTTCACGTATATAAGTTTCTTCATGAGCACCAAATTGTACACGTTGACCAACCTTATAGGTTCTGCGTTTAGGTGGAAGTGTAAGAATCCCATCAATGATTGCATCTTCACACTCATGAATCTGAATTTCATTCATCCTCTTTTCGTTAGCAATTGGGTCAATTTTTTTCTTTTTCATATAGTATTATACGAAGAATAAATGAGAATGTTACAAAAAGTGAAGAAATAATTATTTATTATTCAATCGATGCCAAATTTCAACACAATATCTGATTTGATGTTTACAATCATCAATTGGGTCGTGCTCAACACCAAGCATTGGATAGTTTGCTTTGATATATGGTGCAAACGCCACAAGTGTTCTCACATCCATTTCAGACCTGAAATACCAAGGTACATCATTATATGCACATGCAACATATGCGTCTTCAAGAATACCGATATCGAAACGAGCACCATTCCCCCAGATTTTCACCTTATCAACACAATCCTGCATCCAGACTCCGAAATGTTTTAAAACATTTGTTAAGTCGTCACCTTTTTCGCAAATTCTTTTTCGTGCAGCTTCGCTTTGCATGAGCCACCAATAGATAGTACTGGCTTCAACCTTTAAACCCAAATCCAAACAAGATTGAAGGTCAACAACTTTATAAAATTCACGTCCAGTTTTACCAGTTTCGATATCAAACTCAACAGCACCAATTGATACAATTGCTGCATTACTTTTCTTGCCCATCGTTTCAAGGTCGAGCATTACGTCTGTATATTCCATATTAATTAATTATTTAGTAAGGTAATTGCACAAGTGAATCTGCAACAGCATTAATTGCAACTGCTCTTTCACGTAATGATAATACGTATTTATGGATTTCTTTGGGGTCTTTACTCACATAATATCCTTTTGAGTTTGCGAGAAGATTATACACCAATTTTTTGATTCTAATCTGATTAATCATTTTTCGAACACGAGTATCAGTAACATCATGTCCCATAGCAGTCAATAGATTCACGAGTTTCCTATTAGAAATCGCATTGTCCTTACCATTTCTCCATTTTAATAATTCGATTAATTTGGGTAGGATAACAGTGTTTTCATTGGTACTTAAACCTTCTGTAACGTCTTCAAAGTTTGTAATCATGATTAATTTAATTAGGTTAATAATTCAAAATCTCGGTAAATATATCACAAGTAAATGTAAAAAGCAAGCATTACACCTGCTTTTTATATCCATGTATTTCATCAAGTTCCTTCCAAAATTCTGCAAGAACTTCAGCATCAAGATATTCCTTATACCACATTAACGCCTTTTTAAATATTGGTCTACGGTATAGATATTCCGCAACATATGTTTTATACATCGAACTTCCGTTTTCCTTACTATATGTTGCATTTGCACGCATATCAGCCATCTTTACGATAATCGCACGATAGTTTTTCACGGTCTTACCCATTGTGAAGAGGTGACGCAATAAGCGGTTTTCTTCGTGTACGTCTGTAACATCTAATGCAATACGTGCAACTGACTTACTTGTAGGTATCATAATATCATTAAAATTCAGTCCTGCATCCTCAATTAAATCATGACAACTTGCTCCAGCACGTGCAATACGATAATCACGATTTGAGTTAAATACTGTCATGTATTTATCCATACCGTCTTCAACCATTTTTACATGCACGTAATAGCTTCCACCATCATACTTGTTATTAGCATTATCATGTGCCAGTCTTGCGAATTCGCTAACTGCTTTTAAATCCATCATTTTTTCTTTTTAAATTTATCAAAAAAACCAATATATCTCAAATGAAAATAACCGAATACTATTATCGGTATTATAATCATTATTAAAATCACTATTTTTCCGTCACTCATGTCACGATATTTATTAATCCTAATTTTTCAGCATCTTTCATCCTAAAAATTGTAATGCTATCAAATCTACCGTTCCACTTCGGGTTATTTCCATATAGATTACCATCACCTTTGGTTTGTAGGAAGTCAATACTATTACGATACCTCTGATTTTTGGTGTCGTGGACTATCCACCAACCATTGATTTGTGGATATGGACTTGCAATCCATACTGTATCACCATATTCAATCCTACCTTTATATAATGGTGAAGCACTGTCGTTCAATAAACCCATTCGCCATTCACAGTCAAGCATTTCCTGACTAATCGCAATCCAACGATGTTCACTGGCTTTATATGGGTTAATCTTTGAGCCATCACCTGTAATCAATGGTGTGTTATCGCATTGTCTTACTTCTGCATTGTAAATCGCACCCCAAATATTATAATAAAGAGGTTCAATTGCTGAAATTTTATTGGTTGGTTTATATTCATCTAAACCAATCATACTCGTTGAAAACAAGTATAAAACTATTAACATCGTAAATCTATATATTATATTTTTTCTCATTTCATTCAATTTATTTTGCAATTATACGAATAATTTTTTAATTTGTTACACATATTGTATGGAAGATAAATACTTTTTCCTTTGAATTTGGAATTATTTGACTATATTTGCATAAAAAATTACACCAATTATATGGACGAGAATTTTATAAAAAACGCTGCCAACCTTTATTATAAAGAGAATGTGGAAGGTGAACCATTAGACCAAGACACACCTATTGAATGTTTCATAGCTGGAGCAAAATTTATTGTA
>Ga0307375_10003737_pt1 | contig 14803 bp, 12 predicted proteins | sample TR1MG_FD_202531 | JGI IMG/M metagenome (GOLD analysis project Ga0307375, IMG submission 202531) | Soil microbial communities from Risofladan, Vaasa, Finland - TR-1 | ecosystem: Environmental > Terrestrial > Soil > Coastal area > Acid sulfate soil | place: Finland: Risofladan, Vaasa | collected...
GTGCACGTAGTTCACCTGGTCGCTGCGGCAGAAGCGGTTGAGCGGATTGGCCGGCACGTCCCACGTGTGGTCGATGGCCATCACCACGGGGCGCACGGCGTTGACCGAGTCGATGATGTCGCCGAACTCGAACGACAGGCGGCGCGAGCCGAGAATCTGGATCGACGTCGGTCCGCCGAACTTCACCTGGCCCACGTGTCCCTTGGCCTCCATGTCCATGTTGAGCGCCGCGGCGATGGAGTCGAGCGGAATGGTCGGATGGTCGGTGAAGTACTTGGAGCCGAGCAGCCCTGCCTCCTCCCCCTCGTGGGAGACGAAGAGGATGGAGCGGGCCGGGTGCTCGCTGGCGAACCGCTCGGCGATCTCGAGCATGATCACCGTGCCCGACCCGTCGTCGTCGGCACCGTTCATGATCGAATCCCGGCGCGGCGGGCGGATGGAGCGCGCCCGGGCGATGAGCGAATCAATGCGGTGCTGCTGTTCGACCGTGGGACGGCACACCGGATCGTTGGCGCCCTGCGGCCGCGTGACCATGTTCACGGCGCGCAAGGAATCGTGATCCACCACGGTGCTGTTGATGCCCACGTGGTCGTTGTGCGCGCTCACCAGCACGTACTCACCGGCCCGGCCCGGGTCGGAGCCGGGCAGGATGGCGATGACGTTGCGCGCCGGCCACTGCGACATGTGGAACGCGTAGCTCCAGTGCGCCGACACCGGCCGGCCCACCGTGCCCACGGCCAGTCCGTGGGCGGAACGTCCGAAGATGCGCGCCGCGGCCGCCGCCGAGATGGACGCGCCCGCCGGGCCATCCTCGCGCTCCGGCTTCATGCCGCTGCGTGATTCGAAGGCCGTCTCGCGCAGCGGGGCCGGCGTTTCGTCGAGATCGGCGAAGAGCACGGCCGCCGCTCCCAGCGCGGCGATGCGCGGGTCGTGGGTGGCGACGCGGGGGGGACGCACCCCGCGCGCCGCCGCGGCGGCCGCCGCCGCGCGGTCGGCCAGCACCGCCGCCTCGGCGCCGAACCGGTCGGGCACCGAATCGCAACGCGGCTCGGGGCCGGAGGCGCGACCACGAAAGCGGCCGGCGGGCGGTCCGCCCGCGAACACCGCGATCTTGCCGCGGAACGCGGCCGGATCGAGCGCCACCGTGCTGTCGCCGAACGTGCCGGCGAAGACGGCGGGCACCCCGTTCAGCGACGCCCGCGCGCCGAGGCCGGTGGTCGCCGACGGCGCCAGCGGAATCCAGTCGCCGCCGGCGTCGAGGGCCGCGCCGTCCACGGCCAGGCGCGACGCCGCGCGATCGAAGCCCTCGGGCCCGAACGGCATGTCCTGGAAGTACGTGCCATTCTCGCCGGCCGGCCGGAGTCCCAGTCGCTTGAACTCACTGGCGATGTACGCGGTGCCCTTGAAGTTGCCCAGTTCGCCGATGCGGCGCCCCTGCATGGAGTCGTCGGCAAAGCCGTAGAGCCGCGTGCGCAGGTCGTTGGCGGTGATGGCCGGACCCGTGGGTCGGGGCGCCCACACCGGGGCGCCCTCGTCGGGCCAGACGGGATTCTCGTGCGCGCGGGCGGCGCTGCCGCCCTGGGCGACGAGGGGCACGGCGGCGGCGAGCGAGAGGGCGAGGGCGGCGAGCATGGGACGACGGGACACGGCGAGCCTCCGGGGGTTCGAATGCGAGCGACGGCAAATGTGCGGGCGGGGCGCGGGATCGGCAACGACCCGGTGGGCGGACCGGCCGGCGTTACATTCTGGCCATGTCCCCCGCCGATCTCACGGGCGTCCTGGATTTCCTGCGCGCCGCCGAGCGCCTGAAGGCCACGCACCGCAGCGCGTACACGTCCACCGGCGAACGCGAGAGCACCGCCGAGCACAGCTGGCGCCTGTGTCTCATGGCGATGGTGCTGGCGCCCGAGTTTCCGGACGTGGACGTCGCGCGATTGATCCGCATCTGCATCGTGCACGATCTGGGCGAAGCGGTGAACGGCGACGTGCCGGCGCCCGAGCAGGCCCGGCGGCTGGCCAAGGATCCCGCCGCGCACAAGGCGGCCGACGAGCGCGCCGATCTGGTGACGCTCGTCGCGCCGCTTCCGGCGCCCATGCGCGATACGATCGTGGCGCTGTGGGACGAGTACGAAGCGGCGCGGACGCCGGAGGCCCGGTTGGCCAAGGCGCTCGACAAGCTGGAGACCATTCTACAGCACACGCAAGGCGACAATCCGCCGGATTTCGACTACCGGTTCAATCTCGGCTACGGCCGCCGGTTCACGGCCGGGCATCCGGTGGTCGAGAGGTTGCGCGCGGCGCTCGACCGCGAGACGGAGCGCCGCGCCGTCGAATCGGAGACCGGGGCGTGAGCGAGCCGCTGATTCGCCGGGCGGTGGCGGCCGACGCGGACGCGCTGGCGGCCTTCGCCGAACGAACATTTGTAAACACATATGGCGCGTACAACACGGCGTCCGACATGGCGGCGTACGTGGCCGGGGCGTTCGGCGCGGCCCTCCAGGGGCGGGAGCTGGCCGATCCAGGGCCGGTGACGTTGGCAGTGGACGCCGGCGGAGCGCTCGCAGGGTATGCGCAGCTGCGGCGTCCGGGGCCGGCGCCGGCGTGCGTGGCGGGTGCGGCGCCGGCCGAGATCTGCCGGTTCTACGTGGACGCGCCGTGGCAGGGCCGGGGGCTGGCCGCGCGTCTGATGGACGCCGTGCGCGAGGCGGCGGCGGCGCTCGGCGCGGGGACGCTCTGGTTGGGGGTGTGGGAGCGGAACGCGCGGGCCCGGACCTTCTACGCGAAGTGCGGGTTCCGCGAGGTGGGGGCGGCGGAGTTTGTGTTGGGGACGGACCGCCAGGCCGATCGCGTGCTGAGCCGTTCCGTCGCGTGAGGGACGCTCCGGAAGAGGGCGGCGTCGGGAGCGCGAAATTTTGTGCGGCGATGCCTTGCGACCTCGTCCGGCGGGCCGCATAATCCCGACGCTTCTCACCCCTATTTCTTGAGGACCGCCATGCACAGATCACTCGTCGTCCTGGCCCTGCTCGGGGCTGCCGTCACGCTGCCCGCTCAAGACCCCGGCATGACGCTGCCTGCATTCAATCAGAAGCACGGCGGCAGCAAGTCGGTGCAGCTGGTGGCGCACGTCGTGAACAATCCGGGGGCCTGGAAGGCCTCGGACATCGAAATGGAACAGGACGCCAGCCGTCCCTACGTGTACATCTCGGGCTTCACGCACTTCAACGTGCAGGCCTACGACGTGCGCAACGAGAAGCACCCGAAACTGGTCTGGGATTGGACGATCGAGAATCCCGAGCTGCACCGCGGCATCGGCGCGATGGACGGCAAGTATTTCAAGATCGGCGACAAGTACTACTTCGCGCAGTCGTATCAGTTCATGCAGGGCAGCCCCGACGCCGATCTCGGCGCGGTGATCTTCGACGTCACCGGGCTGCCCGACTCGTCGAAGGTGAAGGTCGTGGCGCGCATCCGGTACCCGAAGGCGCCGGGCGGCTTTCACAACACCTACGCGTACAAGCACTCCGACGGGCACGTGTACTACTTCGCCACGGTCAACGAGAACGACGCGCTGGTGTACGACCTGGCCAAGGTCGTGAGCGGCGCGCCGGAGAGCGAGTGGCTGGTGGGCAAGGTGCCGAACCCCACGCCCTTCGCGCAGATGGGCACGGGGAGCTACCACGACTTCTACGTGGGCTACGACCCGGCCACGCACGAGGACAAGTTCTACGGCGCCGGCCTGGGCGGCTACTCGGTGTGGAACGTAACCGACGTCAAGAATCCGAAGCAGCTGTTCACGATCACCGGCCTCGGGCTCGACATCGCGCACACCTTCACGCCGTCGCCCGACGGCAAGTACGCGGTGACGGAAACCGAGTACGAGTACACGCCGCTCCGGATCTGGGACCTGCAGCCGGGCCAGACGGGCAAGACGCAGAACCTCGACGTGCCGATCGCCGGCTGGACCGCCGACTGGCGCGACCTGTCGCACAATCATGAAGTGCGCTGGCCGTACGTGTTCGTGTCGGCGTACGAGGACGGGTTCCAGGTGTTCGACCTCAAGACCCCGACGGCGCCGCACACCGACGGCTGGTACTACACGTGCAACGTGCGCTGCGCGCACATGCACGGGTTCGGCGGCACGCCCGACAACGGCTGGGAGAGCACGATCAGCGTGGAGCAGGGCGCGTTCGGCGTGGACGTACGCAATTATGACGGGCTGATCGCGCTGTCGGACATGCGCACCGGCCTGTGGTTGTTCAAGCTCAACGGCTTCCACGGCTGGAACGGGCACGACTTCGGGCAGCCGAACATCTCGAGCGTGCAGGACTACGATCACGGCCCCGAGGGCGCGCCGGCGCATTCGGGCGGGCAGTGATCGGGAGCAAAGGTTCCGTGCGTCCGGGTGAGCGGCGGCCTCGCGGCCGTCCGCTCGCCTGGGCCGCGGTCTGGCTGGGCCTGCTGCTGCTGCCCACCGCCGCACGGGCGCAGGGCGGCCCGTTCGACATCGCCCTGTTCAACACCCCGCAGAGCGCCGCGGCCACGGGGGTGGCGCGGCTGGTGTTCGCCGACTCGCCCATGGACGTGGCGGTCACCGCCGACGGGCACGCCCGCTACGACGCGCGCGTGACCGTGAAGGGCCTGCCGGCGCCGGCGACGCTGGGCGCGTACACCACGTACGTGGCGTGGGCCGTGACTCCCGACCTCGCGCAGTGGCGCCGCCTCGGCGTGGTGCGCAACGGCGTCTCCACGGTGGGCACCGCGGATTTCAACAAGTTCCTGCTGGTGATCACCGCCGAAGCGAGCGCGGCCCCCGACGCGCATCACGGGCCGGTGGTCCTGCACGGCACGTCACCGAGCGGATGGCTGCAGAACTTCCTCACGCATCCGCTGTTCCGGGGAGTGTATTAGTAAATGACGATGCGTTGGATCGCGGTGCTGGGGCTGGCGCTGGCGGCGGCTCCGGCCGCGGCGCAGCAGCCTCCCCCCGCCCGGCCGGTCGTGAAGCGCGCGCCGGGCGACACGGGGATGGCCGGCATGAAGATGGGCGCCGACACCGGCATGGCGGGCATGGCCGGCATGGACATGGGCGGCGACACGATGCCGATGCCGATGCCCATCCCCATGCCCGCGGGCATGATCATGATGCCCGGGTTGCGCGGCCTCGTGCCGCCGGTCACGCCTTTCCTGCCCGGCGAGGGGGTAGCCCCGAACACGCTCCCCATGGCGGTGCCGTCCACGGTCGAAGCCATGAAGAGCGGTGACACGCTCACGCTCACGGCCATGCTCGTGCGCCGCGTGGTGAAGGGCCACACGTACGTCATGTACGGCTATAACGGCGAGAGCCCCGGGCCGCTCATCCGCGTGCCGCAGAACGCCACGATCATCGTGAAGTTCCACAACGCGATCGACCTGCCCACGACGGTGCACTGGCACGGGCTGCGCCAGGACAATCGCTACGACGGCGTGCCCGGCGTGACGCAGGCGCCGGTGGCCCCGGGCGACAGCTTCACCTACAAGGTCCACTTCCCCGACGCCGGCGTGTACTGGTACCACCCGCACGTGCGCGAGGACATCGAGCAGGCCATGGGGCTGTTCGGCAACATGCTCGTCGATTCGCCCGACCCGAACTACTACTCGCCGGCGAACGCCGAGCAGGCGCTCATCTTCGACGACCTGCTCATCAACGCCGACACCCTCATCCCGTTCGGCAGGGAAGCGCCCGATTTCGCGCTCATGGGGCGCGTGGGCAACGTGCTGCTCGTGAACAGCGAGCCGCGCTACTCGCTGCATGTGCACCAGGGCGAGGTGGTGCGCTTCTACATGACGAATACGGCCAGCTCGCGAACGTTCAACCTGTCGTTCGGCGGCGCGCCCATCAAAGTGGTGGCGTCCGAGGTGAGCCGCTTCGAGCACGAGGCCATGGTGCCCAGCGTGGTGCTCGCCCCCGCCCAGCGCTACATCGTGCAGGTGCGCTTCGCGAAGCCCGGCACGTACGCGCTCGTGAACGCGATCCAGGCCATCAACCACTTCCAGGGCGAGTTCCAGCCCGAGGTGGACACGCTGGGCATCGTCACGGTCGATTCCACGCCGGCGTCTCCCGACTTCGGGCGCCAGTTCGCCACCCTCCGCACCAACCCGGCCGTCGTCAAGGACATCGACCAGTATCGCCCCTACTTCGACCGGAAGCCCGACAAGACGTTCACGCTCACCATCCGCCCCCGCGGCCTGCCGCTGGCCACGGTGCAGTTCATGAACGTCGACACGGCCTACTTCGCCCCGGTGGAATGGGTGGATGGCATGCCGGACATGAACTGGCTGTCCACGAGCAAGCAGGTGGAGTGGATCATCCGGGACGACGCCACGGGCAAGGAGAACATGGACATCGACTGGCATGCGAAGCAGGGGTCGGTGATCAAGCTCCGCGTGTTCAATGACCCCCGGTCGTTCCATCCGATGCAGCATCCCATCCATCTGCACGGCCAGCGCATGCTCGTGGTATCGCGCGATGGGGTGCCGACCAGGAACCTGTCGTGGAAGGACACCGTCATCATCCCGGTCGGGGCGACGGTGGATCTGCTCATCGATGCCTCCAACCCGGGGGCGTGGATGATGCACTGCCACATCGCCGAGCATCTGGGCTCGGGGATGATGACGGTGCTGCACGTGGATCCGCGGTAGGGACTCCCGATCTCGCCGGGCGCTGCCCGGCCCGCCAATTGTAAGGAACTTCTTAGTGCGCTCCCGGGGGCCGGTTCCCTTGTCGGCAGCTTGGTCCGCTTCATAACGTTGACGCATTCCCGACCTTCAAGCCGGAGCGTTCCCGTCATGTTCAAGCGCTACCTCTCGCCGCGTCTTCTCTCCACCGCCGGCCTCGCCGCCGCGGCCCTGCTGACCACCGGCGCCCGATCGCCGGTGCATCCCGATCTCGTGGCCGGACTGGTGTGGCGCAACATCGGCCCCCTGCGCGCCGGGCGCGTGTCGGCGGTCTCGGGCGCGATCGGCGAGCCGGGCGTGTTCTACATCGGGTCTCCGTCGGGCGGCGTATGGAAGACCACGAACGCCGGCATCACCTGGGAGCAGACGTTCACCGATGTGGTGAAGGACGTGGCGTCGGTGGGTGCGGTCGAGGTGGCCCCCTCGGACACCAACGTGATCTACGTGGGCACGGGCGACATCATCACCGGCGGCGCCATCAATGAAGGCAACGGCGTCTACAAGTCCACCGACGCCGGCAAGACGTGGACCCATCTGGGGCTCGACGCCACCAAGCAGATCCCGTCGATCATCGTCGATCCGGCCAACCCGGACCTCGTGATGGTCGCCGCGCAGGGCAACGTGCACGCCAAGAGCGACCAGCGCGGCGTGTTCCGCAGCACCGACGGCGGCAGGACGTGGACCCGCACGCTGTACGTGAACGACGAGATCGGCGCCGTGAAGCTGGCCTACGCGCACGACAAGCCGAGCGTGATTCTCGCCACCACCGACGAGCACTACGTGGAGCCGGGCTCCACGGCGCGCGGCGCCTTTGGCGGGCCGAGCGGCACGCACCTGTTCAAGTCCACCGACGAGGGCGTCACGTGGACGGAGATCAGCGGGCACGGGCTGCCGGAACTCAACGGCCGCACGTCGGTGGCGATCGCCAACCACACCGATGCCCTGCGGATGTTCATCGTCACCAACACGGGTCTCTATCGCTCCGATGATGGCGGCGCGAACTGGCACCAGATCGGCGCCGACGACAACCGGATCCACAACGGGCAGGGCGGCTACAACTGCGGCATCTACGTGGACCCGCAGGATCCCGACGTGCTGTACGTGATCAACACGTCGAGCTACGTGTCGCGCGACGGCGGCAAGACCTGGACGGGGTTCAAGGGCGCGCCGGGCGGCGACGATCCGCAGCAGCTGTGGATCGATCCCACCAACGGCCAGCGCATGCTGCTGGGCATGGACCAGGGCGGCACGGTGTCGCTGGACGGGGGCCGCACCTGGAGCACCTGGTACAACCAGAGCACCGAGCAGGTCTATCACCTGTCGGTGGACAACTCGTTCCCCTACTGGGTGTACGCGCCGCAGCAGGACGCCGGCGCCATCCGCGTGCGCAGCCGCGGCAACTTCGGTGAGATCACTCCGCTCGACTGGAACCCGGTGGGCGGCTGGGAGTGGGGCACGATCACGCCCGACCCGCTCAATCCCAACTTCGTGTACGCGAGTGGCGCGGGCATCCTCCGCATCAGCTATCCGAGCGAGCAGACGATCAACGTCAGTCCGAGCGCCGATCCGAGCCTGCACCTGCGGCAGACGTCCACCAATCCGCTCGTCTGGGTGCCGTGGAACCAGCACGAGATGCTGGCCGGGTTCCAGTTCGTCATGGCCACCACGGACGGGGGCGCGCACTGGCGCAAACTCAGCCCCGACCTCGGCTATCCCAAGGGCGTGACGCCGCCGCCCGAAGATCAGACGGGCGGCCGCGGCGGCCGCGGAGGGCGCGGCGCCAGCGCGCCGGCCGGCGGGCTCATCGAGGCGATCTCGCCGTCCACCGTGTCGCGCGGCATGATCTGGGTGTCCACCAACAACGGACTCGTGAAGCTCACGCGCGACGAGGGCAAGACGTGGGAGGACGTGAGCATCGCCAATCTGCCCGACCGCGAGCACGCCGACATCGACGCCATCGACGCGTCGCACACGAATGCCGGCGAGGCGTACGTGGCGGTGGACTACCATACGGTGGGCAACTACGCGCCGGCGTTCTACCGCACGCGCGACTACGGCAAGACGTGGACGGAGATCGTGAACGGACTGCCCACGGATCAGGTGAACGGCAGCTTCGCGCGCGTGATCCGCGCCGACACCAAGAAGGCGGGGCTGCTGTTCGCCGGCACCGAGAGCGGCATGTACGTTTCGTTCAACGACGGCGACGACTGGCAGTCGCTGCAGCTCAATCTGCCGCTGACCTCGTACCGGGACGCGGTGATCAAGGGCAACGATCTGGTGGTGGGCACGTACGGGCGCGGCATCTGGGTGCTGGACGACATCTCGCCGCTGCGGCAGATCACGCCGGCGCTGGCCGGTGAGACGGCGCACCTGTTCAAGCCGGGCAACGCGGTCCGCCTGCGCCGCAACGTGAATCAGGACACGCCGTTCCCGCCCGAGGTGCCGCATTCGCTCAACGCGCCCGACGGCGTGCTCGTGTACTACTACCTGGGCGCCAATCCGCGCGGCGACATCTCGCTGGACGTGCTCGATGCGTCGGGCCACGTGGTGCGCCATCTGTCGAGCGCGCCGATCACGCCGGTGGAGGAGGCCTCGCATCCGCCCGAGCCCAGCTTCTGGCTGGCCCCGCCGACGCCGATGCCCACCGCGATCGGCACCAACCGCGTGAACTGGGATCTGCGCTACGACGCGCCGCCCGCGTTCAGCCACAGTTATGGCATCAACGCCAACCCCGGGCTCACCCCCGCGTCGCCGGAAGGACCGCTGGCGCTGCCGGGCACGTACACGTTCCGGTTGACCGTGGACGGCAAGGCGTACACGCAGACGGCCACGGTGACCAACGACCCGCGGTCGCCGGCCACGCTGGCCGACCTGCGCGCACAGCACGCGCTGCAGATGCAGGCGTACGACGGCGCGCGCGCGGCGTGGGACGGCCACGAGCAGGCGGCGGCCGTGCGTGAGGCGGTGACCAAGGTGGCGGCCAACGCGCCGGCGGCGGTGGCCGACGCGGCCAAGGCGTTCGCGGCCAAGCTCGACACGGTGAGCGGCGATCTGGAACGCGGAGGCGGTCGCGGCGGGTTCTTCCGCGGCCGCGGACCGTCGGGTCCGCCGAACTTCAAGGGCGTGAACGGTTCGCTGGACCGCGTGCTCGACGCGCTCGATCCGGGCGACATGGCGCCCAACGCGCCGATGCGCGCCGGGTACACCGCGGCGTGCACCGAACTGCGCACGGCGGCGTCGCACTGGCGGACGATCGTGTCCAAGGACCTGCCGGCGTTCAATGGCCTGCTCAAGCAGAATGGGCTGCCGGCGGTCGCCGTGCCGGCGGGGGTGACGCCGCCGGGTTGCTGACCAGCGGACATCCAACGAGCCGCCGCGTGCCGGGAGTCTGGCGCGCGGCGGCTCGTTGGCGTATGCGCGGTCCTGGCTAGGCGCGCCCTTCGCGCGGCACGCCGGCGGCCGGCCGGCCATCGGCCTCCGCCGCGTAGCGCTGCAGCAACATTCCCCATCCGCCCTCGGCGCTGACGTTGGCGCGCACCACGCCGCCGGCCGGTCCATGGCGCTCGAAATTGCGGTGTTCGAGCACGACGTCCGTGAAGCCGTCGGGCCCCTGGGTGAACGTCACTTCGACTTCGCTCGACTGCGCGAGGTCGGGTTGGTACGTCCAGTCGGCGTTGATCTGCCAGGCGAACACGAGCCGCCGCGGCGGCTCCCAGGCGAGGATGGTGCCCCAGTCGCAGTCGACGTCGTCCACCTGCTCGCTGTAGCAACGGCCGCCCACGCGCTCTTCAATGACCGCCCGCTTGAGCTTCGACTTGCCGATGTGATGGGTGCGCGGCCACCAGCTGTCGAACTCGTGCGTGAACACGTTGAAGGCGCGCGCCGCCGGTGCGTTCACCCGGATCGTCCTGCGCACCGCTCCACCTGCCGTCTCATCCGTTGCCGTAGCCATCAGTGCTCCCGCGGTTGCGGCGCTTCGACCTTCGCCTTGAAGGCGGCCAGCGCCTGATTCCAGAATTCGTCGAAGTACTCGCGCAGCGAACCGAATGCCGCCGGATTGAGGGCATACTCCCGTCTCGTGCCGTACGGCCGGTCGGTCACCAGTCCCGCGTCCTTGAGCACCCGCAGGTGCTGCGAGATGGCGGGCCGGCTGACCGGGAACCGCCGGGCCAACGTGCCCACCGGCAGCGGGCCGGCGAGCAGGTGTGAGAGGATCGCGCGACGGGTGGGGTCACCCAGGGCGTCGAGTTGGGCGGCATGATGCGCTTTCATGAATGGTAAGTATAAACTTACCATACAATGGCGTCAAGCGTGGGCGCCGCGTGGGTGACTGGAGCGCGAGTGGTCCGTTGCCCCCGACCGAGCCGCCGCCCGGGTGGGGAAATATTCCCTGCTGCCGGCCACCCGGGCCGACGACCGCGCACGAAGATCCCGTTGACGAGTAGCGCCACGGCGCGCGCCCGGGTGAGATTGCGGCAGGACCCATATCGTGGAGACGCGAAGATGATTGCATGGCTCGGAACGGGGCTGCTCGGCGCGGGGTTCGTGCGCGCGGCGCTGGGGCGCGGGGAGACGGTGCACGTGTGGAACCGTTCACTGGACAAGGCCCGGGCCCTCGAGGCGGATGGTGCCACGGCGTTTGGTGATCCGGTCGAGGCGGTGCGCGGCGCGGCGCGCGTGCACGTCACGCTGTCGGACGACGCCGCGGTGGATGACGTGCTCGAACGGGCCCGTCGCGGGTTCGCGGCGGACGTGATCCTCGTGGATCACACGACGACGTCGCCGGCGGGCACCGCGGCGCGGGTGGCGCGATGGACCGAGCGCGGCGTCGCGTTCCAGCACGCGCCCGTGTTCATGGGGCCGCAGAACGCGCTCGACGCCACCGGGTTCATCCTCGCGTCGGGCGACCGGGGGCGGTTCGACACGCTGGAGCCGGTGCTCGCCAGGATGACGGGCAAGGTGGTGTACTTCGGTCCCGTGCCCGAGCGTGCGGCGGGGATGAAGCTGCTGGGCAATCTGTTCCTGGTGTCCATGATGGCGGGCCTCACGGACGTGCTCACGCTGGCCAAGGCACTGGGCATTCCGCCGGCCGACGCGGCGGGGCTGTTCGACGTGTTCAATCCGGGCGCGATGCTCCCGGCGCGGCTCAAGCGCATGCTCGAGGCCGATTTCGGCCACGCCTCGTGGAACCTGGCCATGGCGCGCAAGGACACGCGGCTGATGATGGAAGCGGCGGCCGCGGGTGGGCAGGAACTGGCGGTCATTCCGGGCGCGGCGGCGGCGATGGACCGCTGGCTGGCGTCGGGGCACGCGGCCGACGATTGGACGGTGATCGCGGCCGACGCGCTCAAGTAGCGGATGGCTTCCTGAAACGGTACTCCGACCCGAAGGTGCGGTGATGATGAGCAATATGAATTCACTGATAGTTCGGCGGTTCCTGGTGGCCGCGGTGTCCGCGGCCGCACTGGCCGCCTGCGCGCCGGCGGTGCGAACGGCGCCGGCGCCGGCCGGCCCGCCCGCGCTGTCGTTGGCGCTGCGGTGGATGCGGCGGTCGGCCGAGTATCGCGCCGCCACCCGCCAGACCTACCGGCTGGCGGAGCAGCGACTGAACGAACTGGCGCCGGCGGTGGAGCGGGGACGCTGGGGGGTGATTCTCGACGCCGACGAAACCGTGCTGGACAACAGCGAGTACGCCGTGCGCCGCGAGTCGCTGGACAGCGGCTACACCGAGGCGAGCTGGACGGCGTGGGTGAAGGAGGAGGCGGCGGGCACGGTGCCGGGGGCGGTGGCGTTCACGCGCCGCGTGCAGGCGTTGGGCGGACGGGTGGTGATCGTCACCAACCGCGCCGACGCGGTGTGCGGCGAGACGCGGGCCACGCTACGCAAGGTGGGCGTGGAGGCCGACGCCGTGCTGTGCCAGGCGGCGGACACGTCGGACAAGAATCCGCGATTCTTGCGCGTGGAGCGCGGGACCGCGGCGCCCGGCCTGCCGCCGCTGGCGGTGCTGGAGTGGGTGGGCGACAACATCCAGGACTTTCCGCGGCTGACGCAGGCGGCGCGCGGCGACACGACGACCTATGCCCTGTTCGGGCGCCGGTACTTCGTGCTGCCGAACCCGGACTACGGGTCGTGGCAGGCGAACAGGATGCCGTAGGGCGGCCTGCGAGCGGTGGTGCGGCGCTGGCTCAGGGCGCCCTCGGTCACGTGCGGGGCGGGGCGTGCGGCCGGGGACCAGCGGCCGGTGGCGGGGGATGCCCGCTAGACTTCAGCGCGAGGGAAGCACCACGGTCCAGGCGCCCCGGCGGCGCCGCGGGAGATATTATAGATGTCTGATCGTGTACAGACGCTCGGCGAAGAGATCGCCAATGCGGTGAGCCACGGCGCAGGGTTCCTGGCCAGCGTGGCGGCGCTGCCGCTGCTCGTGCTGGCCGCCGCCCGGCACCACGACGGGTGGCAGATCGTGGCCGGCGCGGTGTACGCCACCACGCTCATGCTCCTGTACGGGGCGTCCACGCTCTACCACGCCGTGCCGGCGCGGTCGCATGCCAAGCAGGTGCTGCGGGTGGTGGATCACGGGGCCATCTACCTGCTCATCGCCGGCACCTACACGCCGTTCGCGCTCGGCGCGCTGCGCGGACCGTGGGGCTGGAGCCTGCTGGGGATCATCTGGACGCTGGCCGCGGCGGGGATCGTGCTCAAGGCCGGCGTGGGGTTCCGGTACCCGCGGCTCTCCACCGCGGTGTACCTGCTCATGGGCTGGCTGGTGATCGTGGCCATCCACCCGCTGGTCATGCGCGTAGGGCCGGCCGGGCTGGCGTGGCTGCTGGCCGGCGGGCTGTGCTACACGGTGGGCGTCATCTTCTACACCCGGCCGCGCATGCGGTACGCCCACCTCGTGTGGCATCTGTTCGTGCTCGGCGGCAGCGTCTGCCACCTCGTGGCGGTGGCCGGTTACGCCGCCGGGATTCCGCACTAGGCAAGAACCCCTACATTGCGTGGTATCGGAGGCCCGGCGCTCCCGCGGAGCGCCGGGCCCACTTCGGCAACACGCATCGGGAGAACTCGTCATGGATCGCAAGGCAGAAGCGCGTTGGAACGGCGGCCTCAAGGACGGCAACGGCACCGTCAAGCTCGGGTCGGGCGCCTTTGACGGCCCCTACTCGTTCACCAGCCGGTTCGAGAACGGCACGGGCACCAATCCGGAAGAGCTGCTCGGCGCCGCACATGCCGGGTGTTTCTCCATGGCGTTGGGGGCGGCGCTGGAGCGCGGCGGCCACCCGGCCACGAGCATCACCACCAAGGCCACGGTGCACCTCACCAAGGGCGAGGCCGGGTTCTCGATCAGCGGCATCGATCTCGTGACGCGCGGCGTGGTGCCGGGCGTGTCGGAGGCGGAGTTCCAGAAGGCGGCCGAGGACACGAAGACGGGATGCATCGTGTCGCGCGCCCTGTCGGCGGTGCCGATGACGCTCGACGCCAAGCTCGGAACCGCCTGACCGCGGAGGCATGCCGATGGCAGACCAGGTGGTGGTGATCACGGGGGCCAGCGGCGGCATCGGCGCCGCGCTGGCCGAGCGGCTGGCCGCGCAGGGCGCGTCGGTGGTGCTGGTGGCCCGTCGCCAGGCGGAGTTGCGCGCAGTGGCGTCGCGGTGCGGTGCGGCGGCTCTGCCGGTCGTGGCCGACGTCACGCGTCGCGACGAGGTGCGCCGCGTGGTGCGCGAGTCGCTGGCCCGGTTCGGGCGCATCGACGTCTGGGTGAACAACGTGGGGCAGGGGATCTCGCGCCTGCCCACCCAGCTCACCGACGACGACATCGACACGATCATGCAGGTGAACGTGAAGTCGGCGCTGTACGGCATGCAGGAAGTGCTGCCGCACTTCATCGAGCGCGGCGACGGGCAGATCGTCAATGTGTCGTCGATGCTCGGGCGGGTGCCGTTCGCGGTCATCCGCTCGGCGTATTGCGGTGCCAAGCATTTCCTGAACGCGCTCACGGCCACGTTCCGCGCCGAGGTGCAGGCGGAACACCCCGGCATCCAGGTGTCGCTGGTGTCGCCCGGCGTGGTGCGCACCGATTTCGGGCTGAACG
>Ga0307375_10003738_pt1 | contig 14800 bp, 14 predicted proteins | sample TR1MG_FD_202531 | JGI IMG/M metagenome (GOLD analysis project Ga0307375, IMG submission 202531) | Soil microbial communities from Risofladan, Vaasa, Finland - TR-1 | ecosystem: Environmental > Terrestrial > Soil > Coastal area > Acid sulfate soil | place: Finland: Risofladan, Vaasa | collected...
ACTTGCTTTCGCCCTATGCCCGGCGAAGGCTCACTCAGATACCGCAATTCTTACGCCCTTACCCGGTTCCTGGCTATATCGCTTCGTCTGGAAAATTGCGGTCCCAGAGGCCTCAAAATTGCTTTCAGTCGCTTGTGTCGGTAACATCGGCGCCCGTTCGATGAACACAAAAAAAAGGGGGCGCATGCGCCAGTCGTTGGTAATGGGCAATTGGAAGATGAACGGCCGGCGTGATCAGGTGCAGGCCTTGCTCGTGGCGCTGCAGGCGGAACTGGCTTCTCTTTCGCGCGTGGAAGTCGTGGTATGCCCCCCGTACCCCTTTCTGGCGCTCGCAGCAGAGCTGCTCGGTGCGCAATCGGGTATGGCCTTGGGTGGTCAAAACCTCTGCATGTACCCGGATGGGGCCTATACCGGTGAAGTCTCGGGCGAGATGTTGCACGACATGGGCTGCCGATTTGCTATCATAGGCCACTCGGAGCGTCGCGCGCTTTTCTCTGAGACCAATGAGGTTGTCGGAAAGAAGTTCGCGCGCGCGCGCGAAGCCGGACTCGTGCCCGTTTTGTGTGTCGGCGAGACCGCAGCTGAGAGGGACGCCGGTCGTACGGAAGCGGTTGTGGCGGCCCAGATCGAGGCGATTTTTAAGGAAAGCGGTCGCAATGCCTTGGCGCATGCGGTCGTAGCTTATGAGCCGGTATGGGCTATTGGTACGGGACGCGCGGCCAGTCCCTATGAGGCGCAATGCGTGCACGCGTTCATACGCAAGACGGTAGCGACCCAGGACGCGGACGCGGCAGCGAAGCTGCGCATCTTGTATGGTGGTAGTGTGAAGGCGCAGAATGCGCGGGAATTGTTTGCCCAAGATGACATCGATGGGGGCCTGATTGGCGGCGCCGCTTTGGACGCTGTTCAGTTTGCGGGAATCTGTCGAGCGGCGTTGTGTGCGTAATTAAAGGTCTTTCATGACAGATTTTTTGGTTGTTTTACAGGTTCTTATCGCGCTCGCCCTCGTCGGGATCGTCCTCATTCAGCACGGAAAAGGTGCGGATATGGGGGCGTCTTTTGGCGGCGGTTCGTCTCAGACCCTGTTTGGTTCGCGAGGTTCGGCGACTTTTTTAAGTCGCGTAACGGCGGTTCTTGCCACCTTGTTTTTTGCAACGAGCTTAGCGCTTGCCTATCTCTCTGCGCACCCCCATGCGGCGGAAAGCGTCACAGAGATCGTTAAGCCCGTGGGACCTTTAGCGCCGGTTCCGCAATCTCTGCCGAGTGTCCCTAAGGCCCCGTCAGGCCAGAAAGTGCCCTAAAAAGGGGGCTAGACAGAGTACCCGAGTTCGCCGAAGTGGTGGAATTGGTAGACACGCCGTCTTGAGGGGGCGGTGGCGTAAGCTGTGCGGGTTCGAGTCCCGCCTTCGGCACCAATTTTTTTTCCTCTAATCGCGCCACCCAAAGGCTGCGCTAAACGCTTGAAACAGCGTAAATCCACAGACAGGCGCGTGGCTTGACTTGCGTGCGCGCCGATGTCTAGACTAGCCGACCCGGTGGTTTCTGGGCTTGTATAGAAGGCCGTATTTTGGGGGGAAGGGATGTTACAGAACTATCTGCCCATTCTGATTTTTATAGGTGTCGGCACCCTTGTCGGCGTCTTACCTATGGCGCTTGGTCGTGTACTCGCCCCTTATCGCCCCGATGCCGCGAAACTCTCTCCGTACGAGTGCGGCTTCGAGGCCTTTGAGGACTCGCGCATGAAGTTCGACGTGCGCTACTACCTCGTAGCCATACTCTTCATCGTGTTCGATCTCGAGATTGCGTTTTTGTTCCCCTGGGCGGTGGCTTTGAGACAAATCGGTCGTCCTGGGTTTGTGGCCATGGCCCTGTTTCTCGGGATCTTGGTCGTTGGGTTCGTGTATGAATGGATGAAGGGGGCGCTCGAGTGGGAGTAGAAGGCGTTCTCGATAAAGGGTGGGTGGTCACTTCCGCAGACAAGGTGATCAACTGGACCCGGACGGGGTCTTTGTGGCCTATGACTTTTGGTCTTGCCTGTTGTGCCGTAGAGATGATGCATGCCGGGGCTGCGCGCTACGATTTGGATCGCTTCGGTGTCGTGTTTCGTCCCAGCCCTCGCCAATCAGACGTGATGATCGTAGCTGGGACATTAGTCAATAAGATGGCCCCGGCCCTGCGCAAGGTGTATGACCAGATGGCAGAACCCCGGTGGGTCATCTCCATGGGGTCCTGCGCCAATGGGGGCGGCTATTACCATTACTCGTATTCTGTGGTGCGCGGGTGTGATCGTATTGTGCCGGTAGACGTCTATGTGCCGGGGTGTCCGCCGACGGCGGAAGCGCTTCTTTACGGCATCATTCAACTTCAGAACAAGATTCGGCGCACGAATACCATCGCGCGCTGAGAACGGATTAAGGTTCCCCTGACCATGACCATGCACGAGGCCTTCCATGACTATGCCCAAAAAACGCTTGGCGAGGCCATGGTGGCGATCAAGCTTGCGTGCGGCGAGACCACAATCGAGATACGTCGCGACGGTTGGCTGGATGCCTGCCGCCTCTTGCGGGATGACGCCGGTTTTGGGTTTGAGCAACTCATCGATCTATGCGGCGTCGATTATTTGACTTACGGGGAGCACGAGTTGCAGGGATCGCGGTTCGCAGTCGTAATCCATCTGCTCTCCATTCGCCACAACCGGCGTGTACGGCTCCGCACGTTTTTAGACGACGATCAGCCAGCGGTGGCCTCGCTCGTTTCAGTTTGGAGTGCTGCTGAGTGGTATGAGCGCGAGGCCTTCGATCTTTTTGGTTTGGTGTTTGAGGGACATAAGGATCTGCGCCGTCTCCTGACGGACTACGGATTCGTAGGTTACCCGTTTCGGAAGGATTTCCCTTTAAGCGGGCGTGTGGAGATGCGTTATGACCCGGACAAAAAGCGGGTGGTTTACGAGCCGGTCAGCATTGAGCCCCGTATCCTGGTACCACGGGTGATTCGCGAGGAGGGCTACGGTGGCAGAGATTCGTAATTACACCATGAACTTCGGGCCGCAGCATCCGGCGGCACACGGGGTTTTGCGCTTGGTGTTGGAGCTTGACGGGGAAGTGATCGAGCGTGCTGATCCCCATATCGGCCTTTTGCATCGGGCGACAGAGAAATTGGCGGAAAGCAAACCCTATAACCAGTCGATCCCGTACATGGATCGCCTGGACTATGTGTCGATGATGTGCAACGAGCACGCCTATGTGATGGCGCTCGAAAAGTTGCTAAAGACCGAGGTGCCGGTGCGCGCCCAGTACATCCGGGTGATGTTTGATGAAGTGACCCGCATCCTGAATCACCTCCTGTGGCTGGGGGCGCATGCGCTCGATATCGGGGCCATGACGGTCTTTTTGTACGCATTCCGCGAACGCGAGGATTTGATGGATGTCTACGAGGCGGTGTCAGGCGCCCGCATGCACGCCACATATTACCGGGTCGGCGGGGTGTATCGCGACCTCCCGGACACCATGCCGCATTATAGTGTGTCGCGCTGGCATGGCGAGAAGGATATTGAGCGGTTGAATGCAAACCGCCAAGGGAGTTTGCTCGATTTCCTCGCAGATTTCTGTCGTCGTTTCCCGGGCTATATCGATGAATACGAGACCCTGTTGACCGATAACCGTATTTGGAAGCAGCGTACGGTCGGCATTGGCGTCGTGAGCCCGGAGCGTGCCTTGCAGCTGGGTTTTACGGGACCCATGTTGAGAGGGTCCGGGATCGAATGGGATCTACGCAAAAAGCAGCCCTATGAGGTCTACGACCGGCTCGATTTTGATATACCGGTTGGGGTAAACGGCGATTGTTACGATCGCTACTTGGTGCGCATCGAAGAGATGCGCCAGTCCAACCGGATCGTTTTGCAATGTATAGAGTGGTTGCAAAAAAACCCGGGGCCCGTGATTGCGCACAATTATAAGATCGTCCCGCCCGCCCGCGAAGAAATGAAACGCGATATGGAGTCCTTGATCCATCACTTCAAACTCTTTACCGAAGGCTATTGTGTGCCCGAAGGCGAGGCCTATGCGGCGATCGAGCACCCCAAGGGCGAGTTTGGCATCTACCTGATATCCGATGGGGCCAACAAGCCGTTCCGACTGAAGATCAGGGCCCCTGGATTTGCGCATCTTGCGGCCTTAGACGAGATGGTGCGCGGTCATATGATAGCGGATGTGGTGGCTATCATCGGGACGCAGGATATCGTGTTCGGCGAGATTGATAGGTAGGCCCTATGCTCTCACAAGAATCGCTCGCAAAGATTGATCAAGAGATCGCCAAGTATCCGCTAGAGCACAAGCAGTCGGCGGTCATGGCGGCTTTGCGTATCGCGCAAGATGAGCACGGCTGGTTGAGCGTCCCGCTTATGGATTACATCGCGGAACTGTTGGCCATGCGTCCCATTCAAGTATACGAGGTCGCCACCTTCTATACGATGTACGATCTGAAGCCCGGTGGGCGCCATAAGATCTCGGTGTGCACCAATATTTCCTGTCTCTTGCGCGGGAGCGACGATATCGTAGCCCACCTAAAGGGGCGGCTTGGGATAGGGTTTGGGGAAACCACGGCCGATGGACGATTTACTCTAAAGGAAGTGGAATGCTTGGCGGCATGCGGTGGCGCTCCCATGTTTCAGGTCGATAAGACCTACTACGAGAATCTGACGCCTGCGCGTATTGACGAAATACTGTTGGGTCTGGAGTGACTATGGTGAACGAAGTCTGCTTTCGTAATATTCATCGGGATCGCTCCTGGGCACTGGACGTCTATGAGAGCGACGGTGGTTACGAGTCGTGGCGCCGCATCTTGAGCGAAAAGACGCCGCCTGACGAAATTGTCAATGAGATCAAAAAGGCGGTTCTCCGCGGGCGCGGGGGGGCGGGATTCCCGACCGGTCTTAAGTGGAGTTTTATGCCAAGGAACGCCCCTGGTCAGAAGTATATCGTGTGCAATTCCGACGAAGGCGAGCCGGGAACGTTCAAGGACCGCGATATTCTGCGCTATAACCCCCACGCCCTCATCGAGGGCATGGCGATTGCGGGCTATACTATTGGCGCCACCGTCGGTTACAACTATGTACGCGGCGAGTTCCACGAACCTATCGAGCGCTTCGAAGCGGCCTTAGCCGAGGCCCGGGCAGCCGGCCTTATCGGGAAAAATATCCTGGGCATGGGTGTCGATTTCGAGTTGTTCACCCATCGCGGTGCCGGCGCTTATATTTGTGGCGAGGAGACGGCCTTGCTCGAGTCTCTTGAAGGTCGAAAGGGCCAGCCCCGATTCAAACCCCCGTTCCCCGCAAGTTATGGCCTATACGGGCGGCCGACGACTATCAATAACACCGAGACGCTGGCCTCTGTGCCGGCGATTTTGCGCCATGGCGGTCTGTGGTTTCTGGGTCTTGGCAAGCCCAACAACGGGGGCTCCAAGATCTTTTCGGTATCCGGTCATGTGAATCGTCCGGGGAACTACGAAGTACCCTTAGGTACCCCGTTTGCGGAATTACTGGAAATGGCCGGCGGTGTCTGGCGGGGTCGAAAACTGAAGGCCGTGATTCCCGGAGGATCGTCGGTTCCCGTTGTCCGTGGCGAGGTCATGATGGATCTCACCATGGATTATGATGCGCTCTCGAAGGCCGGCAGTATGCTGGGGGCCGGGTCTGTGATCGTTATGGACGACACCACGTGTATGGTGCGGGCGCTGGCACGCATTTCCCATTTTTATTACGAAGAATCCTGCGGTCAATGTACCCCCTGCCGGGAGGGCACAGGCTGGCTTGCGCGCGTACTGCATCGTATCGAGCATGGCGAGGGACGTTCGGAAGATATCGATTTATTGGTCGATATGGCAAGAAAGATCGAGGGGCGCACTATTTGTGCCTTGGGGGATGCGGCCGCCGTACCGGTTGTCAGTTTCATTAAGAATTTTCGCGAAGAATTCGAGCATCATGTCCGCCACCGTAGCTGCCAGGTCGCAGTTGCCGCTTAAAGAGCGCAGGGGAAGTCAATGCTGCATATAGAGATCGATGGCAAAAAGCTTGCGGTGGAAGAGGGGGCCATGGTCATAGAGGCGGCCGAGGCCGCGGGCATCTATATCCCTCGTTTTTGCTATCACAAAAAGCTGTCTGTGGCGGCCAATTGTCGTATGTGCCTCGTGGAAGTGGAAAGGGTGGCAAAACCGGTGCCCGCTTGTGCTACGCCCGTTACCGAAGGTATGCGGGTCTTTACCCGCTCCGAAAAAACGACGACCGCGCAAAAAGGGGTGATGGAGTTCCTTCTTATTAATCATCCCTTGGATTGCCCGATCTGTGACCAGGGCGGCGAGTGCGAGTTGCAGGATCTTGCCGTAGGCTACGGTCGGGATGGGTCGCGTTACCAGGAAGCCAAACGCATAGTGAACGATCAAGATCTCGGGCCCTTTATCGCCACCGAGATGACGCGCTGCATCCATTGCACGCGTTGTGTGCGATTTGGGCAAGAGATCGGCGGAATCATGGAACTTGGCGCCACCGGTCGCGGCGAACATATGCGTATCGGGACCTATGTCGAGGCCAGTATCGATTCGGAGCTCTCCGGCAATATGATTGACCTTTGCCCGGTAGGGGCCTTGACCTCCAAGCCATTCCGATACTCGGCTCGGTCGTGGGAATTGCGTGCACAGGCCTCGGTAAGCCCTCATGACTGTGTCGGCGCCAATCTCACGGTCGAGACGCGGCGCAATAAGGTGATGCGCGTGCTGCCGCGCGAGAACGAAGAGGTCAACGAGGTTTGGTTATCTGACCGTGATCGCTTCAGCTATACGGCCCTAAATGGCCCCGACCGCTTGGAGACCCCGCTCATTCGGGTAGGCGATGTCTGGCAAGAGGTCGATTGGGAAGTGGCGCTTGAAAAGGCGTGTGCCGGTTTGCGCGGCGTTGTGGGCCGTCACGGTGCTCAGGCTTTAGGGGCGTTGGCCTCGCCGCAAATCACGGTGGAAGAGGGCTTTTTGCTGCAGAGATTGATCCGCGGGTTGGGGTCGGAGAATATTGACCACCGATTACGCGAAAGCGATTTCCGGGATGATGCCGGCGCCCCCCCGTTTCCCTGGCTGGGTCAAGGAATAGAGGAGTTGGAGCGCGGCGATGCGTTTTTGTTGATCGGCAGCAATATCCGCAAGGATCAGCCATTGCTCGGGCATAGGCTACGCAAGGCCTTCCTGGAAGGCGCAAAGATCGCCGTGGTCAATCCGCTCGATGCGGCGTTTACGTTCGATGTCGCAGAGAAGATTATTGTGGCCCCCAGTCGCATGCCGCAGGCCCTAGGGACACTCGTGGTGGCGGTGGCCGAGCGCGCGGGTCGCGTGTTGCCTCCCGATGTCGTCCAGTTTACGCGCGGGCTTAAGCCTAGTCCTGTGGAGCGGAGAATCGCCGAATGGCTCTGCATAAGCCGACAGGCCACGGTATTGCTAGGCCCGCTCGCAGCCAATCACCCGCAGGCGGCCGTGATTCGCGCCTTGGCCCAGTGCCTAAGCGGGGCCGCAGACGCGCGCATGGGGTATCTGCCTTCCGGGAATGCCGCCGGCGCCTGCTTGGCCGGCGTGTTGCCGCACCGGGGTCCCATGGGATGTGCGCGTCCGACCCCCGGTCGATCCGCGCACGCCATGCTAGAGGGCAGTCTGAAGGGCTTCGTGTTGGTCGATGCCGAGCCTGTGCTCGATAGTGCGGACGGGGGCCGCGCTGCGGCCGCTTTGCGCGGTGCCGAATGTGTGGTGGTGATGTCCGCGTTCCGCTCGGAGGCCTTAGATTACGCGCAGGTGCTATTGCCGATGGCGCCCTTTACCGAGACAGACGGCACCTTTGTGAATGTCGAGGGTCGTTGGCAGTCCTTTGACGCGGCGGTCACCCCGAGCGGCGAGGCGCGTCCTGGTTGGAAGATTTTGCGGGTTTTGGCAGAGCGGCTGGCAGTCGCTGGGTGCGCCTTCGACTCGCCCGTCGAGATCCGCGCGGCCATGGGCGAAAAACCCGCGCCGCAAGCGCTTTACGCGCCCTTGTCGCTACCGAAAGAGCCGCCTCCGGTTTGGTCTTTTGAGCGTATTGCGCAGGTCTCTTTCTATGACTCGGATAGCATCGTCCGGCATTCGGATATCGTCCGCCAAGCCAAAGATCACGGTGTCGCAGCGCTTTATCTCAATAAAGGGGAGGCCGAGCGCCACGGGCTCGCGGTGGGTGCCGATGTCCATGTTACGATGGGAGCTGTGCAATTGACGCTGGAGGTCCGTATTGATGGGCAAGTGCCCGATGGGGCTGCCTATATCCCGGCCGCCCTTCCCCAAACGTCGTCCTTACCCTTATCGGGAGAATTATCGGTGAGTCGAGCCTAACGTATGGGAGCTTTAAGCGCGTTGTGGGCCAGTTTCCCGGACTGGTCACGGATCTTGTTGTGGGATCTCGTGAAGATTGTGGGGATCGTGGCACCGCTCCTTTTGAGTGTGGCCTACCTCACTTTTGCCGAACGGAAGGTCATCGGTTATATGCAGGTCCGTATCGGACCGAACAGGGTAGGCCCCCGTGGCTGGCTCCAGCCCATAGCCGACGGCTTAAAGCTGCTCCTAAAAGAGATTATCGTTCCCTCGGGTGCCAACAAGGTCTTGTTCGTGTTGGCCCCGGTGCTCGCGATTATGCCGGCGCTCGTGGCCTGGGCTGTGATCCCCTTTACGAGTCATCTTGTGTTGGCTAACGTGAATGCCGGACTGCTCTTTGTTATGGCCGTGACCTCCATGGGTGTTTACGGCGTGGTCATTGCCGGTTGGGCCTCCAACTCCAAGTATGCCTTCCTGGGGTCGCTGCGGTCAGCCGCCCAGATCGTGGCCTATGAGATCGCCATGGGCTTTGCGCTGGTGGGGGTTCTTATGGCGGCGGGCACCTTGAACCTACGCAGAATCGCCCTCGAACAGGCAGGCGGCTTTTGGCACTGGTTGTTCCTACCGCTCTTCCCGCTCTTTATGGTCTACTTCATCGCCGGGGTCGCGGAAACCAACCGTCTTCCCTTTGACGTCGCCGAGGGCGAGTCCGAGATTGTGGCCGGTTTTCATGTCGAATACTCAGGTATGACGTTCGCGCTCTTCTTTCTTGCCGAATACGCCAATATGATACTGTTGTCGGCGTTGACCACCATCTTGTTTCTGGGCGGCTGGCTCCCGCCCTTCGATTTCGCGCCGTTTACATGGGTACCGCCGCTTGCGTGGTTCTTGCTGAAGGTCAGCGCCATACTTTTTATGTACCTCTGGCTGCGCGCCACTTTCCCCCGTTACCGCTACGATCAGATCATGCGGCTTGGTTGGAAGGTTTTGATTCCGGTGACGCTCGTGTGGATCGGGGTCATGGGGGTCGTGATATTTTTTACGCCGTGGGCTTTCCTGTTTTACCGCTAGCGGGGTTCTATGAAAGCGATACGGAAATACTTACATAGCTTTCTTCTGATCGAGCTCTTACGGGGCATGGCGCTTACCGGACGTCACCTTTTCGCCCGCAAGATCACCATTCAGTACCCAGATGAGCGCACGCCTCAGTCGCCGCGCTTTCGGGGGCTTCACGCGCTGCGGCGTTACCCCAATGGCGAGGAACGCTGTATCGCCTGCAAACTGTGCGAGGCCGTGTGTCCGGCGCTTGCGATCACCATTGAGTCGGAACAGCGCGCCGACGGCACGAGGCGCACAACGCGGTATGACATCGACCTCACAAAATGTATATTTTGCGGGTTCTGTGAAGAATCGTGTCCCGTGGATTCGATTGTCGAGACCCGGGTGTTTGATTACCACGGTGAGAAGCGCGGGGATTTGCTGTACACAAAGTCGATGTTGCTCGCTCTCGGCGACAAGTATGAGAAAGAGATTGCGGCGGATCGGGCCGCCGATGCGCGTTTCCGTTAGGGGTTAGGATCAGAATGACGTTTGCAAGCCTCGTCTTTTATTGTTTCTCGGCCATATTATTGTGGTCGGCTGCTATGGTCGTGACCATCCGTAACCCGGTCAAGGCGGTCTTGTTCCTGGTGTTGGCGTTTGTGAGCGCGGCTTGCATCTGGATGCTGCTTGAAGCGGAGTTTCTCGCCATCGTTCTGGTGCTCGTCTATGTGGGTGCGGTGATGGTGTTGTTCCTCTTTGTCGTCATGATGATTGACGTCAATCTGGCGGTTTTGCGGCAAGGTTTTACGGATTATCTCCCGCTTGGCGCCATGATTGCGATCCTTATGGTAATCGAGATGGCGATCGCGGTGGGGCCTGCGCAATTTGGTCTTGCGAAGGTGCCCGTGCCGGCCGCCCTTGGCGTTCATTACAGCAATACCAGAGTCCTCGGACAGCTTTTATATACGGTGTATGTCTACCCGTTTGAGATCGCGGCCGTTATCTTATTGGTCGCAATCGTTGCCGCCATTGCGCTCACGATGCGCAGAAGGCCTGACACGAAGTATCAGAATCCGGCACAGCAGGTCAATGTACGCGCGCAGGATCGTGTACGGATTGTAAAGATGCCAACGGAACCTAGGGCATAATGGCAAAAAAGGACACAAGCGGGGGGTGGGCTACGTGGTTTCGCTGTCAGACTATCTGATCTTGGCCGCCGTGCTGTTTGCGATCGGCATTGTGGGGGTCTTTTTGAACCGGAAGAATCTCGTGGTGCTGCTTATGGCCATTGAGTTGATTTTGCTTGCGGTCAATATCAATTTTGTCGCCTTCTCCCACTTTCTGTGGGGCGCCTCGGGGCAGGTGTTTGTCTTTTTCATCCTGACCGTAGCGGCTGCCGAATCGGCCATAGGCCTTGCCATTCTGATCGTTTTGTTCCGCAACCGCCGCACGATCAATGTCGATGACTTCGACACCTTGAAGGGGTAGGGCCATGCCATCGCCGATCGCGCTCTATCTCGCCATTCCGCTTGTGTGTTTGCTGGGATCCCTGATCGTAGGATTACTGGGGCATAAGCTTGGAACGGTATGGTCCCATCGCATCACGACCGCAGGCGTCGCTATAGCGTTTGTTCTGTCGGCGGCGTTCGCATTGCCGGAGGTCTTGAAGGGTCACGACCTCAACGCGACGCTTTATACCTGGGGTTCTATTGCGCACACGCCGCTTGTCATCGGTTTTTTGATCGATCCTTTGACAGCCATTATGATGGTGGTGGTCACGTTCGTGTCGCTTATGGTCCATATCTACACAATAGGCTATATGCGCGGGGATCCCGGCTATCAGCGCTTTTTTAGCTATATCTCGTTATTCACGTTCGCCATGCTCATGCTCGTTATGGCCAATAATTTCCTGCAATTATTCTTTGGCTGGGAGGCAGTCGGCCTCGTGTCCTATCTGCTTATCGGCTTTTGGTACACGCGAGAATCGGCGATTTTTGCGAATCTGAAGGCCTTTCTCGTGAACCGAGTCGGCGACTTCGGTTTTATTCTCGGGATCGCAGCGATATTTGCGACCTTCCACAGTCTCGATTACGCCACGGTATTTGCGCATGCGCGCGCGCTCAGTACCGAGACCATAGCCATAACCGCGGGGACATCCTGGCGGCTTATCACCGTCATCTGCATCCTCCTTTTTGTCGGCGCGATGGGTAAATCCGCGCAAATGCCTTTGCATGTCTGGCTGCCCGATTCGATGGAGGGCCCGACGCCGATTTCCGCTTTGATCCATGCGGCCACCATGGTGACCGCCGGGATCTTCATGGTGGCGCGCATGTCGCCGCTTTTTGAGCTGTCGCCTATGGCGCGCAGTGTCGTACTGGTAGTCGGTGCCTCGACGGCGTTTTTTATGGCCTTAGTCGGCATGGTCCAGACCGACATCAAGCGCGTTATCGCCTACTCGACGCTGTCGCAGTTGGGATATATGACGGTGGCCCTCGGGGCATCGGCGTACGCCGCCGCCATCTTCCACCTCGTCACCCACGCCTTTTTCAAGGCCCTGCTTTTTCTTGCCGCGGGATCGGTCATCATTGCCCTGCATCACGAACAGGACTTGCGTAAAATGGGCGGCCTGCGCCGCTATATGCCCATCACCTTCATAACCACATGGATCGGAGCGCTCGCGCTGTGCGGGATCCCGCCGTTTGCGGGGTTTTTCTCAAAAGATGCGATTATCGATGCCGTGTCGCGCTCAACCCTCCCGGGCGCGGGCTTTGCGTTTGCAGCCGTTCTCATGAGCGTTTTTGTCACAGCGTTCTATACGTTTCGCATGCTCTTTATGGCGTTTTATGGCGAGCCACGCATGGATGCCCATACGCGTCATCATTTACACGAGTCGCCGTGGGTGGTGACGCTCCCGCTTGTGTTGCTCGCCATCCCTTCGGTGTTTGCCGGCATGGTTCTTATGCGGCCGCTTTTGTTTGGGGACTTTTTCGGCCACGCAATCTTCGTTTTGCCCGCAGACAACGTCTTGGCCGGCATGGGACGGCATTATCACGGGGTTATGGCCTTTATAGGAGACGGCTTCCTGTCGGCGCCTTTATATCTCGCGCTCTCGGGGATCGGCTGTGCGTGGTATATGTATATCTACAGGCCTTCGGTGCCCGCGCGCGTTGCTGCGCGACTGCATTTCGCCTACGAGATTTTGCGCAAGAAATACGGTTTCGATGAGCTGTATATCGACGGATTCGCGGCCGGCGCGCGCGCCTTGGGGCGTTTTTTGTGGCGGGTCGGGGATGTGCAACTGATAGACGGGGCCATGGTGAATGGGACCGCGCGCCTGATCGGGCGTCTGGCGCGCCTCGGTCGTAAGCTCCAATCCGGTTATATCTATCATTATGCGTTCGCGGTGATTCTCGGGCTTTTTGTGTTTATGACCTTCTTCTTGCATCACATATGATGGCGCCGCTCATGGAACTCTATAGGCACATAGCGCTCACCCTTGCGATCTGGTTACCCATCGTTTTCGGGGTCGTGATCCTGATGGTGGGTCAGCGGTTCCCAAAGGCGGTGCGACCGCTTGCCGCAGTAGGCTCAAGCCTTACCTTTATTGCCACGATACCGCTATGGGTCTTGTTTCACGCCTCCTCGTTTGCGATGCAGTTTCGCGAACTAAGCCCGTGGATCCCGGCCTTTCATGTCAATTATGCGCTCGGCATAGACGGCATCTCGTTGCCGCTTGTGCTTCTGACGAGCCTTATTGGCGTCGTTGTCGTGATCGCCGGCTGGCGGATTATCAAGGAGCGCGTGCCTGAGTATTTCGCGGCCTTCCTGATTATGGAAGGCCTCATGATCGGCGTGTTCTGCGCGCTCGACGCCATGCTGTTTTATGTGTTCTGGGAGGCCATGCTGATCCCGATGTTTCTCATTATCGGGATATGGGGCGGACCGAATCGCGTGTACGCGACCATCAAGTTTTTCCTGTACACGTTCCTGGGCTCGGTGCTTATGCTGGTGGCCCTTTTGTATCTCTATTTTCAGGCAGGCGAGAGCTTCAGTATCCTTTCGTACTACCATTTAACGCTTGGCGAAACGCCGCAGATCCTGATATTTCTGGCGTTCCTGATCGCCTTTGCAGTCAAGATCCCGATGTGGCCCGTGCATACGTGGTTACCGGATGCGCATGTGGAGGCGCCCACTGGGGGTTCGGTGGTTCTGGCGGCGATCATGCTGAAGATGGGCGCCTACGGTTTCCTGCGTTTTAGTCTGCCTATTACGCCGCTCGCAAGCCACGTGCTCGCGGGCTTCATGATTACGCTATCTTTGATCGCGATCGTCTACATCGGGCTTGTAGCGCTTGTCCAGGAGGACATGAAGAAGCTGATCGCCTACTCCTCGATTGCGCATATGGGCTTTGTGACGCTCGGCATTTTTCTTTTTAATCGCATCGCGATGGACGGCGCGATCGTTCAGATGATCTCTCATGGTTTTGTGTCGGCAGCACTCTTCCTGTGCGTGGGCGTGCTTTACGATCGACTCCACTCTCGGGAGATCCGGGATTACGGCGGGGTGGTGAACCGTATGCCGGTTTTTGCCGCCTTTATGATGTTGTTTGCGATGGCCAACTCGGGCCTTCCGGGGACGTCCGGGTTTGTCGGGGAGTTTTTAGTCATTCTCGGGGCATTTAAGGTCAATATTTGGTATGCGGTGCTCGCGGCCACCACGCTGATCTCGGGGGCGGCCTATACATTGTGGATGTACAAACGGGTCATGTTCGGCCCCGTAACTAAGGCCACTGTCGACGGGATGTCCGATATCTCGGGACGGGAGACCTCTTTCCTTGTTATCTTGAGCATCGCGGTCTTGGCCCTCGGCATCTGGCCGTTTCCGTTATTGCATATGATGAACGCCTCCGTACATCATCTTTTGTGGCGCCCGGGCATACGGCTTCCGGGCGGGACGCCTTAGGGGAACGTGATGCCACATATTGGACCTGCTGTGCCCGAAATCATCGTGCTCGCCATGGCCTGCTTGATCCTTCTTGTCGATCTCTTTTTGGAGAGCCGGTTTAAGTTCCTCTTATACTGGGCGGCGCAGGCCACTTTGGTCGGGGCCGCCGCGGTAGCGATTTTGCACCCAGGCGCCGGGCCTCTTGTCGTCTTGCATGGCATGATGATATTCGATCGATTGAGTACCGTGTTGCAGATCACCATTTTTATACTGACGGCGCTAGTTTTCGCCTACTCCAGGGTCTACATAGCCGAGCGCGGGATTTTCACAAGCGAATATTTTGTGCTGGCGCTCTTTGGGGTCGTCGGCATGTGCGTGATGGTGAGCGCCGCCCATTTGCTGTCTTTGTATCTCGGTTTGGAGCTCCTCTCGCTTAGCCTTTACGCCC
>Ga0307375_10003739_pt1 | contig 14798 bp, 13 predicted proteins | sample TR1MG_FD_202531 | JGI IMG/M metagenome (GOLD analysis project Ga0307375, IMG submission 202531) | Soil microbial communities from Risofladan, Vaasa, Finland - TR-1 | ecosystem: Environmental > Terrestrial > Soil > Coastal area > Acid sulfate soil | place: Finland: Risofladan, Vaasa | collected...
TGCCCTTATAACTTGGACATTTTCCGCAATACTCTTTACTCATATATATTACTTGTTCACGACTCTCCTTCTTTTGTTTCTCGGACATTTTACCGTATAACATCTTCATTTTTTCTTCAAAAGTGGCAGTTTTAAAATTTTCTTCCGACATACGCATCACAACGCTTTTTTCCTTCTGAATTTGATATAATATATATTTCTTCTAGTTGAAACAAAAATGTAAAGTTAGCCTGATAAGTTTTATCAAAATGAAGTTTGAATAATTAGTAGTATTTGTTGAGGAAATGTATACATTTACATTTATCAAAAAAAAAGAGTTAGCCTTTGGTTACACCAAGAGGCTTTAATCGAAGGACAAGAGTGGCAATCCCGAGGTCATGGCTAACTTGCGCTACTTCATGGATATCTTTATAGGCACCAGGTGCTTCCTCACTCAAGACACGTGGTGTGGCGGCTTTAACGAAGGTTCCTTGCGCTTCGAGTTCTTTTTGAACGGTTTCCCCCCAGAATTTTTTCAAAGCTGCTTGTCGCGAAAGCGATCGTCCTGCACCATGCGCGGTACTTCCAAAGGAGAGGTCCATCGCCCGAACAGCTCCAACTAATAAATAGGAGGCAGTTCCCATTGACCCCGGCAGGAGGACAGGTTGCCCTATGTTTTTGTAATCCGGTGGTAGGACTTTGTGATTAGGGGGGAAGGCCCGAGTGGCACCTTTCCGGTGCACACAAACTTTCTTTGTGGTTCCATTGATCTTGTGTTCCTCAAGTTTTGCGATGTTATGCGCAACATCATAGATCAAATGCAGATCCAATTCATCGGCTGGTTTCTTTAATGCATTTTCAAAGGATTCTCGTACCCAATGGGTGATCATTTGGCGATTGCACCATGCAAAATTTGCAGCACATGCCATAGCTTCCATATAGTCAGTCCCTTCTTTGCTATTAAGAGGTGCACATGCTAGTTCGCGATCCGGCACCTTAATGTCGGGATATTTATTCATTGCCTGTTCCATCGTCCGTAGGAAATCAGAGCAGACTTGATGTCCAAATCCGCGACTTCCCGTATGAATCATGACAGTTGTTTGACCTTCTTCAATAATTCCAAGCTGTTTTGCGATGTCTGGTTTGAAGATTTTATCTACATATTGTATTTCAAGAAAATGATTTCCTGATCCCAAACTTCCAATTTGTGATCTTCCGCGGTCTTTTGCCTTTTGTGAAACTTTGGCTGTATTTGCATTTTTCATACATCCTCGTTCTTCAGAATGTAGCAAATCTTCCTCCCATCCATAGCCATTCTCAACGCCCCATCCTGCCCCATCTCGAAGTACTTTATCTAATTCTGGAAAGGATAAACTTGAAATCTTACCCTTAGAGCCAAGCCCGGACGGGATATTACGAAATAAATTATTCAGAAGGGTCTGCATGTGAGGAATGAGATCCTTCTTATTCAGTGAGCACCGAAGGAGTCGAACCCCGCAGTTGATATCGTATCCAACGCCTCCTGGACTAATTACACCTGTTTCCATATCCGTGGCTGCAACTCCCCCTATTGGAAAACCATAACCTTGATGTGCATCTGGTAACGCTATAGCCCATTTATAAATACCTGGCAAAAATGCAACGCCGATTAACTGATCAAACGTATGATCTTTGCGCATTTTGTTAACTAAATTTTGATTTGCATATATGCGAGCAGGCACCCGCATTCCTGGTTTAAAATTTTCGGAAATTTCCCACTCTAAATCCGATATCTTTTTTAGCATTTCATCTGGCACGTAATCACCACTATTAATTCAACGAATTTCAATTTCTCTCAAGTTTGAGAGTATTCAAATTTTAAAAAGGTATGTCACATCGAAGAAAATCACTAAGACGAACCATTGGCAACAATTTTTCTTATGTACATTCTATGGTTTTTCGATATATAATCATTTCGAGCTTTCAGGAAAAAGTCATAAAGGTGCGTTATCCCTCGTTGCATATATTTAAAAACTTGAATTGAATCTTAAAGACACATGAATGGTGCTTAAGGACTAATGAATAGAGAGAGCAAATTTTTCTTATTCAGTTATTTTTTAGTTTCAATGGGGCACCCCGGTCAGTTTATTTTTGCCATAAAGAAAGCCGATCCTATTACAGGTACAATCATGGTTTCTCTGTATTTTATTTCAATAGCGATTGCTTCAATTTGCTTCTCAAAATTATCGGATGCATATATGAAGCGAAAAATCTTTGCGCTTCTCGGTTTTACAATCTTCTCCTTTGTTTTCATTCTTTATTACTTTACAACTTTACCACTTCATTTAATCCTATGTTCAAGCTTAATTGGGGTTGGCTTTGCCGCTTATACTCCCACATCTAATGCCCTCTTTTCTGAGATGGAGCCTACAATTCCGAGCGGAAAATTAATGAGTTATTTTTTCGTTGTGGCTAGCGCCGGCTGGGCAGTCGGTTCTGTTTTAGGGGGATTCGTAAACCAGTATTTCGGCGATTCTGTCTTCTTTTTCACTGCTATAATGACTATTATTGGGGGTTGCATATATTTCTTAAAAGTTCATGATGTTCCGTATCAGCGATTAGAACGGGAAGCGTCTCAAAATGCAACAGATCAAAAAAATGCTCAAAATCTGAAACTTTATTCCTTTTTAATTGCGATTCTCTCTGTTGCAGTCCTCACAAGGCATATCTGTGCCCAAGGTGGATTCGCTCTCTTACCAAACTATCTTGAGGAAGGTCTTATAGCCACGCCACTTATAATTTCCCTTGTTTTGGCTATCAATATGACAACTCAAGCCATCTTAATGATTCCTGTCGGGTGGCTAGTCGATCACAAGAAATTCGGACGGAAAATTGTCCTCTTACTTGGAATAATTGGATCAAATGTTGCAGTATTCACGTGGTCCTTCATTAACATTCCTTGGATTTTGGTTTTTCCACAGATACTTATGGGGTTTGCCTGGCCAGCTGTAGCGACTGCTTCTACAGCCATTATCACGGATACTACTACCCGATATAATCGTAGCCAAGGTATGGGGTGGTTCAATGCAGGATTGGCTATTGGTGGCAGTATAGGACCCCTAATTGGTGCCCTTATCTTTATAAATTCGGGAGGCAGCTTCGCTTTTTCTTTTCAGATTCTATCCATCTTCCCTATTATTGGCATTATTCTCGTCCTCGTGAGTTTTTCTGAAGACCGGGCAACCCACCAATACTTTGTATTCAGACGGAAAAATCACCCATCCTCCCAATAATTCTCCAACAGAAGTTTCTTTAAGGACTTCTCGTAGATAATACTTTATCAAATTAAGGGGCATTACAAGCATGAAATTGGAACATTTCTATTCCTCCTCTTTAACCTTCACCCAGCATGTATTAGCGGGAATTACTGATTCTAAAATCGAATTTCCGGTAATGTATATTCCAATTCAAAGAGCACAGAAGGTGGCTCAACTTGATATGGAATTAAAGGCTCAGGAGCTTATGATCCAATTTGAAAGCATCTTGGGAACTCGAAAATTTAAATATATTGTAGTTGGAGCGCCCTCGGGTGGCATTGCTCAATTCTGTATGGCGTTAGATGCGCCATTCCTCCCGTGCCACTTTTTACAAGTCCCTATTTATCGTCGCTATAAATTTTTACTTTCCAATGATCCTGATGATATCGCAAATTATTATGAGGCATCGATGAAAATCGTTGATCCCATCATTAAAAATAATGAGAACTGTAATGCAATCATGCATTATGATCCCATTCATGATCGTCCCTTGGTTAGCACCTGTCATACCCTACGATTTAAATACCGGTCTTTACCACAGGCCTACCAAGATTTTATTCTGAACCACTTAGAAGAAAATGGGACCGTTCTATTCACTCATATCCAACAGACTTGGCCGCAATTCATCATTAATGACCGCACTTTTTTCCAAGTGGGTGGGGCCGATGGCATACAGCCCGAGGAATATTTGAATGGTTCAGAAAAAATCGATGCTTGGGCCAAAGAAATGGACATAGACCATACTGGTGGTTGGAACTTGAATGATTGTGGTGTGGGTACCTTTGAACGGAAGGATCGCCCCGAATCAGAATGGGGCAATCCACCAGAATTGAAAGAAGATACTCAAGCCTTTTGCGAAGACCATAAATTGAATTTCCTTTGTCTAACAACCGATGATTATAACCTTCCTGGAATTCTTGGGACGTATGCTTTTTATCGAAAATTTGAGAAGAGTCATCTAAAACCCCGTGGAATTGCGCTGGAAATTTATACGGCTACTTTTTATTCGGCGATCCCCCGATCCCGTTACCTTCCCCTTTGGGCCGTTTTTCCCCCTATTGGCAGTTATAATTACATCTCCCGCTTTCTAAAGCAGATTTTAGGTGAATTTCCGGATATTCCGCATCAATTTGCTCTCACTACAATTCCTGCTGGCTTCTTAGAACAAAAATATCATTTCACTGATAGTATTACCTTTAAAGAATGGAAAGATTTACTCCTCCAATACACCGAATATCCCAAAAACTTGACTGTTATTCATTATAAAGGTGATCAGATTACCTATGGAACTGTTAAAATCATCCTAAGCTATCCCAAACTCTATAAGGACGCCTGGAAATGGGGACAACAGTTTTCTTTGGAACCATTACTCCCTCTAGAAATCGAAGATATCAAGTGGGCTGCTAACAGGGCAAATCTTCAGATATTAAAAACTTGAATAACAATTCATATTATGTCGTAAAAGCCCAATTTCACGACATTCTGAGTGAATAAAATAATTAATCTGATAGTCAAGACTTGATAGCTAATAAGGTGAAAATTCAGATAATAAGTAAAAAACTATTCAATGGGTGGATTTAAGAAAGCCTCCCAATGGGCTTTAGCTACCTCAATCTTTAAAAAAAAGAAAATGAATATTTCGAATTGCTTTTTAATTATTTCTTCTTTTCTTGACAATATTTAACTGCTGCTTGCGCCCCTTGTTCAATGATCTCCAGCTCTTTCTTGTCTTTAACTTGATTATCATACATGTAAAAAGATTCGAGTTTCGTAAGATTTCCCAGTCCTCTAAGCTCCTTAATTTTATTACCCGATAAATTCAGATCGATCAGGTTGGTTAAAGTATCTAGCCCCTTGATCTCCTTGATTTTATCCATTTCTAAGAATAACCTTTGGAGGTTTGTCAATTTCTCCAATCCTTTGATCTCTTCCATTTTGTTATCCGATAACGATAGACTTTGAAGATTGGTCAAGGTCTCCAGCCCTTTGATCTCCTTAATTTTCGCCTGCATGATATCCAACGTTTGAAGACTCTTTAAGTTTTCTAACCCTTTGATTTCCTCAATATTGCTCTGCCCTATATGCAGCAATTGAAGATTAGTCAGGGTTGCTAATCCTTGGATTTCCTTGATTGGATTGACGGATAAATACAAGGTTTGAAGGTTGGTTAACTTCTCTAGACCCTTAACCTCCTTGATTTTATTGTTGCCAAGGTCCAAATAAATGAGCTTCGTCAATTTGTCCAAGCCTTTGATTTCGGTTATTTCATTCTGCGAAAGGAGTAATGATTGGAGATCCGTCGCATTTTCTAAGCCTTCAATCTCGCTAATATCCTTAATTCCTCGACTTCGTAAATCTAAATAACCACCCATGATTTCGATTTTTTCTCCATGTAATGTAACGTGGGGATTTTCCATATCTATCACCATTAATATCGTTTTTTCTTTTATTCAGTAAAATATCATTATAAAATGATCGGAAATTTTCTAATAAATTAATTTTAAATATCCATAACAAACCGCAATGTAATCTTTGAAGGCTTTTGAATGATTTCCATTAAGGAATACGTTGGTGCTTTTATTTCTGTTCGTGCTGGGTGCTTTTCAGGGTCAAACTTTTCTCCCCAGCACAGCCCGTTCAGCCTATATCCATTTACAATCTTATCTATCTTTATATCAAATTTTGAAAACATAAGCCCTTCCACATCAAAAAGATAGAGAAACTGATCAATCCATTCAAATAAGAGCGCCTCCAGATCCTCCGCTTCAATTTCAATTTTGCGGTTTTCTATAGCTTCAATCGTTTTTATATCTGTCATCGTTTCAAACATGGCGTAAGCTCCTTGCACAAAAGCCTCTTCTAGCGTTCTACCGATTGCTTCAACATATACATCGGAAATATGTTCCAAAAACCGGAATGTCATGTTTTCGCCTATAATTCAGATCTATTATTTCTATTCACTTTTCCCTTAAAACTAATTTTCTCTGGTTTTCACGATTTTTACAATACCCCATATAATTAATGCAATACACCAAATTACCATAGGAAGGGCAAAAAATATTATATAAGGTAATAAATCTCCGCCCAATCCATCCGACTCTAAAAATACAACATTTGGAATTAAAAACACTAAGATTATTAGGCTTATACCAGCTATCACTAATATTAATCCAGAATTTTTCCTCTCTATCGTTCCTCACCCCTAAAACTATACGCTCATTTCTTTGGTGATGATCTAAATTCCCAAACCTATCATCATCATATTTTTATGGTTCTTCGATCTTTTTAAGTTAAGACTAGTTCAAAAATTTAGCCGGGATAGCCAAAGGACGGGCTGCCGTCCGGCGAAGCGGATTACGGCGCAGGCCTTGAGATCACCTCAATTGAGAAGAAAGTCTGTGACTCATTGAATGGTTTTAGCCGAAATCATGTGGATAGTCGCGTGGGTTCGAATCCCACTCCCGGCGCTATTTCTACTTTTTTTTGGCAATATCTAACTATTGACTATAACAAATTTAAAATATGTATATGCAATATTAATGCCAATACTTTATATAGACATAAGTATTAACATTACTCATGGAACGATTTAATCCTTGGTGGCAAGGTGAGCCGGACGAGAGTTTCCAGCAATGGCAAAGTCGGAAGGTGAAATGGGTTCCAAATATCATAAATACCGTAAAACTAGAACCGTTTGCTTTACATTTCTTGACAGGACCAAGACAGATCGGCAAAACAACCGCCATAAAAATATTAATCAATCGATTACAGAAAGAAGTGCCTCAGAAAGCTATTTTTTATTATCAATGCGATGAACTGATCGATTATAAAGAGCTTGGAGACATCCTTGACTCCTATTATAGCGCCCGAGATCATTGGAACATTCATAATTCCTACATCTTCTTAGACGAAATTACCTTTGTTGAGGATTGGTGGCGGGCTATCAAAGCGCGTATCGATCAAAATCGAATGAAAAATGACGTTATTATACTAACTGGATCGGCTAGTGTAGAATTATTAAAAGAGAAAGAGCGATTCCCAGGGCGTCGCGGTAATGGACAAGACTTAAGGCTCTTGCCACTCACCTTTGATAAATATATTGAACTTTTTACCAACTTAGAATTAAGAAAACTAGAAATTACTGAATTGGATAAAATTCCTGCCGCATATGCAGTGAATCGTGTTTATAGCGAAAAGATTGATCACCTTTTTCAAGATTATTTAATAAGTGGAGGATTTCCTTTAGCAATTATCGATTATGCTGAAAAAGGGAAAATAATGGAAAGTACCAAGCGGTCTTATATAGATTGGCTGAAAGCTGATATGCAAAAGATTAATAAAAATGAAAGATACATGAAAGAAGTAATCCAAAGCATTATTCAATCGCGTCTATCCCCAGTCAGCTGGCTTTCCATAACAAAAAACACTTCAATAAATGCCCCTCACACGACTGAATCCTATATTTCCGCACTAGAAAGTATCTATGCTATAATAATTCTTTATTACCTCCAACCTGATAATAAAATCGATTATAAAAAGAATAAGAAAATACATTTTATCGATCCATTTCTCTATCGATTACTGGCAGAATATACGCGAACTGAAATTCTTACAGAACATATTGTAGAGAGTGTTGTGGCAACTCATCTTGCTCGTAAAATTCCGACTTATTACTGGCGGAATAAGACTGAGGTTGATACTATTGGGATTATTAATGGGGAACAAGTCGGTTTTGAGGTCAAATGGGGACCGAAATCATGGAAGAGCCCCCTTCACCTGAAACAGGTTCATCTTCTCACAAAAGAGGTCATTCCCCAATTCCTAGGAACGATTAATTTTGAATAAATCAAAATCTCTTTTGATTTTGAATAATGAGCAAGATCATGGAGTGGATTACGGCGCAAACCTTGAGACCACTTCTACTGAGAAGAAAGTCTGTGACTCATTGAATGGTTTTAGCCGAAATCATGTGGATAGTCGCGTGGGTTCGATTCCCACTCCCGGCGCCACCCTTTTTTTATGCTATTTCATCTGTATATTTCTTTATAAGGAGCTCACCCAACTCATTAAACACCGCATCGATATTCTCCGAAGTCTTCGCAGAAATTTCTGCGTAGGACATCCCGAATTCCTTTGCTAATTCCTCGCCTTCCTTGCGATTAATCTTTCGGTTTTCTATCATATCAATTTTATTAGCACATAACGCACAGGGAATTTTCGCAGGGATAAAGGTATTTAATTCTTCAATCCACTTATCTACGTTATTAAAAGAGGGTGGTCTTGTAACATCGTATAAAATTAAGCAACCTTGCGCCCCGCCATAGTAAATTCGGCGCATGTCAGCCCAAAACTTCTGTCCTGCAATATCCCAGATCTGGAAATTTACCAAGTTCTCGCCTATCCAATACTCATTCTTGACGATACTCACCCCGATTGTCGGTTTATACTCAGATTCAAATTTAGAATGGGCGAACTGAACGGTGGTCGTTGTTTTTCCAACCCCTGCATCGCCAATGATGACGACCTTAAATACAAAGTTTTTCTTTGGCGTAAGGGATCCTTTGACTTCTGTTTCAGTTCTGGGGACTTCAGGGGAAACCATTTCACCTTTTAGAATTCGCTCAATCTTATTTGCGATATAGACACTATAAGCAGTGAGAACTTGTTTATTGGCTTTTTCATCACAAATCGTAACTAACACGTTATCCGGATTAATCTGACGAAACACAAATCCTTTTCCTGGTGTGGAAATTTGTTGCACGCTTTTCCGAAAGTAGCCGGTTTCAAAATCAATGCGGATGATGTCTGAAATATAACTAATTAAAGTCGTTAGACCTGCAATTTCGGTCTCATTATAATCCGGGCGAATAATGGAGGTGAAAATTGATCCATCTCGCCTCACAATAAAAACGGCTTCAGATCCACTTGTTGCTACGAGATAATTCTGCAACAGCATGTTTAACGGTCCTAATTCTGCCATCATGATTTCCTCATATATTACTTGGTATTAAACATTGATACACTTTAAAAATAAAAAATTAATGTTGAGATGTTTTTCGAAAATCTGGTTTGCGTTTTTCTAAAAAGGCGTTCTTGCCCTCCACTGCCTCTTCAGTACCATAATAGAGCGATAATCCTCCGACACCTAACTGCGTAATACCGGTCGTGCCGTCAGTTTCAGCGAGGAACGCATACTTCAACATTTTTAACGCCGTCGGACTCTTCTCTAACAACTCCTGGCACCAGCGATCCACTTCTTCGTCCAATTTTTCCATCGGCACAACGGCGTTAACGAGCCCCATTGCTAACGCCTGTTGAGCGGTGTAGCGTCGACAAAGAAACCAAATTTCTTTCGCCCTTTTTATGCCCACGGCGCGGATTAAATCACCCGTCCCATATCCCGGGTCAAACGAGCCCACCCGCGGCCCCGCTTGTCCGAGCTGTGCATGTTCCGCTGCAATGCTGAGATCACAGACGACATGCCATACATGCCCGCCCCCAACTGCAAATCCATTCACACGCGCAATGACTGGCTTGGGCAAGGTGCGGATCTGATGCGTTACATGCTGCCAGCCCACCTCTAATGGCAATATATATTGCCCTTTATAGCCACCTTTCTCGCGGGTCGTCTGATCGCCGCCAGTACAAAACGCCTTATCTCCAGCACCCGTAAACACCACCACACCGATTCCAGGGTCCATGCATTGGTTGAATGCGTCGATCAATTCATGGACGGTATGCTGTGTACATGCATTATAGCGCTGCGGTCGATTAATCGTGATACGCGCGACCCCATCTTTTTTCTCGAATAAAATATCTTCATACGTCATTATTCTTCACCCTTTCGATTTAACAATCCATTAAATTCTCTTTTTAAAAACTTATAAGTCATTGCTATTATACCATAACGCACTTATCTATATGATTAATCGTAAAACGCGCGCTGAATTTGAGAAGTAAGGCGATGAACTGATTTGACAAATATTACGGACAATATCTCCAAAAAGAAGGATATTATGAAATTAATCGAACTGACGGGGACAAAACAATTATCCATTCAGATATTCAATCAATTGCTGGAATCCTATAAAGAATCTTTCCAAGATATATACGAAGTTTTAAAAAATAAAGTAGATATCGAAGAGCTGGTTGTTGAATTATGTTTATATGCGTACGATAAATATTTCACTGACGCTGAAATCAACGAAATCAATCGATTCTATGAAAGTTCGATTGGAAAAAAAATGGTGCGCCAAACCCCTCAAATTTTTCAAGAAGTTAGTGCTATGGCAGAAGAACGAATTAAAAAAGTCTTATCCGTTCTGAATGAAGATTGAGCTGAAAAAAATATCTATCTTTTTATAATAGGCGAAAAAAGATTTGAACGAGCCCGAGGTATTAATATATATAAAAATTCTATAAAAAAAAGAGAATTAATAATCTAAAAATTCAAGACTTTAATTAGTTTTCCTGTAATTTGCCTATTTTTGTAATTCCATGGGTTTCCCACAGCACACTAATTGCCCGCCACCGACCTTTTTTACTTCCACTACATTCCCACAGACACTACAACGAAATACTTCTCCAACTTTTTTAACATTCACCATTTTAAAACTTCCTTTTCCTTAATTTGCAAGATTCCAATCCTTTCTTGGATTAGGAATCATTTAAAGTATAAATAAAAAATTAATATCTATTTAGTTATAGGTAATTTTCGCTAATAAATTGCTACTTAACCGGTTTAAGGGGTAATCCAATGGAACACCTGTTCTATACAGAAAAAGAAATCAGATTAAAGGAAGAAATAAGCAAATTTTTATCCAAGGAATTAGGGCCAATTCAAAATGACATAAATCAGAAGAAAGAAATTCCAATCGCCTTAATTAGAAAAATGGGTAAGATGGGGATATATGGTCCGTTAATTCCAGAAGCCTATAAGGGAACCAATCTGGGGATAATTGCTCATTGTATTATTACCGAAGAAATTTCGAAATTGAATGTAGCAGCGTCTGTAACGAGAACTCCCTGTATATTAGATGCTTACACTCTCACCAAATTTGGGACCGAGGAACAAAAGCAGAAGTATCTGACAAAACTTGCAATGGCTGAAAAATTATCCAGTATCTGCATTACAGAGGAGGGTGCAGGCTCCGATGCGGCAGGAATAAAAAGTATTGCAAAAAAAGAAGGCGATGAATATATTTTAAATGGGTCAAAGCGTTTCATTACCAATGCAGGATTAGCAGACTATTATCTCATCTGGTGTGTAACGAATACGCGTGTAGATCCCCATCAAGGTATGAGCGTTTTTTTGGTGGAGAAGGGCACACCCGGTTTTACTATTGAAAATCCTTACGGCTTGTTAGGGTTAAATGGGGTCGTGAATGGTATTCTCCAGTTAAATGATGTGCGAATCCCTGCTAAAAATTTAATTGGCGCCGAAGGAAATGGCTTTCAAATCCTTATGTCCACTTTTAATGTGGAAAGGATAACTCTCAGTTCTGAATGTAACGGAATTTCTCTTGGAGCTCTCGAAGCCTCCAAACGATATGCCAAGACTCGAATCCAATTCGGAAAACCGATTGCGGGATTTCAAGCTATTCAATTAAAAATTGCTTATATGGCAACCCAGCTTCGAGCGGCTCGATTACTAACGTATAGCGCAGCCAAATTAGCTAATTTAAACTTCCCCTATACAAAAGAAGCTTCAATGGCGAAAGCTTTTGCGAGCAAAGCTGCCGTCGATATTGCATTAGAAGCAGTCCAGATCCATGGAGGGGATGGATATACGGATCAATATCCTGTGGAGCGGTATTTGCGTGATGCGAAGTTTTTCCAGATTGGAGGCGGCACTTCTGAAATCCAGAATTTAATTATTGCGCGGGAAGAGTTAAAAGAGAGTTAAAGGTATTATTATAGCAGTAAAAAAATAATATCACAACTTAAGAGGTTGGATGTATGAAAATCGAAAAGGTTTGCGTTATCGGCGCCGGAATAATGGGTAGTGGGATCGCCCAAGTTGTAGCGTTATCAGGCTACGAAGTTAATCTCGTAGATGTTGATAAATATATTCTAAATGAAGCTGTTGAGGCGATAAAAAAGAATTTGGACCGCTATTATGTGCATAAAAATAAAATGACTGAAGAAGAAGCCATAAAAACAATTGAACGTATTCATATAAATACCAGCCGTAAAGAAAGTGTGGCTGACGTTGATCTAGTTATTGAAGCTGTTTTTGAGGACATGACCCTAAAAAAGCAACTTTTTAAAGAACTAGATGAAATTTGCAATGAACAGGTGATACTAGGATCAAATACTTCTTCATTAAGCATAACAGAAATGGCTTCTGCCGCAAAGCACCGAGAACGGATTGTGGGAATTCACTTTTTCAATCCTGCTCCGATAATGAAGTTAATTGAATTAGTAAAAGGGATGAATACGTCAGATGAAACGATCAGAATCGCCAAAAGATTTTCTGAAAGTCTAAATAAAACCGTTGTTACTGTTAACGATTCCCCCGGCTTCGTGACTTCGCGGATTTTATACGTTTTATGTAACGAAGCTATCAACATGCTTATGCAAGGCATCGCCAGTGCCGAAGATATCGATATTGCCTGTAAACTTGCCTTTAACTTTCCTATGGGTCCCATCGAATTATCCGATTTAGTTGGAAACGATGTATATCTCCATATTGGAGAATATTTAGCAAATGAATTAGGCGATCAATATCGTCCAAGCCCTCTCTTACGGAAAATGGCGAACGCGAAATTATTAGGACGAAAAACAAAGAAAGGATTTTATAATTACCCATAAGTTGTTTTACAATGACCTTCGAAACCTTACTTTTGCAGATTGAGGAGAGGATCGCCACTATCACGATCAATCGCCCTACGAAATTAAACGCTTTAAATAAGCAGGTGAAAATTGAGTTAGCCAGTGTTTTAGACACATTAGCACAAGATGATCAGGTTGCTATCATACTAATAACGGGTGCAGGTGAAAAATCATTTATTGCAGGCGACGATATTGCGGAATTCAAAGACCGAACTAAGGATGATTTTAAACCGCTCCAAGAAATAACACTCCAAATTGAGAATCTTCGAAAACCTGTAATTGCCGTAATCAACGGCTATGCTCTTGGCGGTGGAACTGAGCTAGCGCTCGCCTCTGATTTCCGAATTGCTAGCACGAATTCCAAATTTGGGCTACCAGAAATTACCTTGGGGATAATCCCCGGTGCTGGTGGTACTCAACGCTTACCAAAAGTAATTGGAAAATCCAAAGCTCTTGAATTAATCATGACAGGCGAAATTATTGACGCCTCGACTGCTTTAACACTTGGGTTGATCGATAAATTGGTATCACCCGCGGAGCTTATGACTTCTGCAATTGGCTTCGCTAAAAAACTTCTTCAACAAAGCAGATTTGCAATCGAATGCGCCAAAGAAGCCGTGAACTACTCCACCAAGCATTCAGTCGAAGCGGGATTGGAAAAGGAACTGGATCTACTTTGGAAATTAAAAAATACGGCTGAATCCAAACAAAAAGTCGAAGCATTTCTTAAAAAAAGTCGGAAATAGACTAGAAGATTGGAAGTATATTTAGAATGACTGAAATACGCGTTAATAGTTGGAACGAATTACATGATCTTTTATTTAAAGGATGGTATAACGAAAAGCTTCAGCGATATAGAGCACCGCATGCATTCAGAGGTCTCTCAGACAGTAATTATCACTTAACAACAACGTTAATGCGGCTGGGTGGCCCCTATACGAAGCTTGAGCCTCACTTATTAGTAAATTTTAGAAGATACTCTGGTCTTCAAATGACAAAATTTGATTCTCTCTGGTACTGGATAGCTCTCGGGCAACATCATGGCTTACCTTCACGACTCTTGGATTGGACCTACTCTCCATTGATTGCAACGCATTTCGCTACTGCAAATATGAATAAATTTGATGTAGATGGCGTCATTTGGGTAGTTGATTTTGCAAAAACCCGTGAATTTCTACCGCCCAAATTGAAAGAGGAAACAGAACGAATAGATTCCCCGGTCTTTCCGATCGAATCGCTCAACCGCGTCATTACTGGTGACACCTCTTCCTTGCAGAATTTAAAAGAAGCGTTAAACAAATTGAAAGCGATGTCCACTGCTGAATTCATTGTTTTCATGGAACCCCCGTCTATTGACGATCGCATTCAAAATCAGTTTGCCTTATTTTCCTTCATGTCCGATCCCACCAGTAGCTTGGATGATTGGCTGAAAAAACAGGACGTTCCAGAGCTATGGCGTAAAATTATTATTCCCGCGAAACTGAAAGGTGAAATTCGCGATAAACTGGATCAATCAAATATCTCCGAAAGAACCCTATTCCCTGGACTGGATGGTGTTACTAAATGGCTTTCGCGCCACTATGGGCAACTAGGAAAATAAAAGTTCTCTTTATCTAATTCTACTTAAATATTTCAGTATAATTTGGAAAAAATTATCACCTTGTATATGGAACTTTTGGGCAGCTAATT
>Ga0307375_10003740_pt1 | contig 14795 bp, 10 predicted proteins | sample TR1MG_FD_202531 | JGI IMG/M metagenome (GOLD analysis project Ga0307375, IMG submission 202531) | Soil microbial communities from Risofladan, Vaasa, Finland - TR-1 | ecosystem: Environmental > Terrestrial > Soil > Coastal area > Acid sulfate soil | place: Finland: Risofladan, Vaasa | collected...
TCCGTCGACGTACACCTCCCACCGGCCATCAACCTCGACGACACGCACCGACGCATCAAGACTCGCTGAGCCCACACTCCGCACCCGCTTGCCGGCTTCGATGAGACGCTCGGGCCACCGCGCCAGTCGTTCGTCATCGATGTTCACTACGACGGTGCGGGCACGCTCGGTGATCTCGAATTTGGCCTGCTCAATGACATCTAGGGACTTCATCCGCTCCAGATGTACAGGACCTATCGCGGTCACGACGGCAATCTCGGGGGGGCACCACGAGCAGAGGTCCGCAATCTCACCCCGAGCGAATGTACCCATCTCGGCGATGAAGATCTGCGTCCCGTCCGCCAGGTTCTCATTGATCGTTCGTGACAGGCCCGCCCGGTTATTGAAACTCCGAGGTGACGCGACAACACCATCACTCACGGTCAATAGGTCACGCAGGTGATTCTTAGTTGAGGTCTTCCCGTACGAACCGGTGATTGCAACCACTCGAGGATGGACCCGGTCGAGACGTTCGACCGCCTGATCTACGAATTTGGCAGCTTTGCGATCCTCCAAGGGCGCGAGAAGGCGCGTCGTGACATCGAGCAGTACCGGCACCGCCCACACCATCGCCACCGCAGGCAGCCACGGTCGTTTCGTGAAGAACCCAGCTAGTGCAAGGATCATCGCAAAAATGACGGCTGCCACGAATACAGTCGTGAGCCGCCTCGTCCAATGCAACTTGCTCGTGCGTCCCTTGATCGAGAGGCCCTGCGGGCAGAGAAGCCCGTACGCGACTGAGACCAACGCCGCAAGGACATCGGCCCTCACGACCACCGTGACGAGCAGCACGGCCACGAACACGTGCGTCAGGGTGATTGGTCGATGCGGTTTCGACCGTTGGACCGACTTGGCCGACGCGACCTGCGGCGTGGACCAGCGCGCCAGGAAGCGCCGCATGGAACTTGGCTCATAGTGCTCGCGCTGCAGCACGCGCGACCAGCGGAGCATCTGGGCGGTGAACGCGAGCGCGAGCGCGAGCGCGACAATCACATCAAGGACCATCTTCACTTGATCACCCGAGGAACTTCTCTACTTCGACGACCAATTCTTGCGGTGCTTCAAGGGGCAACAAGTGTCCGACACCGCTGAGCACACGCAACGAATTCGCGGACACGAGGTAATCCTGCGCACGCCGAGCAATGCTCACGGGCACCTCTGCGTCGAGCTCGCCCCACACCATCGACACGGGGGCTTTGATTTGCGCGAGTTCGGCCTCAAGACTCTCATTCACCGTGGCGACCAACACCTGACGAATGACACCGCTGGCGTTTCGATAGTCGGTAGAACCGAAGCGCTGTCGTGCGGATTCCATCCTCTCGTCACTCACGAACTTCTTTGCGTGCAGTGAGCGGATGAGTCGATACCGCAGGGGGGACTTGGCGGCGGCGCTACTCCTCAGGACCGGCGCGCCGGTGAGGACAAGGCCCGCCACGAGTTCGGGGTGGGTTGCGCCAAGCACCGTCGCGATGCGCCCTCCGAACGAATGGCCCACGAGGATGAGGGGTTCCTGAGCAAGTTCCGCCAACGGCCCGGCTAGAAGCGTTGCGTAGAAGCGGGCACCACCCGCGACCGTTGGGGGCGGTGAAGATCCAAAACCGGGAAGGTCGAACGCCACCGATGCAACACCCCGTTCGGCCAAGATCGTTGCGCAGGCAGCAAAATCCCCTCCCCGACGGGCCCAGCCGTGTAGCCAGACCACACGAACCGGTCCCTCACCGTAGGGCTCACCAAAGAGATTTCCGTCGCCGTAGGCACGCAGCACGTCCTTCAGGTTACTGACATGCCCACCACCATTGAAGCCACGTCACTCCGTGCCGGTAGCGTCGTACACACAATGAGCGATCGGTTGGCTTTCTCTGAGGACATGTTGGTGGGTCTCACGCCCGAACAGCGCGAGGCCGTCATGTCACCCGCGAAGCGACTCCTGGTGCGCGCGACCGCGGGATCCGGCAAGACTCACGTACTGACCCTTCGTATTCAACGCCGCATCGCGCAGGGTGAAATCGAGCCGGACCAGGTGCTCGCAATGACGTTCACCAGAAAAGCGGGCGATGAGCTTCGACGTCGGCTCTTTCGTGCGGGTATCCGCGACATCAAGGCGGGCACCTTTCACCGAGCGGCACTCACCCTTGTGAATCAGTATCGCGAGGACCACCATCTCACTCCGCTCGTCATCGAAGCAAATCGCCGCCGCCTGGTCGCCACTCTCGCCGCCCAGGTGAACGCGAGTAGCGACCTCCATCTAGAGGACTGGCAGCTACCACGTCTCGAGCAAGAGATCGGCTGGGCCCTCAGTCAAGGATTCAATGGAGCGCTCTACGCCAAGAGCGCCAAGAAGTTGCGACGAGATGCTCCGCTGTCGCCCGCCCAGTTCGCTGACGTGCTCGACCGCTACGTGGGTCTTTGCCACAGTCGCGGGGTCCTCGACTTCGATCTCCTGCTGAGCGAGGCCATCACGCTGTTGCGCGACGATCAGAACGTGCTCGCTTCATTTCGACATCACCATACGTCGTTGTACGTCGACGAAACCCAAGACATGAACCCTCTGCAATTCATGCTGCTTCGTCAGATGGCCGGCGATGACCCGGACCTGTTTTGTGTGGGTGACCCCAACCAGTCGATCTACGGCTTCAATGGCGCGAGTCCGCATCTATTGAACGAAATCATCCGCACGTGGCCCGACACGGTCACACTCGACCTCACCCGTAATCACCGATCCACCGCCAACATCATCGCGGTCGCCAACACGCTCCTCGATGAAGGAGCACAGGGCATCACCCCGGCAAAGGACAACGGTGACGTACCGATGGTGCGCGCCTACGATACCGACGACCAAGAAGCCGCCCACGTTGCTACGTGGCTCAGCGCCAAACACCAACCCGGTAGTCCGTGGCGCACGATGGCGGTGCTGGCACGGACCAATGCTCAACTCGAACTACTCGCGAACCACCTCGCTGCCCACGACATCCCCTACGAACGGCGGGGCCCTGAACACTCACCCGCGTCGGACCTATCCGTCGCGACCGACACCTGGACTCGAAAGCTTGATGACGACAACAGTGACGCCGTCGCGCTGTCGACCATCCACCGGGCCAAGGGCCTCGAGTTCCAACACGTGGCCACGATCGGCTGGGCCGAGGGCCAATTGCCCAACTACAACGCCACCACCGAGGCGCAGATCGCCGAAGAGCGGCGTCTCGCGTACGTGGCGCTCAGCCGGGCCGAGGACTCATTGCTCATCACGTGGAGCCGCGGGCGTAACGACCCTCGGTACCCTGACCGTGCACCGTCACGTTTCCTCGCACCCATCGAGCAAGTAATCACGAACATTGAGCAGCGCGACGCACCGCTCACTGGCGAAGCGCGAAAGGCTCGGCTCGCGGCCATTCGTCGCGAACTGGAGAGGTCCTTGGACGAGGGTAACGTGTCCCTTTAGTGGGACCTCTCGATATTCGCCGCGAACTCATCGCCATCGTTGGCGACAGTGACGTCACCTTCTCACCGGATCATCATCCCGACGATTTGCACGACGAGAGCCTGCACCCCGAGTCGACGATTCCCTACGCGGTCGTACGTCCGACCACGACGAGTCAAGTGAGCCAGATCGCCGCACTGGCGAGTGAACACGGCATCGCTATCACTCCCCGAGGGTCGGGCACCGGTCTCTCCGGCGGGGCTACTCCCGTGCCTAACGGTATCGTCATGAGCTTCGCGAAAATGAATCAGCTCCTTCGACTCGACACGCGCGATCACGTCGCGGTCGTCCAGCCTGGCATCACGCTTCGCGAGCTTGGCGAGGCGCTCGCCGCGAGCGGACTTCGCTACCCGGTGTATCCGGGTGAACTCTCGGGTTCGCTCGGCGGCAACGTGAACACCAACGCGGGGGGCATGCGCGCCGTTCGTCACGGTGTGACCCGTCACCATGTACTGGGGCTGGAGCTCGTGCTCATCGACGGGACCGTCGTGCGCACAGGTGGCCCGGTCGTGAAGTCATCGTCCGGCTACGACCTCACGCAACTTGTCATCGGCAGCGAAGGAACGCTCGCAATGGTCACTGAGGTGACTATCAAGCTCTCACCATCGATGCCACACAGCACCACCGTCCTCGTGCCCTTTCGCACACTCGAAGAAGTGACGCGCATCGTGCCCACGATCGTGGGGTCGGGGCTCGAGCCCTCCATGCTCGAGTATCTGGACGTGCTCACGATGGCCGCTATCTCGAAGGCCGCCGATCTCGAGCTCGGTGTGTTACCTGCCGTCGTCGAACAGACCGCTGCGTACCTGATCATTGTGCTCGAGACGCGCACGCGAAGCCAGCTCGACGACGACATCGCCGAATTGGCCTTCATCGTCGAAGGGGCCGGCGCACTCGACGTGTACGTCCTGGCACCGTCAGCGGGGACTCGGCTGATCGAGGCGCGCGAACGAGCATTCTGGGTCGGCAAGGCAGCCGGCGCCAACGAGATCATCGACATCGTCGTGCCTCGCTCCAGCGTGCCGTCATTCCTCATCGAGGCCAACGAGATCGCCCGTCGTCACGACGCGTTCATCTCGGGTTGCGGTCACGTAGGCGACGGCAACGTCCACCTGTCGGTGTTCCTCCCCGATGACGTCAAACGCGCAACGATGCTCCTAGAACTCTTCTCGTACGGCGTGAGCCTCGGAGGACAGATTTCGGGTGAACACGGCATCGGCCGCGACAAGCTGGCGCCCTACCTGGAACTTACGGACCCGGTCCTTCTCGAACTCCAGCGGCGAATCAAGCGGGCCTTCGATCCCAAACAACTGCTCAACCCCTATCGCCTCCTAGACGATCGACCGATGCCATGAATGGCTCCGGTGCTCTGCTCGCCACACTTGGGCGTAACGGCGTCACCACGTGTTTCGCGAATCCAGGTACCTCGGAGATGCATTTCGTCGCTGGTCTAGACGACGCCCCCGACATGCGTGCAATCTTGTGCCTCTTCGAAGGGGTCGCGACAGGTGCCGCTGACGGTTACGGGCGCGTGCGGGGCACCCCCGCCGCCACCCTGCTGCACCTCGGTCCAGGACTCGCCAACGGGTGGGCGAATCTTCACAACGCACGCCGCGCACGAACCCCCGTCGTCAACATCGTGGGCGATCACGCGACGTATCACGCTCAATACGATGCACCGCTGCAAAGCGACATCATGTCGATTGCCTCATCCCTCGAAGGCTGGCAACGCCGCACCACGCGACCCGACGACGTCGCCCACGATGCCGCCGCCGCCATCAGTGCCGCATTCGGCCCTCCGGGGAGGGTTGCCACCTTGGTCCTTCCGGCCGACGCTTCGTGGGGAGAACTCGAAGCACCGCCCACCGCGTGGCCAGTGGCGACCCGTACGATACTCGAGGAGCCCGACGAACAGGAGCTGCGTCGAGCGCTCACAGTGCTTCGGACCCGGCGCTGCGCGCTCTTTCTCGGTGGGACCGCGCTCGACGCGGCTCAACTCTCCCTCGCCCACCGGCTGGCCCACGCCACCGGTTCACGTGTAATCACCGAGACCTTTCCCGCGATCATGGAGCGTGGGGCCGGTGTCGCGAGTCCGGAGCGCCTCATCTATCTGAGCGAATTCGCCATCGCGCAACTGCGCGACGTTGAGGCACTTATCCTGATCGGTTCGAACGAGCCCGTCGGGTTCTTTGCGTACCCCGACGTGGCGAGTCGACTCGTGCCCGAGGGGTGCGAGATCATCGAAGTGGCCCCGCCCGGCTCCGACACCCGAACCGCCCTGGTCACGATGGTTGAGGAACTGAAAGCGCCGCCAGCGCCGGTCACGAATGGTGAAGTGACCTCGGCACCCACTGGCGCTTTGACCAACGTCAGCTTTGCGGCAGCGATCGGCGCAACGATGCCCGAGGACCTTATCGTCGCCGATGAATCCAATACGGGTGGCGTACACCTCTTTGCGTCGACTCAATATTCACCGAGGCACCAGTGGATGACACTGACCGGCGGTTCGATCGGCTTCGGTCTGCCCGTCGCACTCGGCGCCGCGGTGGGCAGTGGCCAACGCGTGCTCGCGCTCGAGGCAGACGGGTCAATGATGTACACATCCCAGGCGCTCTGGACCATGGCACGCGAACAGCTTGACATCACCGTAGTTGCGCTCAGTAACCGCAGCTACGCGATTCTGAACCTCGAGCGACAGCGCGTCGGCGCGGTGTCGGCGGGCGCCACCAGCCAACGCATGCTCGAACTCGACGACCCCGCACTCAACCTCTGTGACATCGCGACCGGGCTAGGGGTGCCGAGCCAACGCGTGACCACGGCCGACGAACTCGTGACCGCCCTTCGTCGCTCCTACGCCACGGCGGGCCCGACCTTCATCGAGGCCATGCTGCCCAAGGGACTGAGCTAAGGGGTGAACTCGCCGACCACCGGCGCGTGGTCCGACGGTTTCTCACCCTTTCGCGCGTCGCGGTCAACGTAGCTGGCCGTCGCTCGCTCAAACAGCAGCGGATCGACGAAGAGTAAGTCAATGCGAAGTCCCCAGCCGCGATGGAAGGCGCCATTGCGATAATCCCACCACGAGAAACACGGTTCACCAGGATGCAACGCCCTTGTCAGATCACGCAGGCCCGAGCGTTCGAGTGAGCGCAGGGCCTCTCGTTCGGGTTCACTCACGTGCGTGGCTCCTTCGAAGGCCGTGGGGTCGTAGCAGTCGAGGTCAGACGGGGCCACGTTGAAGTCTCCCGCTACCAACAAGGGCTGGAGTGGATCACGACGTGCGACCAACGTACCTAATTTGTTCAACCACTGGAGCTTGTAGGTGTAATGAGGGTCGTCGAGCGCCCGGCCGTTGGGCACGTAACACGAGTAGACGCGAATCCCGCCGCAGATCGCGCCCATGATTCGCGCCTCCGGGTCATCGTCGCCGAAACCCCTCGTCACGTCGTCGAGGCCGGTCTTCGAGAGTATGGCTACTCCGTTCCACTGGCCTTGTCCGTAATGGGCTGATTGGTAGCCAAGTTGCGCAAACTGCTCGAAGGGGAACTTGGCGTCGGTCTGCTTCGTCTCTTGCAGCAACACGATGTCGGGGTTGTGCTCACTGAGCCACTGGACCACGCGAGGAAGGCGTGCGCTGAGGGAGTTGACGTTCCAGGTGGCGACCTTCACGAAGCATCCGCGAGTATGAAGAGCAGTTGCGCCTCCACCGCCACCTTTCCGTCAACGGTCGCACGACCGTGGCCCTTGCCGCCGCGAGCCGAGAGTTGAGTCATCTCACACTCGAGCAACACCGTGTCGCCGGGCACGACCTGTCGCCGGAATCGAGCGCTCTCGACGCCGCCGAAGAGCGGGAGGCGACCACTGAACTTCGCGTCGGCCAACACCGCCACCGCGCCACACTGAGCAATCGACTCGAGCAAGAGAACGCCGGGGGTCGTCGGACGACCGGGAAAGTGACCGGGAAAGAACCACTCGTCACCACGCAAAGTCCACTGCCCACTGGCACGAACGCCCGGTTCGATGCTCAGCATCACGTCGAGGAGCAGGAAAGGTGGTCGGTGTGGTAGCCAGTGCGCGGGGTCCATTGACAACTCGCTCATGTGAGGGCCAGCTCCGCGATTCGACGCTCGCTGTCGACGGTCACCAAACGGAACGTGCGCACGTCGCCACGCTTCAGCACGTCGCGGGCACGCGCTGGTGCTGGGTCGCCCAACGACGTTGTGGGTGCGTAGCACTCCACCTGGTTACCATTCTTCAGTTTCACCTTAATGACCGCACCATGCGAGGTGAATGCGGTGACCTCACCCTCAACCTTGCTACCGATCTTGTTCGCGTTCTTGAACGAGACGAAGTCGGCCTCCGGATTGACGGGCTGGCGTCCCCGACGCAGCGCCGGGGCCGGTTCAATTGGTGGCGTCTCTACAAGGGATGGCACGATCTTCACAGCCTTCTTCGTCACGGCCGCAGGTGCCTTGGGTGCTACGAGTTTCTTGGGGGCCACGGCCTTCTTCGGCGCCTTCTTAACGGGAGCCTCAGCGAGTTTGACCGCGCCCTCAGCGGCCTTGGCCACCTTCTTGATCGCCTTGACCGGGGTCTTGGCAACCTTGAGCGCCTTCTTCGTCACCGCCCGGGTCGATTTGACGGGGGTCAACGTAGTACCAATGGTGGGCTTGCTGCCGTCAGGCAGTGTGACAGTCAACTTCTTGACCGCGCGTGAGGCCTTGATGCCTCGAACTGGAATTCGCGGTGTGAAGACCCAACCAACGCTCTTGACGGGCTTGCCGCCGATGAGTCGATCGGCGTCGAAAAGCCATGGATACTCGTCGTGAAACTCCTGAAACGAGTCATTGCTGAGCACCAAAGCGTCTATGCGTTGGGCAATCTTCAAGATGAACGCGTCGCCTCGACCAATGGCGCCCGCCGGGGGTGTCACGATCTCGCCGGCGAGCTCTGCCTCTTTGAACCGGGATCGCTCGGCGGGCGCGACGCGGTGTTCGAAGCTCGCGTCGACGACCACGATGACCTCGGCGTGGGGATTCTCCTCAAGAAAGGAACGCACCGCCTCGTCCAGTTGGACGAGGCTAGGAATGGTACGACCCTCGGTCGCGAGATTCGATCCATCGACGACGACGCGCAGCCGGGCTGACTTTGCCGAACTCATCCGATTGCCCGACTCAACAGGTCAGCCTGCTCGGCGGCGTGCACGAGTCCGCTGCCCGTCGCGGGACTGGCCGACTCGGCGCGCGCCACGTGGCGTACGTTGGTGCCCCTGAACTGATCGTGCATCTGGAGGTGAACGAAGGGCCACGCCCCCATGTTCTCGGGTTCCTCTTGCAGCCACACCACCTCGTCGAGTTTCGAGTAACGACTCAGCACACGCTCGATCTCGTCGGTGGGCCAAGGGTAGAGCTGTTCGACACGCACCACCGCGACCGAGTTGGCGTTGACCTCATCGCGACGGCCCAACGCTTCGTGAGCGACCTTGCCCGTCGCGAGCACGACACGCGTCACCGACGACACGTCGCCCGCCGGGTCGTCGAGCACAGTCTGGAACGAGCCTTGCTCGAACTGCTCCAGTGGCGAGCGGGTCTGCACGGCTCGCAGCATTGACTTCGGTGTGAAGACGATGAGGGGGGTGATGTGCTCGCGCAGGACCTGGCTGCGAAGCAGGTGGAAGTATTGCGCCGACGTGGTCGGTTGGGCAACGCGAATGTTGTTGCGAGCGCAAAGCGAGAGAAAACGCTCAATGCGTCCGCTCGAATGCTCCGGACCTTGACCTTCGTAGCCGTGAGGCAGGAGCATCACGAGACTGGCGTGCTGACCCCACTTGTCCTCAGCCGCGACGAGGAAGTTGTCGATAATGATCTCCGCGCCATTGACGAAGTCACCGAACTGTGCCTCCCACGCAACCAGGGTATTGGTCGACTCGACGGAATAGCCGTATTCAAAACCGAGCGCGGCGTACTCGCTGAGGTAGGAGTCGCGCACCGTGAAGAAGGCCTCGGAGCTCAAATTCGCGAGCGGCACGTACTGGGCTCCGTTCTCGTAGTCGATCAAGGCGGCGTGGCGATGCGAGAAGGTGCCACGACGTGAGTCCTGGCCCATCAGGCGGACGTTCGATCCGCCTTTTACCAGTGACCCGAACGCGAGTGCCTCTCCCAATGCCCAATCAACCTCGCCCGCTTCGACCATGACCCGACGCTGAGCGAATTGCCGCTCGAGTTTCGGATGAATGGTGAAGCCCTCGGGAGCGCTGACGGTGGCGTCGGCGATCTCGAGCAGGGTGGCGCGGTCGACCCCGGTCTGTGGCGCCGGTGTGTCGACGGGTATCTCCGCGACCGGCACGCCTTCGAGTGTCGGTACCGGCACGGTGCGAACTTCATCCAACACGCTCTGCAGTCGAGCATTGAACTGATCGAGCTCGGCCTCGGCTTGCTCAATCGAGATGTCACCGCGGCGCACGAGGGTCTCGGTGTAGATCTTTCGTACCGAACGCATCTGGTCGATGATCTTGTACATCTGAGGCTGGGTGTAGCTCGGATCGTCGCCCTCGTTGTGACCGTGTCGTCGATAACAGACGATGTCGATGACCACGTCACGCTGGAAAGTGGCGCGGTAGTCGTACGCGAGCCGAGCGGCGCGCGCGCACGCCTCGGGGTCGTCTCCATTGACGTGAAATATCGGTGCCTGGATCATCTTGGCCACGTCGGTCGGATAGAAGCTGGAGCGCGCGGACTCAGGAGCCGTCGTGAATCCGACCTGATTGTTGATCACGATGTGCACAGCGCCGCCCACTCGGTACCCCGAGAGTTGAGAGAGGTTGAGCGTCTCGGCGACCACACCCTGTCCCGCGAACGCCGCGTCACCATGGATGAGAATCGGAAGGTAGGGGAAGTGATCCGCTCGCAAGGGCCACTGCGTCCCGTCGCTCGGACGGATGACCAGGTCCTGCTTGGCCCGCACGATGCCCTCGACGACGGGGCTCACCGCTTCAAGGTGCGATGGATTCGAGGCCATCGAGACCTCGATCGTGGCGCCGCGCGGGTTCTTGAAGACGCCGCGCGAGCCCTTGTGGTACTTCACGTCGCCGCTGCCCTGAACGCTCTCGGGGTCGAGGTTGCCCTCAAACTCGGAGAAGATGTCGCTGTAGGACTTGCCAACGACGTTGGCGAGCACGTTGAGACGGCCCCGATGCGCCATCCCGATGACCGCCTCACGCACGCCCTGATCGGCGGCGACGTCGAGAATCGTCTGCAATGCAACGATCGTGGACTCGCCACCCTCGAGACCGAATCGCTTCTGGCCCACGTACCGAGAGTGCAAGAAACGCTCGAATACTTCAGCCTCATTGAGGGCTTCTAGGACCCGGTGCTGCTCTTCTTTGGTCATCGTGAGCTTGACGCCCTCGATGCGTTCCTGGATCCAGCGCTTCTGGACCGGATCCATGATGTGGCCGTACTCGATGCCGATCGTGCGACAGTACGCGTCGCGAAGAATGCCCAGCACCTCTTCAAGAGTCGCTTCGCTCCGACCGGCCAGTCCGTTGACGACGAATGATCGTTGAAGGTCCCAAATGGTGAGTCCGTAGGTCGCCAAGTCCAATTCCGAATGCAGGGGCGGTGGCTCGCTGCTCAGGGGGTCGAGGTGGGCGTTCAGATGTCCGCGCATCCGGTACATGTTGATGAGTTCCTGGACGCGGATCTGCTTCAGGATACGCTCGGCGTCGCCCTCGCCCGCCGCGGGGTTGCGGTCCTTCGACCACTTGGACGGTTCATAGGGCACACCCAGCGATGTGAAAATGTCCTCGTAGAAGTTGTGACCTCCCATGAGGGACTCCGCCACGAACTTCAAGAACAGCCCCGACTCCGCGCCCTGGATGATGCGGTGGTCGTAGGTCGAAGTGAGTGTCATCACCTTGCCCACGCCGAGCTCGGCCAGAGCTCGCGGATCGGCGGCCTCGAAGCCGGCAGGCCACGCGAGCGCGCCGACACCGAAGATCGCTCCCTGGCCGGGCATGAGACGTGGCACGGACTGGACCGTGCCGAGCGTGCCGGGGTTCGTCAGTGAGACAGTGGCGCCGACGAAGTCGTCTGCACCGAAGGTGCCGCTGTGCACCTTTCGAACGAGGGTCTCGTAGGCCAAGAGGAAACCGCGAAAGTCCACCGTATCCGCATCACGGATCACCGGTACGAGGAGGTTGCGCGTCCCGTCGGGGCGCTGCACGTCGACGGCGAGGCCAAGCCCGACGTGCTCGTGGTGACGGATTCCCGGAGTGCCCTTCTTGTCGACCGCCTCAACGAACGTCGCATTCATCGAAGGGATCTCTTGGAGGCCCTTCACGATGGCGAACGCGATGAAGTGAGTGAAGGAAACCTTCGCGCCGCTCGAACGAGCCAGCGACTCATTGAGTGCGGTTCGGTTGATCTCGAGTAAACGGGCCGAGACCGTGCGCACGCTCGTTGCGGTCGGCACCGCGAGACTGGCGTTCATGTTGGTCACGATTCGCGCGGCAGCGCCACGCAGCGGCGTCGCCTCCTCATCAATGGTCACCGCCGGCTTCGCTGGGGCGGCCGGAGTAGCGATCGTCGCGACGCTTGGCACCGTCGAGCGCTGGTAGTCAGCGAAGAACTCCTTCCAACTCTCCGACACGGAGTCGGGGTCGGCGAGAAAACGGTCGTACATGTCATCGACAAGCCATGCGTTGGGGCCGAAGGAGCCCTTGTGCGCGCGAGTTGACGAAAGGTCTGGGGGCGTAGTCACGCCCTCTAGCCTAGGGGCGCGAACCACGTTGCTGGAAGGACGATCATCCGCTTCGACCAGGTAGGTTTCGGGTATGAGTTCTGGCACCGTCCTCCCCCGGGGGCTGCACACGATGACTGATTCGCCGGTACCCGGCCTGGCGGTCGTCGAACGGCGCGTCGAGGGCGCGCTCGCTACGGTCATCTGCATTCACGGAGGGCTCGATCGCGGCGGGTCCTTCGCCCGCCTGGCTCGGCGTAGCGAAACGTTCAACCTCGTGGCCTACGACCGAAGGGGCTACCAGGGCTCTCGTTCGCTCGGCCCCCTGACGCTGCAGGGCCACATCGAAGACCTGCTCGCCATCGCCGAGCGCGAGTCAGCGCGCGGCCCGGTCATCTTCTTCGGCCACAGTTTCGGCGGGGTCGTAGCGCTGGGCGCCGCCATTGCGTCCGCCGCCAGCGCCCAACTCGTGATCGCCTACGAATCCCCACTCCCCTGGGTCCTGCACCGCGAATCATCACGTCCCGTGCTTACCAAAGACGCGGCGTACGAAGCCGAAGTCTTTTTTCGACGAATGGTCTCCAACAGTGCCTGGGAGCGACTCAGTGAACGCGAGCGCCAGTCGCGCCTCCTCGATGGGCCGGCTCTCTTGAGCGACCTGTCATCACTTCGCACCGGCGACGTGCACTTCGACCTGGCCGACCTGAAGACCCCGACCCTCTATCTTCACGGCGACGGCATCATTGCGGACTACTACCGCGCGCTGGGCGCACGCCTCGCCGAGGTCAATTCCGTCATCAAGGTCCGCGAGCTCGCCCACGCGAATCACGGTGCGCACCTCTCGAGTCCTGATCAGCTCTCGATGGTCATCAGTGAGACGTGGGAGTCGTTGTGCGAGTCGGCATAACCGGCGCCTCGGGGTTCATCGGCACTGCCCTCGTCGCGGCGCTACGCGAGCGTGGCGACATCGTCGTCCCGTTCGTTCGCCCGACGGGTGCGACCCCCGAAGGACTCGTGGTGCGATGGGACCCTTCACGCGGGCTCGTCGACGAGGACGACCTACGACGAGCGGGTGGTTTCGACGCGGTCGTGCATCTGGCCGGGGCGGGCATTGCCGACAAACGCTGGAGTCCGGAGCGCAAGCGCGTGATTCTCGCGTCGCGTACGGAGTCCACCTCTCTCTTGGTGAGCGCGCTTCAACGCATGCCGTCGGGATCAGGATTTCTCGCCAGTGGTTCCGCAATCGGTTACTACGGCTCGCGCGGTGACGAAGTCCTCGACGAGGCGTCGTCGCGCGGCAACGGCTTCCTGGCCGACGTCTGCGTTCAGTGGGAGCAGTCCGCTGCCCCCTTCGTCCGCGACGGAGCACAGCTCGCACTCGTGCGCACTGGAATCGTCATGAGTCGCGACGGTGGGGCGCTAAAGAAGCAGTTGCCACTCTTTCGACTGGGGGTGGGTGGTCCTCTATCGAATGGACAGCAATGGTTGAGCCCCATCTCGCTTCGCGACGAAGTTCGAGCGATCCTTTGGATACTGGACCGACAACTCACCGGTCCGGTGAACTTGGTCGCGCCCGAACCGGTGAAGAATCACATCTTCACGAAACTTCTTGCGAATGAAATACACAGGCCCGCTTTCGCGCGAGTTCCAGCCTTTGCACTGAAAATTGCTCTCGGAACCGAACTGGCCAGTCAAGCGGTGCTGGCGAGTCAAAGGGTCTTGCCAAGAATTCTCATGGAATCGGGCTTTACTTTTCAAAATACCTCGTCAGAGGCTATTATTTCCCGAGCGCTCCGTTCCTAAACGGATCGAAGGCGCTTCAATGTTGAAGGGAAATAAGGCATTCTTACCTACTTTTTCAATTCCTCTATCTTCGTCTTTACAACTTGTCTCACCTGATAGGCCCCGATACAGTGGCCACTAATCCACTTTTTGGGGTGGGCAAATTGAAGGTAACCATTCAGGTGGTTCAGGGAGGCAATATCAATATGCAATTAAAGAACAAGTTGAGGCTTTTGGTAACGGTCGGCGCGGTTGCCGGTTCGTTATCACTGGGTCTCGTCGCTCCGACCGTTAGTGGCGCAGCTAGCGCCAGTAACGCAAAGAACACGATTACCTTTGCTGAAGGTCCGGGTGCCAGCCCCAATTGGATATTCCCCTACATGTCCTGCACCTACTTCTCGGTAAGCAACATCAATGCTTTCATTAACGAGATGTATCGACCGGTCTATTGGTTCGGACTCGGTGCTTCAGCGGCCGTGGTGCCGAAGCTCTCGGTGGCGAACATGCCGGTGATGAGCAACAACAACAAGACCATCACGATCAAGATGAAGGGCTGGAAGTTCGCCAACGGTCAGACGATCAATGCGCAGTCCGTGATGTTCTTCTTGAACATGTACAAGGCTGACCCGACGGGTTACTGCGGCTACAACGCGGGCTACGGCATCCCCGACCAGGTGTCGACCGCGTCGGGTAGTGGCAACACGGTCACCATCAAGTTCAAGACCGCGGTGAACCCGAACTGGATCTTGTACAACTACCT
>Ga0307375_10003741_pt1 | contig 14792 bp, 13 predicted proteins | sample TR1MG_FD_202531 | JGI IMG/M metagenome (GOLD analysis project Ga0307375, IMG submission 202531) | Soil microbial communities from Risofladan, Vaasa, Finland - TR-1 | ecosystem: Environmental > Terrestrial > Soil > Coastal area > Acid sulfate soil | place: Finland: Risofladan, Vaasa | collected...
GCACGCTGCTGCGCGAACAGGACGGGGAGGGCTTGGTGCAGGCCGTTCATCGCGACGCGTTCCAGCAGAGCTTGCGGGCCGGGCGGCTGCAGAAGCTCAGCCGTCTCGGTCTCGCCGCAGAAATCCGCCCCGGCGTGTGGCGTCTGTCGCCGGAATTGGAGCCGGTGCTCCGCCGCATGGGCGAACGCGGCGACATCATCAAGACCTTGCATCGCGATCTGGCCGAGAAGGGGCTGGGTCGCGCCGCAGCCGATTACGCCATTTACGATCCCACCGACGCGCAGGCACAACCGATCATCGGCCGGCTGGTGCGGCGCGGGCTGTCCGACGAGATCAACGACCGCTACTACCTCGTCGTCGATGGTGTGGATGGACGTACCCATTATGTCGACATCGGCCGGGCCGATTCCGCAGAGCCCGTTCCCGAGAACGCCGTCGTGGAAATCTCACCCAAGCAGACGGGCCCACGCGCCGCGGATCGCACCGTCGCCGAAATCGCTGCCGCCCATGACGGCCACTACAGCGTCGATATCCATCTCCGCCATGACCCCAATGCCACGGCCAGTTTTGCCGAGGCCCATGTGCGGCGCCTGGAAGCGATGCGGCGCATCACCGGCGGTGTCGAACGGCAATCTGATGGTACGTGGATCATCGCCCCCGATCATCTGGAGCGCGCCACGGTGTATGAGCGGCGCCAGGCCAAGGACGCACCCGTGGTGGTGCGAACGTTGTCCGCATTGTCCCTCGATCGGCAGCTCGGTGCGGACGGCGCAACCTGGCTCGACCGGGATCTGACCTCCGATGCGCCCACGCCGTTGCGCGACAGCGGTTTCGGACGCGAGGCGCGGGACGCATTGGCCCGACGCCGGCAATGGCTGATCGAACAGGATCTGGCGCGCGAAGAGGGAGAACGGACCATTTATCGGGCCAATCTGCTCAACCTTCTGCGGCGGCGGGAACTGGCCCGTGTCGCCGTCCCGCTCTCCGGCGAGTTGGGGCTCGATTATGTCGAGGCCAGAAACGGCGTCCGGGTCGAGGGCGTTTATCGCCGCTCGCTCGAACTGGCGAGCGGGCGCTTCGCCGTCATCGAGAAGAGCCGGGAATTCACGCTGGTGCCGTGGCGGCCGGTGCTGGAGCGCAATCTCGGCAAACAGGTCTCCGGCATCATGCGCGGGGAGGGTATTTCCTGGACGCTCGGCCGCCAGCGCAGCGGGCCGGGGATTTCATGATGAGACCGAAATCGCTCTCCCCACTGGACTAGGCGATAGCCTCAGCTTAAAATTTAGGGACGTCGAGACGTTGATCGGCGACTTTTTCCATGCGGTGGAGCAGGTGCACGTCGAACGCGGGATTGCGGCACCGCTCGTTGGTTTGATCGGATCTCCCCACCAACCGCATCGACGGGGAGCGTCCCAATCCGGGCACCCCCAAACATTGTTCTGATGTCGGCGGGCGCGATCGGGCCGACTGTCAGTTTCAACCGGTCAGAACGGCGGTGGGTTCGAACAGGGCGCCTGCGGCCTTGCCGGCAGCGTAGGCCCCGCCGTGAACAAAGCGGCGCGCCGTCGTCGCGCGACTGGCAAAGTTCAGGCCCAGCCTGGCGATCTCCTCATCCACAACCGCGTGCTTGGCAGCCACAAGATCGAAGCCGGTGCTTTTGGGAGTGGATTTCTGACGGGCGGCCTTCAGTGCCGCGAGCTTGGCGGTTATTCCGGTGGCCAAGCCGACTTGGAACGAATTGAGGGCCACGCGGCGGTCGCCGCCGCGCAGCGTCCGATAGATTTCGCCATGCCGGAACGCCGTGCTTTCGGTCTCGAAGGTGATCTCGATCAGGTCGTGGAGAAAGCGCGCCGCCTCAACGTCGGCCTTAAGGCCGAAGAAGATGTAGCGCAGCGTGCCACCGTCGCTCTCTTCCGACCAGACCCGGCAGTCGCAGAACCGGGCGAGGGGCTGCATGCAGGAATCGACCGGCGCGCGGCGCCTGCGGTCTGTGGCGACACCCATCCCCTGGCAATCGGAGCCGCGGACCGAGACCGCATCCAGGGTCAGGTCGTGCCGATCCAGCAGTTCGGCGACCTTGGCGGCGGCGGCCATGGCTTCCTCTTCCGTGCAGCCACGATCCACGGTCTTGGCCCGCAGCGCCTGAATACGCTGGATCACCCGCTCAAGATCCGCCGCCGAGGATGCGCTCCCTGCCGAGTCCGCCGCCACCGAAAAGGCCCAGCGCGTCCGCAGGCGCTGGAACAGATCGCCTGCGCTCGCCGCCATGGCGCCTCGCGCGACATCGTTTGCGATGGCCGCGGCGGCGGCGTCGAGCGCGTCGGCCTGGCCGCCCACGCCGGCCCGGGCGCGCTGGACGATTGTCTCCATCTGCAAGCCGGCGATCCGTTCAAAGGCCGCCTTCAGACCCGCGGGCGCGTCGGGACCAGCCTGGCCGTAATGCCCGCAGGCGTCGATGAGATTGTCCACGGACGCCAGGTGCCGGGCCTCCAGGACGAGATCGTCCGTCTCCTCCGCCTCGCCTGTGCCGATCCAGCGAAGCGCCAGATGCTCGACTTCGGTCAACTGGTCTTCAAGTTCCCGGATGGCGCCGGCGAGCATCGCCCCGTTAAGTTCGACGATGCGTTGCGGGATCGGCAGGAAGCCGCGCCGGGCCACATCCCGGTAAAGGTTGGTGGCGCAGCGGTGGCCGAGGGGGCGGCCGGGCCGGGCGAACTTCATGGCCGCGGCGAGCGTCGTTTCGTCCAGCGCGAACAGCGGCGAGATGAGGACATGGCGGTTACTTGCCAGCGGGCAAAGCCGCATGGCCGTCGGCAAACCGGCCGCCTCAAGGGATATGCGCGCATCCAGCAACCGGAGGCTCTCCCCCGTGACGAGATCCTTCAGGTGGACCACATCCGGTCCCTCCCGGCCGTCGATCCTGACCAGCCGAAATTGCGCGGCGCCGAGCGCTTCCAGCGCCTGGCGCTCCACCGGCGTTTCCGGCTGGCTCCTGTTCCGATAGCGATCGACCGCAGTGTGGCCGCTCGCCGATGGCGTGAAGAGTTCCAGATCGGCGGCCATCGTCATGAGACAAACCTGGGCGTCTTCGCCCTCGGGCGGCTCGGCATGTCCGGTCAGCCAGCGCCGCAAAGTCTTATGGACCGTCCCGCTGGGCACCAAGCGTTCGATCAGATCCTCGACATGCCGGCCGATCGCGTCAAGGATCTGATAGTCGGCATCGACGTCGTCCATGGCTCCATGCTGGGGCATTATGAGGCGGCTCCTCATCCACAAGATCAGCGCTTCCAACGCTGAGATTGGACCATGATTCTCGGCCCTCGCGGAAGGATGCGGCGCTAATGGCTGCGGCGTCATGGCGACGTCACAACTCGGGCGAACAGACTCTGCCATGGTGGCACCACAGCCGACGAACAAAGCCGGGCGACCGACTACGGAGCCGGTCGCCCGAGGCAGTCCTACAGGCGCGCCGATCCAGCGCCTCGTCAGCGGCCGCGCACCAAATAGGCGGGTGCGTGGCCGTAACGTGCCACTGGTGTGAGACTTGGTAGCCAGGGGCGCCTTGCCGCCCATCCTGTCTCGCCTTGTTCGGCCATGCCGCCCTGAGCCCCCAAAATTGATCCTAGGCGCCATTGGCGTCTTTTTTCTGGACGACTGGGCGCCATTGGCGTATATACCGGCCATGACGGAAGGGCTCATCGCGGTTGCGGAAACGCCACTTTTCCTGCGGCAGGCCAAACAGGTTTGGACAGACGATGAGCACGACGAATTCGTGCTCTACATCGCGGGCAATCCCGATGTCGGCGACGTGATCCCTGAGACTGGCGGCGTGCGCAAGGTGCGATGGAAGAGGGCTGGACGCGGCAAGCGCGGCGGCGTGCGGGTGATCTATTTCTATCACGACCGCGACCGGCCGCTTTATCTGTTGCTTGTGTACGCGAAGGGCCACCAAGAGGATTTGGACCCGGATGAAAAGCGGGCGGTGCGTGAGCTGGCCGCGACCCTCAAAGGCAAACGACGTAAGGCGTAAGGAGAGTGCGATGAGCAAATTCGGCAAGGAACTGATCGAGAGCATGCAACAGGCGGCTCAGCATGCGCAGGGTCACAAGGTCCGGGGCTTGCGTGTCACCACGGTCGAGAGCCCCGACGTGAAGGCGATCCGCAGAAAGCTACGTATGTCCCAGCAGCGGTTCGCATCGGCGTATCGGATTCCGCTCGCGACGGTGAAGAATTGGGAACAGGGCAGGCGGGCACCCGACGCCCCCGCGGCAGCCTACCTTTTGGCAATCCGCCGCCGGCCGAAGGAAGTCATGGAAGCGGTTGCGGGCTAGCGCATGACGACGAACAGCGCATACGCGGCGAGGGCAACCAGGCTTGATCGAGAGCTGACCTCCGATGCGCCCACGCCGCTACGCGACAGCGACTTCGGGAGGGAGGCGCGTGAGGCGTTCGCCCGCAGCCGGCAATGGCTCATCGAACAGGATCAGGCGCGTGCAGAAGGCAAGCGGACCATAATATCGCGCCAATCTGCTCGACCTTCTGCGGCGGCGCGAACTGACCCGGGTCGCCGGCCAGCTGTCCGGTGAGCTGCGGCTCGACTATGCCGAGGCGCGAAGCGGCGGCCGGGTCGAGGGCGTTTGTCGCCGTTCTCTCGCATTGGCGAGCAGGCGTTGCGCCGTGATCGAGAAGAGCCGGGAATTCACGCTGGTGCCCTGGCGGCCGGTGCTGGAACGCAATCTCGGCAAGCAGGTCTCCGGCATCATGCGGGGCGACAGCATTTCTTGGACGTTGGGGCGGCAGCGCCGCGGGCCGGGGATTTCGTGATAGCGCGCTCGCACCTCACGGTCGCTTTCTACCGACGTGTCTTGGGAGAACAGCTATGGGAAGACGAGAGCCACGGAGCCCTAGTTCGTTGAAATTGGCCGCCCTATCGCCTCAGGACCGCCGAGCGGACGCATCCTCCATCTACCTCGCCATGGTCGAGGAGGTGATGATGCTGACGGCGCTACTTCGTGTTCCATGCGCGCCAGTCGACGCGGAGCTTGGCTTCCTCGCCTTGTGCAAAGGCATTGGTTTGCTCGAGCATAGCGCGCGCATGCTCCAGTGTCCGCCAGTCAATGCCATGCGTATAGCGCTGCGCAACGTCGAGCATGCGGATCAGGGGCGCGGTCTCGGCATTGTGCGAGAGCGCTTTTAGCGGGCCCAGATAGTCGGTGCGGAAGGCCGTCGGGACGATGATGCGTTCCTGGCCAGCCGCTATTAGTTCTGCATTCATCATGATGCGACCGATACGGCCATTGCCGTCGGCGAAGGGGTGAACCTCGCTCACCAGGATCATCATGAACGCGGCTTTTTGAAACGGCTCGGCCAACGCCTGAAGAAACTCAAAGCCCTTCTCCAGTGTCCCGATCACGAGGTCTGGCGCCACGAAGACCGTGGTCCCGGCTTGGTTGGGTTTGGTCTTGAAGCTGCCCGGGTTCTTGTCCGGCCGCGCTTCCATGATGATCGTGTGGCGTCGCCGTAAGAAGGCGACGAACTCGTCGAAGCTCTTGGGCGTGCGGCGCATTTCCCCGAGATCGGAGACGATGCGGAAAGTGCCGAGCACATCATGCGCATCCTCTGGGCGTTCGTCGGGGATGACGCCGTTGAAGACAATGTCTTCGGCTTCCTTGACGCTGAATTCCGTGCCCTCGATGAAGTTCGAGAAATACGCCTCGAAGAAGGCGAGCGTGCCGTTGGCCTCGACGTCACGGTCCGGTATCGATCGATCGACCGGAACGGTTTCGCGCAGGGCGGCAAAGAGCGTTTCGAAAAGACGCAAGCGATCGGGATCGAAGGGTTGTCCGGCGGCGCGGGCTTTTCCGGCCGGACTTTGCATCTCGGCATCGCGGGTGCCGAGCAGCGTGCCGATAAGGACGCTCAGCTCTTCGAATTCCTTCTCGAGACCGAGTGCGGACGCGATCGCGCGCGCCTCGTCGCGCAACCGGTTTGCGGCCTCATCTCCTTGCCGCCGGATCAGCGCGTCCAGCCGGGCTTCGAGTTCGGCGCGCGGCAGCGTGCGCGCAACACGGCCATCGCGCGCGCGTGAAGGGCGCATATTCTCGAGATAGGCGCGCGGGACAGACGACAGGCGTGCGCCGCCAACGAAGGGCCTGTCGGATTCGAGCGGGGGAGGGCCTTTGCGCGGACGGAATATCAGTCCCGGAAGCTCGGTATCGCGTTTCTTGCCGGAGATGAGAAACACCGAGCCGTCCTGTGCCGGCTGGTTTTCGAGCGCGGTCCGGTCGGCGATGAGGGCGTCGGGATAGTAGCCCGAAATCAGATAGTACCAGTTGCGGCGCACCAGCCGCACCGGATCTTCCGTCAGATTGCGGGTGTAGAGACGCGAGGCGAGCTTTCGCAGTTGGGCGCGCCCGACCGCCTCGGAGACCTGTTTGGAAATCGCGGTGTCCGAGACGAAGATCTCGGGTAGATTGGTGACGGAAAATTCGGGCATTAGTTCCTCCGCTCTTCCCATCATACGGAATTTTCGGGATTTTATGATGTGGAAATATGAATAATTGGGATTTAATTTTGGTATGTCGCCTGAATTACACCAAGAACTGGAATTGTCGGGATTTAGTAGACGGTATTTTAGAAAAAATGGGACTTATCTCGAGCCCCCGACGGGGTAGCCTTCGGCCGAACACCTGGATTTCAAGATCCGTCGCTGCCCCCCGTCTAAAAATGCCCTGATCAGGGCTACGATCTGCGCGACTTGCGTAAATTCCGTAATTTGTGTATATAGAAGCCAAGGAGTGAGGACCATGGCGAAAGTCGAAACCGTCCCGGCATCGGAATTTACCCGCAATTTCGGGCGGTACCGCATGGACGCCCAGCGGCAGGCGGTGGCGGTCTCCAGCCATGGCCGAATCACGGGCTATTTCGTCGGGCCCGACGAGTATGAGGCCTTCAAGCGCTTTAAGGAGAGCCATCGCAGTTTCGCGACGGCCGAATTGTCAGAGGACAAAGTTCGCGAGATCGCCTCGACCAGCATGGATGCCCGCCACGATCATCTGAACGCACTGCTCGATCAGAAGTAAGCCAGGGGCATGGCCATCCCGACACCGGAACCGGGCTTGGTGATCTCGTTTGGCTATCTCTGGCACCGCGAACATCAGGCCGGGCAGAGCGAGGGGCGCAAGACGAGACCGGCCATCGTGCTTGCCGTTACAAAGCAGGCGGGCGAGATTACGAGCGTGGTCGTTCTGCCGGTCACGCACAGCCCGCCGGACGATCTCACCCATGCCGTCGAAATCCCTCCCGCCGTCAAGAACCATCTCGGCCTGGATTCCGAGCGCTCCTGGATCGTCGTTACGGAAGGCAACGAGTTTCTCTGGCCCGGTTACGATTTGCGCACAGTGCCGGGCAGCGATCGCTATGATTATGGTTTCCTGCCGCCGCGCCTCTTCAATCGGGTGCGCGATGCCTTCGTGGCACATTATCGCGCCGGCCCCAAACGGCTGACGCCACGCGCTAGCGCGTAGAGCGCGCGTAAGCCGGTTTGGGCCGGGATAAAGCCGGTTTCGCTTTTCGGCGGCCTGACGGATTCCTGTTCCGCACCTCGGACACGTGGCCATCGCGCGTCCCTGCGGAGACAGCGACCATGACACCGACCAAGCTTCTCATCGGGCAAATCCTGATCGTCTTTGCGTTTGCGATCGCGGGCGTGTGGTTCGCGACGGAATGGTGCGCGTATGAGTTGGGCTTCCAGGCACAGCTCGGCGCAACATGGTTCACCTTTCTTGGGATTCCGTTCTATCGCCCCTGGCAGCTGTTCGCGTGGTGGTATTGGTACGACGCTTACGCGCCGGAGATCTTCAACGAAGCCGGTGCGATCGCCGCTTCGAGCGGATTGCTCGGATGTTTGGCCGCGATCATTGGTTCATTGTGGCGGGCGCGGCAGAACCGGCTGGTCACGACTTACGGCTCGTCGCGCTGGGCAAATGTTCGTGAGATCAAGCGGGCAGGGCTGTTCCGCCATGCCGGCGTCTTCCTGGGGCGGCTGGGGAAACGCTATCTGCGCCATGACGGGCCGGAGCATGTCATGGCCTTTGCGCCGACGCGTTCGGGCAAGGGCGTGGGCCTCGTCATCCCGACGCTGTTGTCCTGGACGGGCTCGGCCGTCATCCACGACATCAAAGGTGAGAACTGGCAGCTGACGGCCGGCTGGCGGGCCAGGTTCTCCCATTGCCTGTTGTTCAATCCGACCGATCCGAGGAGCGCGCGCTACAACCCGCTGCTCGAAGTGCGCAAAGGCCCCGACGAGGTCCGCGATGTCCAGAATATCGCCGATATCCTGGTCGATCCGGAAGGCGCGCTGGAGCGGCGCAGCCATTGGGAAAAGACCAGCCATTCGCTCCTAGTCGGCGCCATTCTCCATGTCCTCTATGCCGAAGAAGACAAGACGCTGGCGCGTGTCGCCACCTTTCTCTCGGACCCGCAAAGGAGCTTTGCCCATACGCTGCGCCGGATGATGGCCACCAACCATCTGGGCACCGACGAACACCCGCGGGTCCACCCCGTGGTCGCCTCGGCGGCGCGCGAAGTGCTCAACAAGTCCGAGAACGAGCGCTCCGGCGTGTTGTCGACCGCCATGTCGTTCTTGGGCCTTTACCGCGATCCGGTGGTGGCGCAAACGACTTGTGCCTGCGATTGGCGCATCGCCGATCTGGTCGACGCCGCCCAGCCGGTCTCGCTCTACCTCGTCATTCCGCCGTCGGACATTTCGCGGACCAAGCCCCTGGTGCGTCTGGTGCTGAACCAGATCGGCCGGCGGCTGACCGAGCGCCTCGAAGGCGATCCGGCCAAGCGGCGCAAGCATCAGCTGCTGATGATGCTGGACGAGTTTCCGGCGCTGGGAAGATTGGATTTCTTCGAGACGGCGCTCGCCTTCATGGCGGGCTACGGCATCCGCGCCTATCTTATCGCCCAGTCCCTGAACCAGATCTCCAAGGCCTATGGCGAGAACAATGCCATCCTCGACAATTGCCATCTGCGCATCGCCTTCTCGTCCAATGACGAGCGCACCGCTAAGCGCATCTCCGATGCGCTCGGCACCGCCACCGAACTGCGCGCCCAGCGCAATTATGCCGGCCACCGCCTCGCGCCCTGGCTGGGCCACGTCATGGTTTCGCGCCAGGAGACGGCACGGCCGCTCTTAACCCCGGGCGAGGTGATGCAGCTGCCGCCGGCCGACGAACTGGTGCTGGTTTCCGGTCTGGCGCCGATCCGGGCCAAGAAGCTGCGCTATTACGACGACCGCAATTTCACCAGCCGGATCGCGCCGGCGCCCATGCTGTCCGGCGTCAACTATGCCGACAAGCCTGAGGCCCGCCGCAACGATTGGGAGGGCAAGCGTTCGGCGCCCGATATCCGCCTTGCCGCCGTCCTCGACGAGGAAGAGGGCTCTGGCGATGACGATGAGGGTGGCATACAGCGCCAGCGTCATCCAGGTCTTCCCGAAGAATCCACTCCGAAGCCCAATGGCGAGGATCACATCCACGATCTTGCGAATGACGACGAGAGCGATGTTGCAGCCGATCAATCGGTGGTCGATCGCCTGCGCGGTCTTGGATCTTTGGGGCAAGCGCACGCCATGAATGAAGGCGCGCCGCATTCCGATCCCGATCGCGACATCGTGCCGGATTTTTGATTGGAGCTCGAGATGAAGCCGCGCCATCACCTTTATCTCGACGACGAACTGAGCGAACGGCTGGGCGCGCTGGCCGCCAAGCCCGGCAGCTCCAAATCCGCCATCGTCGCCGATGCCTTGCGCGCCTATCTGGCACGCCTTGGCTCCAAGGAACTCGACGATCTCTTCAAACTGCGGCTCGACCGCATGAGCGCCCAGCTGGGCCGCATCGAGCGCGATGTGCAGATCCTGCTGGAGACCCTGGCGCTTTTCATCCGCTACGAGTTCACCGTCACCGCGCCATTGCCGGCCTCCGAAGAGGCCGCGGCACGGGCTGTGGCCCAGGACCGCTATCAGGCCTTCATCGAACAGGTGGGCCGGCGCATCGCCGGCGGACGTACCGTCGGGCGCGAGCTTGGACCAGACGAACACCGCAATGGTGCGGGAGCGGCGTCATGAGCGGCCATCTCGAAAGCGCCGTTAATCAATCACAGGAACGGCGCCGCACCATGTTGCGCACCGCCATGGGGCCGGATATTGCCGCGGCGCTGGCCGACACCACCATCATCGAGATCATGGTCAATCCCGATGGTGCGCTCCGCTTGGATCGCCTGGGTGCGGGGTGCTGTGACACCGGGGTGCGCCTGCATGCCGCCGAGGTCGAACGCATCATCCGCCTCGTGGCTTCGCATATGCGCGTCGAGGTCCATGCCGGGTCTCCCATCGTCAGCGCCGAACTGCCGGCCCGCGAGGAAGGGCACGCCGGCGAGCGCTTCGAAGGCATATTGCCGCCGGTGGCGCTGGCGCCGTGTTTTACCATCCGCAAGCCCGCGGCCCGCATCTATACGCTCGACGATTATGTGCAGAGCCGCATCCTGACGCCGCTCGAGGCCGACATCTTGCGCTTTGCGGTCAAAGGCCGGCGCAATCTTCTCATCGCCGGCGGCACCTCGTCGGGCAAGACCACGCTTGCCAACGCGCTGCTGGCCGAAATGGCTGAACTCGACGAGCGGGTGATCATCCTGGAAGACACCCGCGAGCTGCAATGTGCCGCGCCCGATTGCGTGGCCCTGCGCACCAAGCCCGGCGTTGTCTCCTTGGCCGATCTGGTGCGCTCGACTTTGCGCTTCCGGCCCGACCGCATCGTCGTGGGCGAAGTGCGTGGGCCCGAAGCTCTCGACATGCTGAAGGCCTGGAACACCGGCCACCCGGGCGGCATCGCCACGGTCCACGCCAATTCCGGGCGCGCGGCGCTCTACCGCCTCGAACAGCTGATCCAGGAGGCGGTCGTCACCGTGCCACGACGGCTGATCGCCGAGGCCATCGATCTGGTGGTGTTCATCAAAGGGCGCGGGGAAGCCCGTCGCCTCGACGCGATCTGCGAGGTCACGGGCCTTGATGCCGACGGCGATTACCGCGTCACAGAACCCATTGCTCACCGTCTTCATGTCCCCCAAAAACTTTGACCACACGAAAGGCCCCATCCCCATGTCTAAGACCCCGTCCGTTTCGCTTTTTCGCCTCCTGCGCCGCGCAAGCTTGGCGGCAACAGGCTTCTTGCTGCTTTCGACCCACGCCTATGCCGCCGGCACCAACATGCCCTGGGAGCAGCCGCTGCAGCAGATCCTGGATTCCGTACAAGGCCCGGTGGCCAAGATCATCGGCGTGATGATCATCATCGTCACCGGTTTGACGCTCGCCTTCGGCGAGACTTCGGGCGGTTTCCGCCGGCTGATCCAGATCGTCTTCGGGCTTTCCATCGCCTTCGCCGCCTCGAGCTTCTTCCTGTCGTTCTTCAATTTCGGCGGCGGAGCGCTGGTCTGATGCTCCATGTGGACGGCTTCGAGGTGCCGCTGCACCGCGCCCTGACCGAACCCATCCTCTTGGGCGGTGCGCCCCGCGGGATCGCGATTCTGAACGGCACCTTGGCGGCCGCCTTGGGCCTCGGTCTGCAGATGTGGCTGGCGGGGCTGATCTTCTGGATCGTGGGCCATTCCTTGAGCGTGTTCGCCGCCAGGCGCGATCCGGATTTCGCCGCCGTGATCGCGCGGCATCTGCGCCAAAGAGGATGGCTCGCATGCTGAACCTCGCCGAATACCGCCGGACATCCGCTTCCCTGACCGATCATCTGCCCTGGGCAGCGCTGGTGGCAGACGGCGTGGTGCTGAACAAGGATGGCAGTTTCCAACGGACGTTCCGCTTCCGTGGCCCTGACCTCGAAAGCGTCACGGAAGCCGAGTTGGTCGGCGTCTCGGCCCGGCTTAACAATGTGCTGCGCCGTTTCGGCTCTGGCTGGGCCTTGTTCTTCGAGGCCGAACGCGTCGAAGCCTTGGGCTACCCGGAAGGCCAGTTCCCCGATGCCGCCTCCTGGCTGGTCGATCAGGAACGCCGCGCCGCCTTCGAAGGCGAGGGCGATCCGGCCATGGCGCATGGCAGACGGGCACATTTCGTGTCGGCCTATCACCTTACACTCTTATATATGCCGCCCGCCGATCAGGCCGCCCGCGCCGAACGGGCTCTGCTGGAACGGGTCGAACCGGAGACGGCGCGGGATTGGCACGAGGAACTCGCCCGGTTCATCGCCGAGACCGACAGGGTCCAGGATCTGCTGGAAAGCTTGTTGCCGGAGGTCGTGGCGCTCGATGATGCCGCGACGCTGACCTATCTCCACAACTGCATCTCGACCCGGCGGCATCGCATTGCGGTGCCCGAAGCCCCGCTTTATCTGGATGCCATCCTCGCCGACGAGCCCTTGAGCGGCGGCATCGAGCCCATGTTGGGCGATCAGCACCTGCGCTCTGTCACTGTGCTGGGATTTCCCGGACAGACCCATCCGGGCATCCTCGATGCCCTCAATCATCAGGACTTCGCCTATCGCTGGATGACGCGCTTCATGGCGTTGGATAAGACTGAGGCCAATCGGACTCTCACCAGACTGCGCCGGCAATGGTTCAATAAGCGCAAATCGATCACCGCGCTCCTGCGCGAAGTGCTCCACAACCAGCCGGTCCCGCTTTACGATTCCGATGCCGACAACAAGGTCGCCGATGCCGATCTGGCCCTGCAGGCCTTGGGCGGCGATCATGTCGCCTATGGATATCTGACCACCACCATCACGGTCATGGACAAGGACCGGCTCGCCGCCGACGAGATGCTGCGCGCCGTCGAACGCGTGGTCCACGGCGCGGGCTTTACTTGCATTCGCGAGAGCGTCAATGCGGTAGAAGCCTGGCTCGGCAGCCTGCCCGGGCATGTCTACGCCAATGTGCGCCAGCCGATCGTCCATACGCTCAATCTCGCCCATCTCGTCCCGCTCTCCTCGGTGTGGGCGGGGCCCGAGCGCAATGATCATCTGAACGGTCCGCCGCTCTTCTATGCCGAAACCGGCGGTTCGACCCCGTTCCGCTTTTCCACCCATGTCGGCGATGTCGGTCATATGCTCATTGTCGGGCCCACCGGCGCCGGCAAATCCGTGCTGGTGGCGCTGATGGCCCTGCAGTTCCGGCGCTACCCGGACGCTCAGCTCTTTATTTTCGACAAGGGCTTTTCGGCTCGGGCGGCGGTGCTGGCCATGGGCGGGGTGCATCATGCCCTGGGCGCGAGCGGCGCGTTGGCGTTTCAGCCTTTGCGCGACATCGACGATGCCGCCACGCGCAGCTGGGCCGCCGAATGGATCGCCGCGCTACTGGCCCATGAGAAGCTCGCCGTCACGCCGGACGTGAAGGAGGCGGTGTGGTCGGCGCTGACGAGTCTCGCCTCGGCGCCACCGTCCGAGCGTAGCCTTACCGGCCTCACGGTGCTGCTCCAATCCAACGCCCTCAAAGTGGCGCTGCTGCCTTACACCCTGGAGGGCCCCTTTGGCCGGCTGCTCGATGCCGCCGAGGACCATCTGGCGCTCAGCGCCGTGCAATGCTTCGAGACCGAGGAGCTGTTGCATGGTGCGGAGCACAATGCCGTGGCGCCGGTCCTCACCTATCTGTTCCATCGGCTGGAGGCGCGTTTCGACGGCCGTCCCACACTGCTCATTCTCGACGAGGCCTGGGTATTTTTGGATCACCCGCTTTTCGCCGCGCGCATCCGCGAATGGCTGAAAGTGCTGCGCAAGAAGAATGTTGCCGTCATCTTCGCCACCCAATCCTTGGCGGACATCGCGGACAGCAGTATCGCACCCGCCATCATCGAATCCTGCCCCCAGCGTCTCTTCCTGCCCAACGATCGCGCCATCGAACCGCAGGCCCGTGCCGCTTATGCGCGTTTCGGGCTCAACGAACGCCAGATTGAGCTGATCGCCCGCGCCACGCCCAAGCGGCATTATTACCTCCAATCGCGCCGCGGCAATCGCCTGTTCGAGCTGGGCCTGGGGCCCATTGCCCTGGCCCTGTGCGGGGCGTCCTCGCCCGCCGATCAGAAGCGCATCGATGCTGTGCTCGCCCAATACAGGCAAGAAGGCTTTGCCGCCGGATTTCTCGCCTCGGCCGGCCTCGATTGGGCCGCCCAGCTCCTGAACCGCTTTCCGATGGAAGGAACTTCGCCATGAAACCGCGTTTGCGCCATGCCGTTGCCATTGCGGTCGGTATCGTCGGTTCGGCACCGCCGGTGCTGCCCATGCCGGCCGTCGCGCAATGGGCCGTGATCGACCATGCCAATTTGGCCCAGAACATCCTCACCGCCACCCGCGCCCTGGAGCAGATCAACAACCAGATCCGCGCGCTACAGAACCAGGTCACCATGTTGCAGAACATGGCGCTGAACTTGCAATGCCTCAAGGTCTCGCAGCTGAGCGGCATGACGACGGATCTCCAGCAGATCGGCACGCTGATGAATGAGGCCCGAGGCATCGGCTTCAATGTTGAGGCGGTGACAAGTGCCTATCAGCAGCTTTATCCGCAGCGATATGGGGCAGGGACCTCCATCTCAACGCTGGTCGGCGATGCGCAAAACCGCTGGCAGAACGCACGTGATGCCTTCCAGCAAACCATGCTGGTGCAGTCGCAGATTGCGGGAAACGTGCAATCCGATACGTCGAAGCTCGCCACGCTGGTCAAGGCCTCGCAAGGGGCGAGCGGCAATCTGCAAGTGAGCCAGGCGACCAACCAGCTCCTTGCCCTCTCCATCAAGC
>Ga0307375_10003742_pt1 | contig 14787 bp, 14 predicted proteins | sample TR1MG_FD_202531 | JGI IMG/M metagenome (GOLD analysis project Ga0307375, IMG submission 202531) | Soil microbial communities from Risofladan, Vaasa, Finland - TR-1 | ecosystem: Environmental > Terrestrial > Soil > Coastal area > Acid sulfate soil | place: Finland: Risofladan, Vaasa | collected...
GTGATCCAGCGGCGCTGGGACGACGGCCCAGCGCGCCAGTAATGGCAGTACGAGTATTGACGTTGTCGCTGTAGACAAGGATTTGATGGGTCTGATCTGTCAGGGTCGGCACGGTTCCAAATCGTAGCGCTCCCGAACCTGAAATCGGTCGATCCCTGCTCTCCTCATCCCCCCAAATCGGGATCAAAAGGGTCGGATCACAAACTTTGGCGCCAAATAAGCCATAATCTCCGCTTGTGACGAGTGCAACCCTGAGTGATGACCTTCAGACCGAATCCGACAATCGCCCGAACCTGGTGGCCGTCGGCACGATTGTCTGGCTATCCAGCGAGCTGATGTTCTTCGCGGCGCTATTCGCGATGTACTTCACCGTCCGATCCGTGGAAGGACCGAAAGTCTGGCTCCTATCCACGGGGTTGCTCAATGTTCCATTCGCAACCTTGAACACCACTGTGCTCGTCCTCTCTTCGGTCACTTGCCAATTTGGTGTCTTCGCCGCCGAACGCTTCCAATTGCGACGAACCGGTTCCGCCCTTGACTTTCGCAAATGGGGAATGCGCGAATGGTTCACACTCACGTTCTTGATGGGTGCTTTCTTCGTCGGCGGTCAGATTTATGAATACGCGAGCCTGGTTCGCGAAGGAATCACTTTAGCTAGTCGTTCCTATGGTTCGGTCTTTTACATAACGACCGGATTCCATGGCCTGCACGTGGCTGGCGGACTGGTGGCCTTTCTAATCGTTCTTGGGCGCACCTTTAAAGCACATCGTTTTGGTCACGCAGAAGCAACGACAGCCATCGTTGTCTCCTACTACTGGCACTTTGTTGATGTTGTATGGATCGGTCTTTTCACAACTATCTACCTGATCAAATAAGGCGGCACGTCGAATGAAACGGCTTTCCAAATACCGTCGCCATCCGCTAGCCGCTGGGCTCGTGATAGCGATGGGACTACTCCTGGTTGGGAGTCTTTACTCCCTAGCCTCCGGTGCCGGCCCCGCGCAGGCATCCAATGCGAGAAGCCAGGCGATCAAAGAGGGACAACAGATATTCCTCAAGGGGTGTTCTTCGTGCCACGGGCTCAATGCAGAAGGCACCCAGACCGGTCCGTCGCTAATTGGCGTCGGCGCCGCTTCCGTAGATTTTCAGGTCGGTACCGGCCGAATGCCAATGGCCGATGCAAGCGTGCAGGCCACCGCAAGAGCGCCCCAGTTCACACCTGAGCAGACGATGGCTCTGGCCGAGTACGTGGCTTCGCTAGCGCCCGGTCCCGCCATCCCTTCGCAGGCAGCCTTAAATTACGAACGCGATGGAAACCTGGCTCAAGGCGGCGAACTCTTCCGAACAAACTGCGCCATGTGTCACAACTTCGCCGGGCAGGGCGGTGCCCTTACCCAGGGCAAATATGCGGCTTCACTGATGGGTGTGGATCCGCAGAAAATCTACGAAGCGATGATCACTGGACCGCAATCCATGCCGGTGTTCGGCGATCGCTCGATGACGCCGGCTGAGAAGCTCTCAATCATTAAATGGCTTAAGAACGTACAAAATGAGCAAGCCCAAGGCGGAATTGCGCTTGGGAAGGTTGGCCCTGTGACGGAAGGTCTACTTGTTTGGACTCTCGGCCTTGGCCTATTGATCGGCGCAGCCGTGTGGCTAGGAGCGAAATCAAAATGAGCGACCTTGAACCGCTGAGCGATCCAGGACTGCCAGCGCACGTAGCCCGTCGGGCAGATCGCGATCCCATTGCCGAGAAGCGAGCTGAGCGACAAGTAGCCATCTTGTTCATGCTGTCTGGATTGAGCGCAGTAGCTTTCATCGCTTCCTATGTTGGGATCAAATCAGATCAGTACATCTTCCTGCCGCTGCTCGGCACTACAAATGCGCAGCAATTGGCACTTGGCATCTCCTTGGCATTGACCCTGCTGACCATTGGCTTCGGCGTTGTTCATTGGGCCAAGGTCTTGATGTCAGACCACGAGATCACCAACCAACGTCACACAATGCGCTCGTCTGAGACAGAGTTGGCTGAGTTAGCCACGACTTTCGCGGCCGGCGCTGCCTCCTCAGGCCTCGGTCGGCGTTCGCTGATTAAACGCACATTGGGTGGCGCCCTGGCGCTTGTCACTATTTCGCCACTGATAATTCTTCGCGACCTTGGTCCGCTCCCTAAGAAACAGCTTGAGGGAACCAATTGGAAGAGGGGCAGTCGCCTGATCACTGATCCTGGCGGGATTGCGCTTAAAGCCTCTGACCTCGAGGTTGGCGGAGTGGCACACGTTCTTCCAGAACGACCCACCGGGCAGAAAGAGACCCTCGAAGATCTCACGCGTGATCCGGTGCTGGTGATTCGGCTACGACCAGAAGACCTTCATCTAAATGCCGAGCAAGCCAGTTGGACACACAACGGCATCATTGCGTTTTCTAAAATCTGCACGCATATGGGCTGCGCCGTCGGACTCTACGAACAGCAGACCCACCACCTTCTCTGCCCGTGCCACCAATCGACCTTCGATGTCACCACAGGCGCCTCAGTGATTTTTGGACCAGCTGCTCGCCCACTCCCCCAACTGGCAATTACCGTTGACAGTGAGGGCTATCTCATTGCCCAACACGGCTTTAATCAGCCCGTCGGACCAAGTTTCTGGGAGCGTTCCTCATGACCAAGATTGCCGAGGCCGGTAAAGGCGCTTTTGGTTTCGTCGATGATCGAGTAGGCGCAGCCAAATGGGTTAAGAAAAACCTGAACAAGGTTTTCCCTGAGCACTGGTCGTTCATGCTCGGCGAGATCGCCATGTACTCGTTCATCATCCTGCTGCTATCAGGAGTGTTCCTGTCGCTCTTCTTTGTCCCATCGCAGCAAGAGATCATTTACCACGGCAGTTACGCCCCGCTTTCTGGCCTACCAATGTCTCAGGCATACGCATCAACAATCGACATGTCCTTCGATGTCCGCGGCGGTTTGCTCATGCGCCAGATTCATCACTGGGCCGCACTGATCTTCCTAGCCGCAATGATCATCCACATGCTCCGTGTCTTCTTCACAGGCGCTTATCGGAAACCACGCGAATTCAACTGGCTGATCGGAATTGGTCTTCTCACCCTTGGGATTCTTGAAGGTTTTGCGGGTTACTCACTTCCCGATGACTTGCTTTCTGGCACCGGCCTTCGCATCGCTGAAGCAATCGTGCAAGCGATCCCACTTATCGGAAGTTACGCAGCCTTCTTCCTCTTCGGAGGTCTCTTCCCCGGCAGTATTTTCATCTCGCGCCTTTACACGATTCACGTTCTGCTGATTCCAGGAATCATCCTTGCCCTTATAACCGTTCACGTAATGCTCGTTTGGTACCAGAAGCACACTCAGTACCCGGGGCCAGGACGGACCGAAAAGAATGTTGTCGGCCCGCCTTTCATGCCGATTTATATGGCTAAGGCCGGCGGATTCTTCTTCATCGTCTTCGGCATCACCGCTTTCCTTGGCGCGCTTTTCTCAATCAACCCAATCTGGCTCTATGGCCCATACAACCCGTCGCAAATTTCTGCCGGGTCACAGCCCGACTTCTACATGGGCTGGCTTGATGGCCTTGTCCGTATGACGCCGAATATTGAAACTCACGCGTTCGGTCATACGATTTCGTGGAACATTCTGATTCCTGCGCTGATTGTTCCGGGCATCTTCTTTACGACGCTTGCATTATTTCCGTTCATTGAAAGTTGGGTCAACGGCGATAAGGGCGAACATCATCTTCTTGATCGGCCACGCAATGCGGCAACCCGCACATCTTTAGGCGCTGCCGGACTGACATTCATGATCGTTGCACTTCTAAACGGCGGCAACGACATTGTTGCAACGCACTTTGGTCTAACCATCAACGGCATCATGTGGTTTACCCGAATCGCAATTTTCGTTCTGCCGCCGATCGTGTTCATGATTACCAAGCGAATCTGTCTGGGCCTCCAACACAAGGATCGCGATACCGTCTTGCACGGTCGAGAAACTGGGCGTCTGGTCATGCTGCCTCATGGTGAGTACATCGAAGTTCACGAACAAATCTCAACCGACGACCAATGGACACTCACCCAGCACAAGCAGTATCAAGCGCTGGTGGCGCCGGTCAATGTTGATGCGAACGGTCTCGAACGACCGGTTGGACTCAAAGAACGAATCCGCCTTGGCCTTTCAAAGTGGATGTACGGAGAGCAAGTTGCCAAGCCAACTGCCACCGATGTTCATGAACTTGAAGGCGGCCACCACTAAGAAGTTTCCAGCGCGAAGCAAACGCTTCGCGCTGGATAGGTTTACGACTCGATGATCTCGGTGGGTGCACCATGCACTGCTGGGATGGAACCGAGTCGGCCAGCTTGATAATCCTCAAAGGCTTTTAGCACTTCGGCTTTGGTGTTCATTACGAAAGGTCCCATCCAGGCCACTGGCTCACCTATTGGCGCTCCACCTAAGATCAGCACATCCATCTCAGGAGACCTTGATTCTTGGCTCTGGTCGGCCTGAATCACCAACGTATCGCCGGCGCCAAAGACCGCAAGCTGCCCCATCCGAACCGGTCGTCCTTCGACGCCAACTGTGCCTCGCCCAGCCAGCGTGTAGGCCAGTGCGTTGTAGCGCGGATTCCAAGGAAGGTTCAACCGCGCCCCCGGCGCCAGCGTTGCGTGAACCAAGGTGATCGGCGTTCTGGTGGTGCCCGGGCCTTGATGACCATCAACTTCACCAGCGATCACCCGAAGCAGCGTTCCACCGTCGGGTGACGACAGCAGAGCCACTTCATTTGCCCGAAGGTCTTGATAGGCCGGTGGTGCCCATTTCTGGCTGGCTGGCAGATTCACCCAGAGTTGAAATCCGTGGAAAAGTCCGCCGGACATAACCAAGTGCTCAGGCGGAGCTTCAATGTGCAAGATTCCGGCACCCGCAGTCATCCATTGGGTATCGCCGTTGGTGATCGTCCCGCCGCCGCCATTGCTGTCCTTGTGGTCGAAGATCCCGTCGATTATGTAAGTGACGGTCTCAAATCCCCGGTGCGGGTGCCAAGGCGTTCCCTTTGGTTCGCCAGGTGCATATTCGACTTCACCCATCTGATCTAGGTGAATAAACGGATCGAGGTCGGCTAGTTCAACGCCAGCGAAGGCTCGACGTACTGGGAAACCCTCGCCCTCAAAGCCGCTAGGAGCCGTTGTAACGCTTTTAACCGGCCGTGCTTGACCCGAAACCTGGGTAAGCCTTGGTAGAACCGTTAGATCGGGAACAGTTATCGCCGGCATCGCGCTCTCTTTTCGTTGAAAGGTCAACTACACAGAGGGTAGAACCATGTACGGCCCCAAACAATTCCAACGTCGAAAATACCCAACTGGCACACAGAGTTCGTATCTCTTCGGGCGCACCACTGTGCGCAGGCTCGTAGAGTATGGATATGACTCGCCTGATACTGATCAACGGGGCGCCGGGTAGCGGAAAATCGACACTGGCGCGGATGTACGTCGACGACCACCCGTTGGCGCTAGCCCTGGACATCGACACCGTTCGTGCGATGCTCGGTCACTGGCTCGATGACCCAACCGAGGCCGGTCTCATCGCAAGGCGCATGGCATTGGAGATGGCGCGGGTACAGCTGACGGCCGGTCGGGACGTCGTGATTCCCCAATTCCTCGGTCGACCGGATTTCGTAGTTTCGTTGGAGCACCTCTGCCACGATGTTGGCGCAGAGTTTGTCGAAATTGCCCTGCTGAGCGACCCGCAGGAGGCTGTCGACCGCTTCGTCCGGCGCTCTGCAGCCCCGCAAACAGCCGAGCATCGCGACGCTGCGGCCCTGCTCGGGCGCAGCGGCGGCGTCAACGCGCTGCCTGGCATGTACGAGAGACTGATCGAGGTCGTGGCCAGCAGACCGCGCACTCGAACGATCGTGACTGTCGCGGGGCAGGTAGATCGGGCGTACCGCGATCTGGTGACCCAAGTCGTCTCTAATGAACAGGTCACAGGATCGGCCAACGACCCAGCCTCCTGACCGCAAGAACCTAGGGTCCTATTCTGTTCATTGAAGCACGCCCACCTGATTCAGGCCGGATGAATAAGTGTTTCCCAGTACCCAGTTTTATCTCTTCGTGCCCACGATTGGCCTAGAAAAGCCCAATTCTCGAGACTCTCTCATGGTTTTAGACTACTGAGATACTCCACTCATGACGGAGGCCCTATCGGCTGCAGCGAGGGCCACCATTCGCGAGATGTGGGCAAGCAGGTTTGGGGTCCCCGTTGCCCATCTTGAATCCGTGGGTCTGAATTATGTAGCGAAAGAGAATTCAACTTGGGTCGTAATCTTGGATTTGGAGGGTTCTCAGGTCGTTCTGGCGCCGCCATATGCGATTCCTTTGTTGTCACCGCTTGGCTCAAAGGAGTTACTTGATCTGGACTCACTTGTCTTGGCACTTTCAGATTTCTCTCCGCGACCCTACGGGAAAGGACGACTGCTCTATGCGGAGATCGAGACTCGTGCGCCCAATTCAAATCAGTCGATTCGAATTACCTCCGGGGAACAAATCGATCGTTTTCTGTTGAAATGTTCGGAGGCGGAAGTCGAGGAGAGCGGAATAGGTAAAACTGAAACTCGTTTTGGAGAATTCGACGCAAATGGCGATTTGGTTGCTCTTGCCGGCTATGAAACATGGAACGGATCGGTAGCTCATCTTGGAGTATTAGTCGACCCTCTTCTGAGGAGTCGAGGTATCGGTCAGCGGGTCGCTAGCGCCGCCACCAGTGACGCCTATTCAAAAGGTCTTATCCCTCAGTGGTTGGTGAAAATAGAAAACAATCCCTCATTTCAATTAGCCGCGCGATTGGGATTCAACCAAGTGGGTTGCCAGTTGGCGCTAGAGATAACCGCACCTGCATCTCATTCCTAAGGGAAGGTAACGATTGTCTCCCAGTGCCCAGTTCTATTCCTTCGGGCTCGCGATATAGGTGCACGTCGCAAAGCCAGTATTTGCTTTCTTGACTTTCTAGTCCTCTTCACCACTGGGTATGATTAACACTTCCAATTGTGCTTCGACACCATTTGTCGTGTCCTCGATGGAATTGGCCCCTGGATTGCAATCGTTCTATCGAGGTTGTATGCCAAAAAAGTTGCGCTCCTAAATCCTGCTTATTGCTTGCAGGAGTTCATTCACCAATATGATTACCGACTGTGCAATTTGATCGGCTTCGCCGAGAGTAGACACGGCCCTGCGTACCATTAATGATCCAATGGGTTGACTCCCCAAAGTAAAAAGTTCTTCTAAATATTTGAGTGCCAATGAAGTTGTTTTAGAAGAAATCGAATTATTGAGAATTAACGTGAAACCGGGGAGCAACTCTTGTGTCTCAAAGGCAATTAGAAGTCGATAAATATCCAGCGCATCTTTGTCTTGAGTGCGCTTGGCTGAATCTTTTCGTTCGTAGATTTTATGAGCCTTGGCTACCAAAAGCGCAGCAGGTCCGGCGACCTTTATGGCAATAAATCTAGTTGGATCGTCAGGGCTCGCAATTTTCATTATGGCGTAGTCGACGATCGCCGCTTCCAACCCCACGGTTCGACGAGCAGTCATTTCGTGATGTGGCGCAAGATTCGCACTTCGTTTCCCACCCTTTACCAAAGAATCTGGAGCCATGAGGTCTATTGGGATTCCAGACCTGCTCAACCATTGCCCAGGATTTGCTCCAACACTTTGATAAAAACCAGATTGCTTGAGAAGTGCGGAAATTTCAGGGGATTCTTCCAAATTATTGACGTCGAAAACAAGATCACTGTCTTTAGTGAATTCAGCGACCGCGAGATCAATGTTTCCTGTGTGCTGGTAGATCGCTTGCGCGCCCACCAATATCACGGAATCTCGATGAGGTCCCAGTGCATCCAATGCTTCGAACAGAGCAACTTTTGCTTCATTAACCAGGTTATCGTCTCCACTCATCTTGATGCGACTCCATCCAATTGAGAAGTTCTTCGCCCTCGGACGGGCCCCGACCAGGAGAGGTCAAGAGGTCTAGCGCCGTTTGAACAATTGAAACATAGATCAAGCCGTTTTTTGCTTTGGTGTCCTCGAAGATTGATTCATGGTCTGTTGCCGCTAAGAGAACATTTGCACCCGTGCTTACTGGTGTGATTTGTAGAGTAGATGCTAGATCTTTTACATCCTTCGCGTAGATCATTGCCAGTTTTGGATTGGCGTATGGTGAGTAAATATTTGCGGAAAGTGACCCTGTAATTGCATATGAATTGCTACTTATTGACTTTAACTTCTTCAATAAAGTTTCCATCCCCCTGGGTTCAACAAAAGATTGGACATCATTTGAGGATTGAAATTCATAATCTTGACTCCATCGCTCGATGGTCTCCCGCCACAAAACGGATTTCACTTCTTGCTTGGGTTTTGGCCCCTTGGTGTTTTGGACCAGAGTTAGGAGGTTTTCTCTTTCGAGGTACTCAATAACTCTATATGTGACTCCACTCGACGATTTGGCAATTTTGATGATTTGCGGAATTGAAAAGGGAGGCCTAACTTCAATCAAACTCTGTAAAACTCTAGATGCAGGAGCGCCTCTTAACGAGTTTCGGGGACGACCAGGGCCTCGCCAGGGGTCTGACTTCGCTCCAACGTCACGAATATATGTTGACGTTTTGGGATAGATGATTTGCAAATTACCGGTTGCATCAGCGTAGGAGACGCCAAGGTTCCGCAAAGATCTCTGCACCGATTCTGATATGTAGCGAGCGATGATCATTGGTGCCGCATTGTCGATTTGTGCTTGAACCGCCTTGAGCTGTTCGAGCACTGTCGCGATATCACGCGATACAAATTGTTTTTTGATCTCAACGACGAATTTTGCTTGTTCGCTTATGCCATTACTAATCCTAAGTAGAGCATCGGCTTGGCCTAGTTTTCTGGACGTTTCTTTGAGCTTTTCCGTTTCAATTTTCCAGCCTGGGGGAATAGCTTGTTCGAGCCAGGCTTGTGCCTGAGTCGCCACTGAGTCATCGGTTTGAGGCTCAGTCTGAGAACTTGGCGCGAGGCCCTTCTGAGGGTTCATTTCTGAATATTAGCATATTCCGCTGCCAGCGGAATACCTATATTTGCAGAGTAATTCCTCAATATCGATTTAGTTCGATGCGTTCAAATTCGGTTGCTCCCCAGTTCAAGTACAAAAGGATGGAAATGTTGCCACCCGACTGTGACGAAGACGTACTGCTGGGACAATTGAGCAGGTAAGCGAGCATCTGTGGACCGTGCCCCATGAGTAAAAGGGTTGGCGATCAACACAACCTTTGTCGCTCAATCGTCGGAACGGGGGGTTCGTGGCCCTATAGAGTCCCCAATTGCGAATCGGAAAGCGAGCAGTTCTCATCAACGGCAGAACTTCGGGCCTCAGGGCAAGGCAACTATGAATTCCCAGTGCCCAGTTTTATCCCCTCGGGCGCGCAAAATATTTCTTGAGAATCAACACGGATTTAGGTTTGAGAGTCGGCGAAGGCGACGACGTAGTCGATGAACGCCCATGTGCTTTCGACGGTCGAAGGGTCTGACGACTGGCGCGCTCGCCTCCAGGGGTCCGGACGATCATCAAGAGCACGCTGAATTAGATCGGTCCATTCAAGATCCAAAGTTCTAAGCGCCCACCTTCCTGCCTCGAGTTTGGAGGTGACACGTCCAGCGTTCAGTGTCTGCAAAGTTCGGCAGTAGGACAGCACGGTGTGCGGTTGTCTCCATGCGTTATTCATTCCTTCTGGATCAGCGCGAAGTTCGGCTGCCCATTCAGGAATCAAAGCCGCAACCTCAGCGCGAAGTTCGGCTGCCGTAATTGGATCGATGACATCCTTTGGATCGGGGCCGTCGAGAATCACTCCATGCTCGCGAACTACCCATCTGGTGACGGCGGTGTTGTCGTGATCGGACCGCTCTAGCATTCTGCTCCCGTTATCTACGTAGAGCCAAGGAGTTCGCGCCGGGTCCGGACGCTTTAACGCTGCCTTGGTGACGTAAGAGCCCTCAAGATGCTGGGCCCAATCGACATCCAGGTCTGGGAACTTCTCGTGCATGGTTTGCAACTGAGACTGTTCAAGGAGGTTGACCTCGTCGTTAGTGACAATCAAGAAGTCGACGTCGCTGTGCAAGTCGGCGTCGCCAAGCGCGAACGAGCCCTGAAGGTACGCGGCAAAGAAGTTCGGACCGAGGACACTTTTGGCGCCATCAACGAGGTCCATCAAGACTGCATTCAGTTGCACGTAATCCGTGGGATCTTTGTGGCCGGGATTCGTCATTTTCTGAGGCCTCACCTCCTAAGTGAAGCACTCGGCGCAACGCGACGTACAAACATTTCCGAATTGCCGCCCTAGATCGCTTTTAGGCTACGGCATTAGGAGAGTTGATTCCCAATGCCCAATTTTATCCCTTCGGGTGCAGACTCTTGTTTGCGACATATTTCCCCACATGCTATTTGGCCGATATGCCAGAATCCCTTATGGAACTCGTGGCGCCCAGCGGTGACTATCTGGAGAGTTATAAAGTCGCGCTAAGCAGAGGGTGGTCTTCGAATAATCTTCGGGATGTTTCGGTGGAAGAACTTCAAAGAGCCGAACAAGACCCTCAACTTATTTTCGATCTTGCCAATAACCCAACTGGTTCAGGACCCTTGGTTGAACTTCCAGATGGTTCCCTTGTTCCGCGGCTACCATCCATCACGCGTTGGATTTGGGATGGGGAATTCTGCGGAGCGATCGGACTGCGTTGGCAGCCGGGTACTCCTGAATTGCCTGCGCATGCTTTAGGACATATCGGCTATGCAGTTGTCCCTTGGAAGCAAAACATGAGGTATGCGACCAATGCTCTGGGAGCCCTACTCCCAGATGCACGGAAACTTGGTTTGCCTTACGTCGAATTAACCACAGACTTGGACAACGAAGCGTCTCAAAAAGTGATCACTAATAACGGAGGAATTCTGATTGAGGAATTTCTCAAACCTGCATCACAAGGTGGAACAGCCGGATACCGATGGAGAATTCCCCTCGCTTAAGTGCGCGCTAGAGACGAGAAACTTAACCTCTAAATGCCCGGTTTACCTCTTCGGGCGCAGTTGTGGGCTTCCTGCTACTTGAAGGCCCTGACTTTGTCAGTCCCCATTGACCCGGAGAGTTACCTGACATCTCCTCGGCTCAAATGCTGATTGTCCGAGGCGCAGGGGCGACTACGCCTCGGACAACGGGCCGAAACTGGCAGCCACGGTCAAATATTTGACCTCAAGGCTCTTTACGATGGTTGAGTTTGCGTGACTTGACGATGGTTGAGTTTGCGTGACTTGCTGATTGATCAGACCACGCCACCATCAATGATCAGGGTCTGACCGGTCATGTAGGACGAGGCATCTGAGGCAAGGAACAGAACGCCGCCAGCGACCTCCTCAGGCGCGCCTTGTCGTCCTAGGGGAACGACGTACCGGACAGCCTCTTCCTGCAACTCTCGGCCGCCCATGTAATCAATTGAAGGCTGGTTGAACGGTGTGTCAATCCAACCGGGGCAAATGACGTTGACCCGGATCTTGCTGGGAGCGAGCTCGACTGCGAGGGATTTGCCGAAGCCGATGATTGCGCCCTTAGAGGCGGAGTACCCCGTCATGCCCGGGCCTCCCTTGAAGGCAGCGGCCGAGGAAGTCAGCACGATCGAACCGCCCTTGTCTCGCAGATGCGGCGTCAGGTGCTTAGCAGCGAGGAAGCAGTGACGCGGATTGACGGCGAACATTGCGTCCCACTCCTCGACGGAGAAGTCGGTTACGGCGCCCGAGCGCTGGAGTCCGGCGTTGAAGAAGCCGACGTCAAGTCCACCTAGCCGCTCCGCGGCGGTGTCGATGAGGTTCTTAATCGCCTCCTCGGAGGTGACGTCGGTCGGCACGACCGAGGCCGTGCCCCCCTCACTCTTGATGAGAGTGGCCGTCTCCTCGGCTCCGGCAACATCGATGTCGCCGATGACAATCTGCCCGCCGTGGCGCGCCATCAGCAGTGCGCAGGCACGGCCGATGTTGGCCGCTCCGCCGGTCAGGACGATCCGCTTACCCGCGAGCTGTCTCAGGTCGGCCATGGTCAGCCCGCCAGTCCTGCTGCGCTGGTCGCAGCAATCTCGTAATCCTGGGCTGGCGTACTGCCGAAAGCACCAGCTGGCTGGCCTTCGAATAGATGAATTTGTAACAGGGGCACGGGCCGCAAACCTCGTTTCGAATGAGAAAGACGCCACAGTCGACGCTCCCCCCGATGCTAGACCGATTTCGCATGGACAAACAATTCGCATGGCGAAGCAAGACGCGCAGCGCCATCTGCAACCAGCTAGCGTGACACCGAACAGGTCTATCGATCAGCTAAATGTCCCAATCTCATCCCGTCAGGGCTCACGCCGCCAAGAGGTGGGCACCATTGGGTTCTGGCTTTCGATCTCACGGGCCAGCCGGTGACCGTCGAAAACCGCCTCTGACGGAATCCGTGGCGCAACCGCATCACCAATCGCGTGTACGGCACGGATTCCGGCTTCGGAAAGTCTGCTCGAATCGGAGTTGAGTTGGCGGTACAACTCGTCATTGCTCGATTGTTGTGTGACCAAAACCACGCCGTCTGTCTCAAGTGACCACGGATCGCCAAAGGTGGTCTCCCCGCGCACCCGGTCTCCGTCGATCGCGTGAATGGCGACGTCAACGTGGAACGCAATTCCTAGTTGATGAAGGTGCTTACGGAGCATGTCACCTTCAAGTGACGCGTCCGAGATCGGCGAAATCTTCTCTTGAGGAGTGACTAAGTGAACCTCATAACCTTCGAGGCTAAGCAGCTCGGCGATTCCAGGGCCGACGTAGTAACCATCCGCGTCGTATACAACGACCCGACCGGTTGCAGGTCGCTCGCCGGCCATCACTCGCTCCGGCGTTAGAGCGTGCTCTGCGCCTTCGATCCGAGGAAGATGAATGGGTTGGGTGCCGTCGCCGCACCAAGAAGAGCCGGTAGCAATGACCACGATTTCGGCGCCGTAGTCAAGGACCTCGGCTGCGGTGAGTCGACGTCCGAGAATCACTTCGACATTCGGCAGTTTGGCAAGTCCGACGACGCGGTGATCGATTACTCGTCCCCAATCACCGAGCGTTGGAAGATCGCGGGTCCACCTGAGTTTGCCGCCAAGTTGGTCTCCAGCCTCTACCAGGTGCACCGCCTCGAAACCGCGCTTTCCAAGAACCATGGCGCACTCCATTCCCGCCGGCCCCCCACCGACGACGAGAACCGGGCGCTGCGGATATTGCGGTTTGAGGTAGAGCTCGGGGTGCCAGCCCCTGCGATACTCCTCGCCAGCGGTTGCGTTTTGGATACAACCAACGTGATGGAACGTCTCCTCTTTAAGAATGCAGACATTTGACCCAGTGCACTCGCGGATCTCATCGACTCTGCCTTCCCGAATCTTGTTGGGCAGAAACGGATCGGCGATTGCCGGCCTGGCAGCCCCAATCAGATCGAAGTTGCCGCTCCTAATAAGTGCGGCCATCGTGTCGGGATTCGTATAGCGCCCAACGCCAACGATGACTTTCGACGTCGCTTCGCGTACTCGAGATGTCCACGGCAATTGATGTCCCTCGGAAAAATATCTTGAAGTTCCCGAGTCCTCCGGCCAACTGCCGACGTTGACGTCAAACAGGTCTACAACCGGATCCACCATGCGTACGAATTCGAGCATCTCTTCGGCGTCAATGCCCAACAAATCCTTACCTGGCGCGACTGCCGTGCGGATCGCTATCGCGCAGTCATCCCCTACGGCCGCGCGAACTTTCTCCAGCGTCTCGATCTGGAAGCGGGCGCGGTTTGCTAGCGGACCACCGTAAGAATCGCTGCGCCGGTTTGTGACGGAAGAGAGCATCTGGGTCATCAGATACCCATGTGCGCCATAGACATAAACAATGTCGAACCCGACGTCGCGGGCCCGTTTGGCCGCCTCTACGAAATCTTTCTGAACCCGTGCGATGTCGGCAAGGCTCATCTCGCGCGGCAAACTCGAATAGATCGAGGTCCCTGCAGACTGGCTGGGTGCGATGCGGGGATAACGTGATTCACCGTTGGGCGACGAGGAGCCACCGTGATGCAACTCGATCCCAGCCAGTGCGCCATGTTCATGAATAGCCTCAGCCACCAGACCCAGCCGGCGAGCGTCCTCGGCATCCCAGATGTCAGAAGCAACGGCAGGCGTCTCGTCCGAGTCCGGTGATACTGGGGCATAGTCGGTGCACACGCCGCCCCAACCACCCTCTGCCTTGATGGCGCGAAATGCCGCATGGGCACGCGGCTTGGCAGCGCCGAACCCCGATGCATGTGGAACTTGATAGAACCGGTTTGGCAGAACCTTCGGACCAATGGTGACCGGCTCGAAAAGAATTGCGTGCCTTGGATCCATCATCTGATTCCCTCCAGTGACTACTCGGCCAGAATTCGAAGGCGCTGCGGGTCGTAGGGCGCGCCGATCTGAAGTGTGGCGGGCACATCTGCGTGCGGTGTCCTAATTCTGAAATCGGTCTCGCTAAGCCAATCACGAGTTACGCCACCTTCATGGGAGATGATCGCCAACCCGACAGACCCCCCAACCGTGTGCCCAAAGGCGGCAGCTCGAACGTATCCCACCCACTCACCGTCAACAGTTACCGGCTCATTGCCGAACAAGTCCACCGTGGGATCGGGCACGATCACGCTCACTATTCGGTTAGTTGGAGTTCCCTCTGCCTTAGCTTCCAATAACGCCTCG
>Ga0307375_10003744_pt1 | contig 14783 bp, 10 predicted proteins | sample TR1MG_FD_202531 | JGI IMG/M metagenome (GOLD analysis project Ga0307375, IMG submission 202531) | Soil microbial communities from Risofladan, Vaasa, Finland - TR-1 | ecosystem: Environmental > Terrestrial > Soil > Coastal area > Acid sulfate soil | place: Finland: Risofladan, Vaasa | collected...
TTTTGATGACCTCGCTGCTCGATGAAGTACGCTATCCCGCCATCGAATTCGGCGCGCTGTACCACCGCCGCTGGCGCGTCGAAGAGGCCTTCAAACGAATCAAGCATCGCTTGCGCCTGGAGGCGGTCACCGGGCTGACCCATCTGGCCTTGCAGCAGGACTTCGCGGCCAAGATCGTCGCCGACAATCTGCACGCGCTGCTCATCGCCGACACGCCGGTCGACGACGCGCCGTCCACCGAACCGTCCAGCCGACCCAACCGCACCTACGCCACCGGCGCACTCCACCCGATGCTCATCGGCTGCCTGTTGTGCGTGAGCGCGTGCATGGATGCGCTCACCGCCGCACTCAACGTCATTGCACGCACCCGGTGTCGCATACAACCGGGCCGCAGCTATCCAAGACCGCCACGAAACAAGCCCCATACGTATTCCGCCTACAAGCTGTGCAGCTGATCGTCAGGCGCTTAAGTTCGGAGCATTGCCCCCACCCCCCCGCGTGCGGCCTACCAGAATTCTGACACCCTGTTCGAAATTTCGTCGACAGCAACATTCAGAGGTTATCTTGTACAGCTGACAACATATTCAGCGCCTCAGTCAAAGAGACTACTTCGCCGTATTTAAGATCAAGATCGCGAAGATTGGACAAATGTGCCTCTGCATCCCGATCCGCGCACCCGTCACGAACCACAATCAGCCGAAGGTTGCTCGACAAGGCATCTACTGCCGTGGCTCTGACGCAACCGCTGGTTGTGAACCCGGTGACAAAGACCGTGTCTACACCGAGATTGAACAAACGCTGTCGTAGCGAGCTGTCAAAGAATGCGCTGGGCACTATTTTTCGCAGGATTGGCTCATCCGCGCGCGGTTCAACCAGCACATGTATCTGGCTGAGCCACCCGCCAACGACAAGTTCATCCAGTAAAGGAAGCTTGGTGCGAAACACCAGCGCTTCACTCGCATCAGCATACGCAGTGGTGGTGAATACTACCGGCAGGTTTTGCTCCCTGAACTGCAACAACAGACGAGCGATCACTCTCAGTGCTTCAATTCCGTCACACCCAAGTGGCGACCCTGGATCCGCGAAGCCGTTGGAAGCATCCACCACAAGCAAAGCCGGGCGCGCACCGATTGGCACCCGTTGACTGCGCAATTTGGTCATTACAGTATCTCCGAGCGTTTCATAACGAGACAGCGCACGAGCCTGGTCAGCCGATATGATCCGCTACTCCAGGATGTTTCACTGGGGGCGCGACGTAAATCGTCAGCCAACGAAAACATCTCTCTTAATGTGGCCACGTTGTAACCGTGGATGCATGGCCCATTGCCGGATATCCGGCACTCAGGAAGCCGCCGCGTACCGACAAACTGGAATTCTATAAAAGACAATCGTGCTATCAAAGGAAGGTCGACACTCGCTTCCGGGTGTCGACCTCGCACGCTATTGTCCGGCAGACTCCAGCGTGCTCAAACTGACGTCATCAGCCTTGATCGACGTGTCTGTCTTCCAGACCTTGTTGGAAAGAAAAATCGTAGCATGCATGCGCTTGAAGTCGACAACCTGACCGAGCGAGGAGACATAGGTCTGCACCCCGTCCTGCCCTTTCATGGGCATGGTGGCAAAATTCATCCATTTCCAAAACTTGCCATTCTTGTCGTACGCCTCGGCAAAATACATCCGCGGAATCTGGGTATCCATGTAGACGATTTTCTTGCTGTATGGATGACCCTCTGGCGGGATCGTCTCGATCACGTAGACCTGCCTCGGCTCCCACTCCTCGACCGGGTTCCAGAACGGCTTGTCCTTGAGATCGACAGTCGGGAACTGCTGAGCAGTGTCGCTACCCTTGTCGTTCCACGCAAAGCCTGAATGTGCGACGGCCAGCACCCAGCGTTTTCCGATCAGCTTGAAACTCTTGTACCAGCTGGGGCGGGCATTCCAGATCTCGAGGTCGTCGTTCAGCTGATCGGTGCCACCGATGGGATCCATCCAGGCCCCGCCCGACAGCCGCCGGGTGCGCCGTACGCTCTTGATATACACCCAGGAGTCTTCTAGCTGCGGACTGTCGTAGCGCAAAGTGAACGTGCCGAGACCGCGAATATCCTGCGGATACAGCGCAAACAGCAGGGTCTTTGTGAATATGTGGCCATCTCCCTCAACCGGACTGTTGGGAGCGACGACCCTGTTCTTCATGAAGTACCGCATCAAAAGCCAATGCTGAACGCGTTCCAGTCCGGTCTTTCCGTCAATCAAAAGATAGGCAAACTTGCGGAAATCCATCACCTGTCCGACCGGACTGGCGTAATAGTAATTCCATATCAGCTTCGCTGCCGCGTCAGGATCGGTCATTTTGACGTCAGGGAACGGAATTCCCGCCTTGTATCCGGTCACCTCGTTTGTTTTAGGATCGTAGCGCACGTCCCCGGAATACTTCTGGGTAGCTGCCACCATTTTGGGGTCCAGCGTCAGCGGCTCCGAGTGGCGAAGCTTGATCTTCAGTCCATAATTCCTGACTTGCCACGCCAACTTGTCCGGAAGCATGCTCTGTATTGTGTGGCCCTCGAAGGTATCTGCTGCCAACTGGTCGATATTCGACGCCTGGATTACAGTCCCCGCCTCGAGTTCCTTCGCCCCCGCGACAGCAGATGCCAGCAGAAGACACGCAGCCACACCGCAAATCGCTATTCTCTTTATCTGCATCATGATGTCTCCTTGAAATAGATTCAGGACCTCAGAATTGCCGGGTCACACGGAACATAACCTGGTTGTCGTTTGCGAAGTAGCCAAACAACCCCGTTCTTGAATTGGGCTGCCCCACCGTGCTGGCCTGGCCCGTGGGAAAGAAGAGATCCAGTTCGGCACGCACGCGCCAGTTGTCGCCAATCGCGATATCCACATTCGGAATCGCAAAACCGCCACCATAGGTGGCATCCCACCCGACAGCAATCCCCGGATTGATTCGGTCGTTCATGTAATTGGTAGCCAGAATCCCGGTAATGATCGTGGCATCCTTGCGCAAGGGTGCGCCGAATCCAACCAGCTTGACCAGCTGCTCCGGAGAGGAGTTGGGCAACTGGTTGTAGTTCATGATGTGGGTGTTGAATATCTGAATCGACGCGAAGGAGGGCCGGGAAGTCCCCAAAACGCGAGTCAGGTCCACTTGTTTGTCAAGCCGTGCCATTGTTACCAGGGTGTCTTTGAATGCAATACCGCCGAGGCCGGGAATTCCGGGAAAAGTTCCCCGCAAATTGAATGGTTGACCGGAGTAATAAACGACTTCGGTGCTCCATACAGCATCTAGAAGCGGTGAATAGTCATTCGCAGTAAAGGCCACGAGATTCACTTCCGGATAAATCAGGTCGCCCAGAAAGCCTCGTGGGGTGCTTCTGTAAGCCACGCCCCCGGTAATGGCCGGGTTCGGATTCACCACGGGATCGTTGTTGAAAGTACGCAGCCATGCCAGGGAATATTGCAGGTCACCCATGCGACCGCTCCATCGGGCACCGCCCGTGACGTCTTTACGGTTGGCTCCTGGCGTGCTCAGGTTGTAGGTCAGCAGCGGACTGGATTGCCCGAACCCCGGCGCAAGAAAGTTGACCCCCTTGTAAGGCTGGTTGGCCCATCGTCCGCCGTACAGGTCATAGGTATTGCCTATGTCGATGCTGCGATCGAGACCCGGGCGAATGATCGCCTGAAAATTTCCGTTGGCCTCGGGTACTTTCAACCGCATGTTTATCAGCTCAAGCGGCTTTCGCAGTTCTTCATTGTCGGCCTCGAGAAATGACCGCCACCGATAGTCGAATCCGCTGATGACATCCGAGGCGCGGAAAAAATCGGTCTCACCCCAGACGACCTGCTGTTTTCCAATCGCGAGATCAATTCGGTCGCCGACAGGTAAAGCGAGATAGAACTCCCGTAAATCTACACGGTTGTACTGGCTCATCAGATTGCCGTTCTGCATCTTGTCAAGGCGACGCAGGTACGGGGTTTCGTATTCCTGGTCGGCCCGACCTACCGCATGCAAGCTGACCTTGCCCCAATGGGCCTCGCCCTGAAGTTCGAAAGATCCCCGCACCATCTGGGGGGTGCCGGCGTCATTAGCCTGGGTCTCCGGATGATTTTGCAGATTGACAGATACCCATGTCCGGGCGAAGCCATGAAGGCTGTAGCCGAAACCGCTGTTGGAAGAAAGCGGGTCGTCCTGAGCGTAACCCGACGTAGCCGCAGCAAAAGCCAGCCCCCCCGTTAAAAGCATTTTCCCCAGTCGTCTTGCTGAACTCATCGCACACCCCCATGTTTTGCCGAACGTCGTGCCATCGGCGGTTTTAGGAAGGCTGGCATTGCTCCAACGCCGCCCTCGATGACGCCCCCAAATTGGCTGGCGGAGACACAGAAAAGATGAACCGCGGTTTCAAGAACACGGCCAAAGAGGGCATCAACAACAGCGAACTGCTCGCAGAGACGAACAGCCACAAGGCCATCAGGACGCCCATATCGGCTTGGAAACGCAGCGATGAGGCGTACCAGAAAAGCACGCTGGTAATGAGCGTGGCGGCGGTTATGAGAACACCCCTGCCAGCACCAAGCAGTGAGCCCCTGATGGCCTCGTCGACACTCATGCCATGACACAGATATTCACGTATTTCATCGATAACGTAGAACGAGTAATCCACGCCCAAACCGATGCCAAGCGCGGCGATTGGCAATGTGTTGATATTCATTCCTATCCCATTCCATGCCATGAAACTGAACGTGATGGTGTTGGACAGCAGGACCGGAACCATGAAGAAGAGACCGGCTGCCAGTGATCGGTAGGCGACCGCGCAGCACAAGATCAACACCAGCAGCGCCAAAGCAATACTCTCGATCAGCTTGGAGAGAATGATCTCGTTCACTGCAGCCAGAACTCCGATCAGCCCGCCTGCCAGATGCACGGTTACTGGCATATCCGGATGCTGGCTGATGAACGTATTGATCAGTGCGATCGCTGTACGAATCGTCTCGCCGCGGTGGTCACGGAAATAGATATTGACCGCTGCATTGCGATACAAAGGGTCGACATATCTGCTCATGTCGCCGGGATCTGTGTTTGACGTGAGAAGATAAAGAATTTCGCCGTTTTCGGAGGCGGTTCCACCAAGTTCCTCGTAGCGTGGATTGCCCTCATGCAGAATGCGGTTCATTGGCGGAATCAGGTCAGCCAATGACAGTGTCCCGCCCACGGCAGGCTGTCGATCGAGGAAGGTTTCCAGTTCGGTGATGGTTCGCAGTGCACCAGGCGACTTGAGCGCGTCTGTCTTGCTGCCTGAGACCACGACAAACATCCGGTCCGCCCCCGGAAAGCGGGCATTGATTGCGGCCGCATCTTGGTTGTAACGGGAGGCGGGCCAGAGGATTGGCGAGCCAGGGTTGGCATCCCCGACCTGCAGCTTGAAGGCATAGAATCCGGATACGACGAAGATCACCGCGGCAATCCCCAGCGCGAGGAATCTTCCTTTGCCGGCAGGTATGGATGCGCATGCACCCAGAAGACGTCGCATGGCGGGTTGCAGGCTGAACGGGTGCGCGTAGCGACCGGCCTGGCCAACCCACGAGAGCAGCACCGGCGTCAGCACACATGCGCTGATCGCGATGGTGATCACCCATACCGCGCCAATCACGGACACTTTCTGCAGCAAGGGTATGGGCGTCAATAAAACCACCACCATGCACCCGGCATCTGCCACGACGCCGAGCATCCCCGGTTTGAACAGTGCCCGCATCGCCGCTTTTGCGGCGGCATTTGCGTCCGGCGTGCCGGATTCGATTTCGTCGTCAAAGTGCAGCACCAGCTGCACGGAATGAGATATCGCCCTGGCAGTGATCAGGAAGGCGACAACGATCACCAGGGGATCAAGATTGAAACCTAGCAGGCTCGCGGTTCCGAGAGCCCATATGGCCGAGACCAGTCCTGCGAGTAAGGGAAGCAGGGTGCCCCGCCATGTGCGTGTTGCGAGAAACAACAGTGCGGCGAGCGCCAGCAGCGTGACCAGGAAGATGATCCCCGTCTGTGGCAGATAATGTGTCACCCAGCCATAGAGAATCGGCTCTCCGACCACGTGGGCGGTTAATCCGTCGCCCTGAACGTGGGCCACTATCGCCTCGATCTGCCGAGAACTGCGCTTGTAATCGAGCCGCGAATCGTAGAAGTCGACGCTGATCAAGGCCGACTTCAGGTCGGTGGAGACGTAGTGGCCAAGTACCAGCGGGTTCTTCATTACCTCCTGGCGAAGCTTCGCGATTCCTGCGGCGGTTGCGGGCACGTCAGGCCACATCAACGGATCGATGTCGATACTGTCGGTGGAGGCGTGCACGGCGCGAAGCTTTTTCGCTGCCAGGGAAACGATCTGGAACGGATCGACTGCGTCGACCTTTTCGAGCGCCCGCGTTACATAACGGATCTTGCCGAGGGTTTCTGGTGTGAAAATATCACCCTGGCGAACGCTCAACATGATGTTGACTTGGTTCGAGCCGCCAAATGTTTTTTTGTATTTTTCGTGGACTTTTATGTAGGGGTGATTCAGTGGCAGCAGGTCATTGAAAACGGTTTTGACCTGGATGCTTGAGGCAGCAAACGCAAAACCCAGCGTTGCCAGCGCAAGCAACGCGACAACCCAGATCCGATGACGGATGCAGTAGTCGACGAATCTGGCTACGAATCCGCGCGCTTGGGAGGGTGTGGGCCCCGAACTGATACTGCTCATTTGAAACTCTCCAACTTGCCGTCGTGCCACAGCGCCAGGATCTGCCCCCCGAGCAACAGGGATGTCCCGGTCGGGGCGACCGATGTCAGCCATGCGTAGTTCTGGGGGGCAATACGTTCAGCATGCCAGCGGGTATCCGCGGGACCGGATTGGGTCATGACTCCGTGATCGCCAATGGCGACCCAGCCAGCCCGGGTAGCGGCAACTGCGAAAAGGTGCTCTTGCGTGCCGGATACGCGCTTGCTCCAGCTCGCCCCCCCGTCTGCCGTTGCCAGGACGACGCCGTCGAGTCCCACCGCAACACCCGATTTCGCGTCCCGGAAAGCAACGCCGAGCAGGCTTGACTTCACCGGAGTCGTGATGTCAACCCAGGCTTTGCCACTGTCTTCACTAAGGCGTATGCGGCCAAACTCGCCGACCATGACCAGCCTTCCTTCGGCCGGCTCTGCGATGTCGTTCCACGCAACGTCCTTAGTCCCACCGATATTTCTCCAGTGCACACCGTAATCATCGGTCTGCAGCACCGTGTCAAATTCACCGACCGCCCATGCATGCCCGCCTGCTCCAGCGCGTACATTGAGCAATTTGTGATCGCCATCGGCGAACCGCACCCTGCGCCAGTGCTGCCCTCCGTCAGCGGTCTGCAAAATCATGCCGTGGTCGCCTACGACCACGGCATGATTGACATCCCACGCTGCGATTCCCTGAAGCGCAACTCCCTCGGCCTCCCTCACCGGCTGCGCGACCCAGTGCTGGCCGGCATCGTCACTTCGAATGATCATTCCGCCACGTCCAACGGCCCAATACACATTCGGGGCGGGGACGCTGATCCCGTAGAATGCGTCGCGCGAGCCAATCACGGCCGGCGGACGCACATCGACGTGGACCACCGGTTTGACGAACAGTCCCGCATAGAGCAGGCCAGCAACGATCAGGAACGGAAGTATTGCGACCACAGTGCGATATAGAAAACGCATATGTCGCTCCTAGGTGGCGTGGTGGATCGGTTTACTGCCCTTGCGCAGGTAGCGGTCGAGCCATGCACGACTGCGTCCGCCTAGGGCCTGCTGCGTATGTGTCTCGGCAATGGCGACCGCCTCCATCAGCTTCTCGAGCGACACCCCCGTGTGGAATCCGCACATTTCCGCCATGAGCACGATGTCTTCCGTAGCGAGGTTGCCCGCGGCACCGGGCGCAAATGGGCAACCTCCGAGCCCACCGGCACTGCTGTCGAAACGACGAACACCTGCCTCGATAGCCGCGAAAGCATTGGCCAACGCCATGGCCCGCGTGTCGTGGAGATGCGCGGCAACATGCTCACAGCCGTAGTTCTGCACAAACTCGCGCATCAAGGCGCCAACCTGGCTTGGCGCAGCCGCGCCGATGGTGTCGGCGACCACGATCTGATCGACACCCGCGTCGTGCATCTTGGCTGCCAGGGCCAGCGCCTGTTCGGGCGGCACGCTGCCCTCGAACGGACACTCGAACGCAACGGCGATGTAAGCCTTGGTCCTCAACCCAGCAGCCTTGGCTGCGACGATCGTCTCCGCGCAGACTTCAAGCGTGCGATCCAGCGACATGCCGAGGTTGCGCTGGTTCATGGTCTCGGTGGCCGACAGCACGACTGCGATCTCTCGCGCTCCGGCAGCAATCGCGCGCTGCAGACCTTTCAGGTTGGGAACCAGCGCGCTGTACTGAACTTCCTCGTCGCGCGGCAGCCTCTGGAACAGAATGTCGGCATCCGCCATCTGCGGCACTGCTTTTGGCGATACGAAGCTGGTTGCCTCGATCTGGCGCACGCCGGCTCCGACCAACGCCTCGATCAGCGCAAGCTTTCCTTCGACCGGGACGTAGATCGACTGGTTCTGCAGGCCGTCGCGGGGGCTGACGTCGTTTATGTGGATGCGGTTGCTCGACATGGTCTTCTCAAGTCGCCGCGGACAGACTGGCAATCAGCGCAGGTTTGAGAGGATTTGGGAGCTGTGGAGACCTTGGCGGATCCAGATAGGTCTCCTGCTTGCATCGGGCCTTGATCGCGTCTAGCTCGCCGCCGCGATCAAACATCTGGGTCGGGCCGCGTTCGCCGGCCAGACGATCGCGCAGGGCGCGAGTGTTTGCCGGGTCAACTGAGCCGTCATCGCCCAGCATCACGCCATAGCGCAATGCGCCCTCACGGGTAACCAGGCCGCGTTTGACGTCGAGTGCAACGAGCTCTGCCGGACGCTGGAATGGATCGCCCCAACCACCTCCACCCCACGTCACAAAATGAAGCTGATCGCCGACCTCCACCGCCACGCGATCGCATTTCGAGGGCAACCATTCCTCTTTACCGTTGGCATGCACCAATCGCTTGCTGCTGCGTGAGCCAGGCAGACCGCCATTGACACCCCAAGGGTAGGTCAACCAACGGTCGTCGTGGATGGAAACCTGGCCTGGCTCCAGAAACTCGTACACGACCCGCATGCCATTGCCACCGCGGTGCAGGCCAGCCCCGCCGGAGTCCGCTATGGTTTCATAGACGTTGATGCGAAGCGGGAAGTAGCTCTCGAGAAATTCATTGGGAACATTGGTGAATGATGGCCACAACGAGTGTCCATCAGGACCATCGCCACTGGGGCGGCCGGGAATGCCGCCAAAACCGATCTGAAAAAGCTGAAACCATTGACCACTGCTGTCGTAACCCGAGTACATCAGATGCGGGCTGTCGGAAAAGCCAGCCGCGTTCAGTGCCTCGGGCTTGCCCTGTCCGAGCACGCCACCCATCACATCAAAGATGCGGCCCAGCAGGTGAGTGCGGCACGACAGTGCTGCCGGCCTTTTCGGCTTGAGTATGCAGCCATCAGGAATGCGTACTTCGACGAGATCATAGAACCCGTCATTGAAAAGAATCTGCGGATCGAACAGGTTGATGAAAAAGGCGCCGAGAAACATCTTGAACATCGCCTCATTGAGGAAAAAGTTCGCCGATGAGCCCGACTGCGGATCCGTTCCCTCGAAATCGAAAATTGCTTTGTTGCCCTCGCGCCACAGGTGACACGCGAGTTTGTAGGGACCTACCCCGACTCCGTCGTCATCAAGATAATCCTCGAAATAGGCTTTTTTCTCCGGGATGACCATCTCGATAATGACACTCATCGCGCGACGGTTTCTCTCCAGCATTTCCAGCATTGCGCCGATATAGGTGTCGACCCCGAATCGATGAATGATCTCGTGAACCCGCCGCTCAGCGAGTCGCAGGCCGGCAATGATTGCGTTGAAGTCGGATCGGTTCCAGTGCGGCATGCGCACATTGCGCAGGATGAGCTCGAAAATTTCCCGATTCAAAACACCCTTTCGGTAAATCTTCAAAGGGGGAATCTGGATGCCTTCCTCGAATATTTGCGCCGCGTCGGTAGGCAGGCTGCCGGGTACTTTCCCGCCGTTGTCCGTCATGTGCCCGAACATGGCCGACCAGCCGACCAGCCGCCCGGCATGGAATATCGGCATCAGGGCCAGCCAGTCATTCAGGTGACTGACGGCTCCGTTGCACGAATACGGATCGTTTGTGAGGAAGATGTCACCTTCCTCGATATCGCCATCGTAGGCCTCTAGAAAGCCGTGTATGAACGATCCGAACTGACCTACCACCATTTTTCCCTGATGATTGGCAATCATCGGGAAGGCATCGTGCTGTTCACGGATTCCGGGCGACAAGGCTGTCCTGAACAGCACGGCATCCATCTCGTCTCGCGCATTGCGCAGCGCGTTCTCGACAATGTCCAGTGTGACCGGATCCAGCTCGACCGGAGAAAACGTACCGGCATGGGGTTCGATGATTTGCGAAGGCATGGCTGCGTCCTCAGTTCGTTTGCTTATTCGGCGGAACGCGGCGCGTTGGGCCGGATCAGAATGTTGCCGTAGGTATCGACCTCCCCGTGGTGCTCAGGCAGGATCAAGGTGGTGGTATCCATCTGGCAGACGACCGAGGGCCCCTCGATACGATTTCCGCTGCGCAGGATCGCCCGATCAAAGATCGGAGCCTTCCAGTGCATTCCGTCAATGAAGACCTCTGTGTGGTCTACAATCGCAGCCGTTGCGTCAGTGCCGCCTTGCTCGACGGATTCGGCCCGCACGCGTGTTTCCGGACCTTCGACAATGACGCGCAGATTCACCAGCTCGCGCGGTACGTCAAGCGTGAATGTGTACAACTGCTCGTGGTATCGATCGAACAGCCGTGCAATTCCAGCAAGGCCGTCAGACTGGAATTTTTCCCTGTTTGCAGCCACCGTCAGCCGGGTGATCTGGCCGCGATAGCGGAGATCAATTTCGTAGCTCACCGATTGCTGGGCCTCGGGAATCCCCTCGGCCTGCAGCGTCATCAGCGCCGTGGCCGCCAGCTCATCAAGAATGTCCTGGATCTCGGCATCGGATGTCTCGTCGAGCCTGCGAATGAAGGTTCTCGAGGCCTCGTCGCGCAGGCGCGTGGTGGCATCACCGTAAGCGCACAGCACGCCGGGGGCTGGAGGAATCACTACCGGCCAAGCGCCAAGCAGTCGTCCTATGGCGTTTGCGTGTAATGGCCCGGCCCCGCCGAAAGCCACGAGCGCAAAGTCGCGCGGGTCATGACCTCGTTCAATCGAGACAATCCGCAGTGCACCGAACATGTTCTCGTTGACGATCTTGATCACTCCCTCGGCCGCTTCGAGCAGGGACATGCCGAGTTTGTCGGCCACGCCTTGCACCGCCCTTCGCGCGGCTTCCACGTCCAGCTCCATGTCACCGCCCAAGCGCGAGCGCGCCGGCAGATAACCGAGCACGACATTGGCATCGGTAACCGTGGGCAGATCGCCGCCGTGAGCGTATGCGGCCGGCCCGGGCACGGCACCTGCGCTCTGGGGGCCGACGCGCAGGGCCCGGGTCAGCTCCGGCACGTAGGCGATTGAACCGCCGCCGGCACCGACAGTCCGGACATCAATCGAGGGCGCGCGCACGGTGACGTCGGCGACGCGGGTTTCGCGGCGCGTCTGCGCCACGCTGTTCTGGATCAGCGCAACATCGGTGGAGGTACCACCCATGTCAAAGGTCAGCAAATTTTCGAACCCAGCCTGCCTAGCCAACCAGATGGCGCCTGCTACGCCGCCAGCCGGCCCGCTCATCAGCAGGTTGATGGGACTCTGTGCTGCGGCTTCGACGGAGGCAAGTCCGCCGTCAGAGCGCAGGATGCGCAATTTGATCTCGCCACTGGTGGCGGCCAGCTCATTGCGCAAATTGCTCAGATAACGGGCGACTTTCGGGCGGATGTAGGAATTGACAACCGTAGTTTCCGTACGCTCGTATTCCGACATCTCGGGAATGACTTCCGATGAAATAGACACGGGGATTCCCGGCATGATCTCGGCCGCGATCTCCCGCACCCGTATTTCATGGCTGCCGTCCGCATAGGCATTGATCAACGAGACCGTGAGGGCTTCGATGCTCTGCCCGGCAAGCCAGCTCAGTTTTTCACGAAGCTGTGATTCATTCAGTGGAATGACCACTTCGCCGCGGGCGTCCAGTCGCCCCTCAACTTCTATGGTCAGCTCCAGTGGCGCCAGTGGTGGACGCTTGTTGAAAATGACCCATCCACCCAACCCGCCCGGAACGAAAGAGCGGGCAATCTGCAAAACCTGCCGATAACCGAGCGTAGTCACCAGACCAACCCGTGCTCCATTACCCTCAAGCACCGTATTGGTTGCCACCGTCGTACCGTGCATGACATGCGTGATGCGGGTCGGGTCGACCTTGTGGCGCGCGCAGATCTTGGCAATGCCATTGAGCACGCCCTGCGACGGATCACCGGGCGTCGATGGAACCTTTGCGGTAAAGGCCTCGCCAGTTTCCTCCCGGATCAGGAGAAGATCTGTAAAGGTCCCACCAACATCTACCCCTAGACGATATGTCGACGCATCCTGTTCCATTGGTATTCCTCGTGGGATGTGTTGTTACTGGATGCAGCCTGTCGCGCGAAGCGCACTGATCTGCTCTGCGGAATAACCCAACAGTTGGCTGAGGATCTCTTCTGTGTGTTCGCCGACCCCGGGTGGCGCACTGGCACGCAGTGGCTCGATATCAGCGGATAACTTGATCGGATTGCCGGGCATTTGCACATGGCTGCCCGAGGTGAGTTGCACGTCCACGACCATGTCGCGCGCCACGACCTGGGGGTCGCTCAATGCCTGGGCAAAATTGTTGACCGGTGCGCACGGAACGCGCGCGGCGCGAAGCCGTTCCAACCAGACCGCCGAAGGCTGCGTGGCAAGCTCTTCGTTGACTATCGCGTCGATTCTTTCACGGTCGGCAAACCGCTCTGGCTGCCTCTCGTAGCGCGGATCGAGCAACTCGGGACGTGGAAGCACATCGACAAGGCGTCTGAAAAATTCGTCACCAATGCAGGCAATGATGACGTAGCCATCGGCAGTCTGGTACGTGTTGTAGGGCACGTGAACAAAGTGAGCATTTCCGATCCGTCCCGGTACCTGACCTGACATCAAATACATGGTGGCCATGTAATTCAGGAGAGATATCTGTGCATCCAGCATCGAGATGTCGACGTGCTGACCCACCCCGCTGCGCTCACGAGCATGCAGGGCAGCGAGCACTCCAAGCGCACCAAATAACCCACCGCCGAGATCACCAATGGGAATGCCACTTCGGACAGGCGGTTCATCTGGACTACCTGTTATCGACATGCCACCGCCCATGCCTTGAACCACCTGATCAAAGGCAGGCCTGTGCGGATCGGGACCGGTCTCGCCAAACCCGGTTACCGAACAGGTGATGATGCGCGGGTTGATCTTTGTAAGAGTTGCATAGTCAATGCCCAAACGCTGGGGCACACCGACACTAAAGTTGTTAATGACGACGTCCGCGCATCGCACCAGGTCGTAAAACACCTCGCGACCGCGTGCGTCCTTCAAATTGACAGCTACGCTACGCTTACCGCGATTCAGGGTCAGAAAATATGCCCCCATGCCATCTCTCGAAAAGTCTTTACTTCCCGACAGGAGCTGTCGCGTACCCTCTCCGCTGCCTGGCGGTTCGACTTTAATCGTTTCGGCACCCAGATCTGAGAGCAACATAGCTCCGTAAGGCCCAGACAACATATGGGTCAAATCGAGGACGCGAACGCCTTGCAATGGTTTCATGAATTACCCCTTTGTCCTGTTTTCAAGCAAAGGGCGTGCCAATAGATATGTGTCAGGCTTAAGTGTATGAATTAATTAGCTAATACATGTAAACTCAAATGGACCATCTGCGACAATCGTTTCATTTGTTGCGAAATGTTTCGGAATTGTTTCATTAACATGAAACAATGTACCGGCAGGTTGACGAACAGGCGCTGCGCGGAGCGGTGCAGGGACTGGTACCCATCGGTGACCACATCAGCGAGAAGCTGTCGTGCAAGCCCCTGCAGTTCCTCGGGCGTCACGCCGCCGAGCCGCCGCACACCTGCCGCGGCTGCGAGACGACCGCAGCGGCACCGGTGGCGCCGAGGCTGATCGATCACGGTATCGCCGCGCCAGACCTGCTCGCGCAGGTGCCGAGGGCAACTATATGGATCACCTGCCGCTGTACTGGCAGGAGGGGCGATCTGCGCCCACACCCACGACGGCATCGCGATTGCCCGCCCGACCCTGGCCGGGTGGATCGGCGCCTGCGGGATAGCGCTGCAGCCGCGGGTTGATCGGATGCGCGACGCACTGCTGCCACTGCCTGTACTGCACGCCGACGAAACCCTGGTGGGCATGCTCGAGCCGTGCGGGGGCCAGACCAATCACAGTTACCTGTTTGCCTACCGCAGTAGCATCGAGCAGCTGATCACCGTGTTCGATTCAGCATAAGCCGCAGCGACCAACATGCCTTACGGTTCCTCAGCGATTACTAGTGTAGTGCTGCAGTCTTGAAGGAACTTATACAATCTCCTGAACTCCAAGCATTCATTGGCGCAACGAGATGGGCAAAACGCGATGCGAGTAGCCGCGGATATCGTATTGACCGATGAAGAGAAGACCGAGTTGGAGC
>Ga0307375_10003748_pt1 | contig 14770 bp, 12 predicted proteins | sample TR1MG_FD_202531 | JGI IMG/M metagenome (GOLD analysis project Ga0307375, IMG submission 202531) | Soil microbial communities from Risofladan, Vaasa, Finland - TR-1 | ecosystem: Environmental > Terrestrial > Soil > Coastal area > Acid sulfate soil | place: Finland: Risofladan, Vaasa | collected...
CCCGACGGGCAGGTCCTCGCGAATGCCGCGCAACTGTTCGTCGACGATGAAGAAATTGTCGAGGAGCCACTCGCCCGCCGGCGCGATCCAGCCCTCCTCGCGCACCGCGTCGGCGATCGTTCGGCTCGCGTCGCGCAGCACCTTCCCGTTGTCGTCCACCCGCGGCAGTAGATCACGCTTCGGCGCCAGCCCGCTCGCCACCGGCTGCGCGGCCGCCAGGCTCCGCGCATGCTGCTCCAGTCGCTCGATGCCGAACAGCTCGGCGCGGATCGGGTCTTCGAGCGGTGGGAGCGAGGGGAAGAACAGCGGCCGCGTCAGACGCATGGATCAGCGCCCCCGCCGCGGCGCGGCGGCGCACCGCCGGCCATCCAACCGCCGGGGAACCCCGCGGCTCACAGCGGCGATCGCCCGGCGATCACGGGGCGTCACGCTTCTCCGCATGGCCGCCGAATTCGGATCGCATGGCCGAGAGCAGCCGGTTCTGGAAATCGGCCTGCCCCCGCGAGGCGAAGCGCCCGAACAGCGCGGCGGCCAGGGCGGTCGCCGGCACCGCCTCGTCGATCGCCGCCTCCAGTGTCCAGCGCCCTTCACCGGAATCCGACACCCGCCCGGCAAAGTGCTCCAGCGTCGGATCGGCGGCGAGCGCCGCCGCGGTCAGATCGAGCAGCCACGACGCGATTACGCTCCCGCGACGCCACACCTCCGCGACGTCCGGCAGGTTGAGATCATACTGATAGGCCGCGGGATCACGCAGCGGCGTGGTCTCGGCATCCGCCACCTGCGCCGTCTTTCCCACGCCCGCGTGCTTGAGGATGTTCAGGCCCTCGGCGTAGGCCGCCATCATCCCGTATTCGATGCCGTTGTGCACCATCTTCACGAAGTGCCCCGCGCCGTGGGGGCCGCAGTGCAGATACCCCTGCTCGGCCGTCCCGCCACGCCCATCACGCCCTGGCGTCTTGAGCGCCGAGCCCGGGCCCGGCGCCAGCGTCGCGAAGATCGGATCGAGCCGCCGCACCACGTCCGGTTCGCCGCCGATCATCAGACAGAATCCGCGCTCGAGACCGAACACGCCACCGCTCGTGCCGCAGTCCACGTGGTGCAGTCCCCGATCGGCCAGGCGCGCGGCCCGACGCAGATCGTCGCGGTAATACGAGTTCCCGCCATCCACCACGACGTCACCGGCCGCCAACGTGGGCATGAGCCCTTCGAGCGCGGCATCCACCGCCGCCGCCGGGACCATCAGCCACACGGTCCGGGGAGGCGTGAGCGCGGCCACGAACGCGTCGAGCGTCGTCGCGCCCGTCGCGCCGTCCGCGACCAGCGCCTGCACGGCCGCCGCCGAGGTGTCATGCACCACGCACGCGTGGTGCCCGCGCATGAGCCGGCGCGTCATACTGGCCCCCATGCGCCCGAGGCCGATCATTCCTACCTGCATCCGTCCCTCCCGGGCCGATTCGTGCACACCAAGCAGACTAGGCCGAACACCCGATTGGCGTCATCGCCCGAAAGCATGAGTTCGTGCAAAGGTTCCGCATGGATCGGATCGGAGGCCCACCTCGAGCCTCCGACCCGTCTACGCGTGCAGCAACGGGCAGCCCTCAGCCGTTGCCCTTCCGTCCCGGCTGACCGGGGGTGCCGCCATGCTCGTCGTTCGACCCGTTGTGGTGATCGGAATGCCCCGGGTCACACCCCTCGGAGCCGTTCCCCACACCCTGGTTGCACTTTGCCTTGCCATGCCCGTGGTCGTCGCCCTTACCGTGCCCGTTGCCCTTGCCGTTGCCGGCGGTACTGCCCTGGCACCCCGTGAGGGCGGCCCCGGTGATGGTGACGTCGGCGATCGACCAGGCATTACCCATGAACGTGCCGCCGGTCACCGTGATCGCCGCTCCGGCCAGGACATTGCCCTGGAAGTTCGACGTCGTCATGGTCACGGCCTGAGCCACCCACCACGTCACGTTGCACGGCTGGGCACCGCCGCTCATGACCACCGAGAAGTTGGTGCCCGTGAGCGCACCCGTCCCGCTCGTGCCCACTTCGAACAGCCACGTGCCGTTCGCGGGGCCCCTGAGCGTCAACACGCCGGTGAGCGTCGCCGCCGCGTCGAAGCAGTACACACCGGGCGCGAGGGTCACGCCGTCGAGCGTTCCCGTCAGCGCGGTGCAGGCGTCTCCAGGGGCCGGTGCGAGCGCGGCATACTCGGCCAGGAACGCGTCATAGGCCGCGATGGCCGCCGCGTCCCCTACATGCACCGTCCCGGCAGGGCAGACGGTCTGCGTGACCACGCCGGTGGGCGTGGCGAGGTACGTGCCGACGTCGCCCGTGATCGTCCCATTGGTGCAGGTCACGGCCGCATTCGCGAGCACGGCAAAATTCGGCGTCGCCGGCGGAGCGACGTCCTTCGTCCTGGAAAAGCTCGCGGGCGCCGTGACGCCGACCGACGACTGGTCGGCACACGCGGCGGACAACAGCGCGATCGCGACAATGACTCCCCCGGCAATTCTGGGGGGAGCAAACGCCCGTACGAGGCGCGTGGAGAGATGAGGCCTTTGCATGCGGCAACTCCTGCGGTGAGTGGATTCACCGGGCGACCTCCGCGTGCCACGCAGCGTCGCGCGCCTCCGCGTACCGGTCCCCGGTCGACGAACGGAGGATAGGCCTGCCCGGTGACCGTGGATATCAGCCAAAGGCATGAGTTGGGAGGTACGTCCGGCCCCACCGGGCCCACGCATGCGACTGCCGGCCCGGGACATCCTGTCCCGGGCCGGCAGCCCATCACGGTACCGCGCGGAGCGCGCTACGGCGTGATCGTGACCTCGATCGACGACTCGCCGCCATTCACCACGATGCCGTTGACGGCCGAGGTGATGTTGACGTTGTTGCCGCTGGCGAGGATGAAGCGGAGCCGATACACACCGGCCACCGTCGGCTTGAACTGCTGGCCGTATACGATGCGGCCACCGACGTTCACTTCGGCCGAGATGGGACCGCTGGAGAATACGCCGGTCACGGTGCCCCCCGGTCCACTCAACTGCTCGATGGTCAACGTGGGCCCCACCGAGTAGATGAGCGGGATGAAGTCACCGAGCGTGCCATCCGTTCCCTGGATCTCGTCAGGCGACGAGGGGTTGGCCACGTACGGCATGTTGTAACCCTGGAGCGTGCCGATGCCCGTGGCCGAGAGCGCGACCTCGACGCGAATCGGGTGGCCCGCCGCCAGGTTGCCGGTGCCGAGCAGGTTGTCGCCCCACGCGGCTTCGGCGTCGTACTTGGCCTGACCGGTGCCGTCCACGATCTGGCCCCGCCAGGTGTTCGCGGTTGCTTGCAGGTAGTAGCCCGTGGCATCAACCACGTTTCCGGTCCACCAGAAGGGAGCGGTCGGGCTGGTCACGGCGATGGCCAACAACTCGGCCAGCGCCTCCGCTTCCGTCGCCGCGGGCCGGGTACCGGCATCCGTGGCTACGGGCGATCCGGTGAGGCCCGTGCCCTCGGCGAAGACCACCGGCCACGACACGTTGTTCCCGGTCGTTTCGGTCTCGCCGCCGCCGCCACCACCACCACCACCCGTGGTGGACACCGTGATCGTGATCGACCCGGACACGCCCTTGGCGGTGGCCGTGACGACCGCCGTTCCTTCAGCAACGCCGGTCACGAGACCGGTCGAACTGACGGTGGCAACCGCGGTGTTGTTGCTCGCCCACGAGAACGTTGTAGCCACGACCGTACCGGTCGAGCTGTACGCTGTCGCCACGAGCTGGGACGTCGCGGCGACGCTGATCGAGGCGTCACCGGTGACGGTCACCGACGAGATCTTCGTGGACACGGTCACCGCCGACCCGCCGGACTTGCCGCCCGCCGTCGCGCTGACCGACGCGGTGCCTGTGGCGATCGCCGTCAGCGTCCCGTCCTCGTCGATCGTCGCGACCGACGCATTGTCCACCGACCAGGTGACCGGCACGTTCAGAGAGTTGCCGCCGGCATCCTGCACGTCGGCGCTCATCTGCACCACGTCACCTTCGTCAACGTTCACCACTGACGGGCTGACGATCACACGGGCCGGGCCGCCCTGCACCGATCCCGCCTTGCCCGTAACGGCGAACGTCCCGAACGAACTGACCACGGCGCCGACCGAATGCCCCTGGATGCCGGGCTGATCGCAATCCTGCCAGCGATTCTGGATCCGGTCGCGCTGCTGGATGCGCAGTTGCGTCACGTCCAGACCAGCCGGCACGTTGGCCGGATCGTACTTGATGTTCATGGTCGCCGGCTTGTTCAACGCCAGACCCGCGGGCTCCACCCTGTAACCGGTATGGCCGACGTAGGTCGGATCGCCCGTGAACTCGGAGTCGTCGACCTTTTCGACGGACACATCGGTGGGGACGTCCAGCGCCCCCGCGGGGATGATCAGTTCGGCGTTGCCATCGGCGGACAGTACGGTGCCACCGAGGGCGCCCACATACTTACCAACCGGCGGCTGCACGACGATGCCGAATACGCCAAACTTTGTGATTCCGGCGCGCACCTGCTGGCCATTCAGCCCCTGCTGATCGCAATCGCGCCACTGAACCTGCGCGCGGTCGCGCTCACGAATGCGCAACTGCTGCTGCACGACGTCCGTGGGCAGATGGGCGGCGTCGAACGCCAGCCGCAGCTGCACGGCCTGATGCAACACCACGCCGACCGGCTTGATCTCGTACCCGGAACCGGCGAGGAAGAGTGGATCGCCGCCGAAGTCGGCATCGGCAACCGGCGTGATCATGATATCGGTCGGCACGTCCAGCGCACCGGCCGGAATGTCCAGCACCGCCTCACCATCGGCGGACGTCACCGTGCCGCCCAATGCGCCGACCACGGTTCCGGTCGGTTGGACGGTAACCGCAACATTCGCCGTCTTGCCATCGGCGGTCGCCGTTACCGTGGCGCTGCCGAATGCGACTGCCGTCACGACGCCGGTTTGACTGACCGACGCGACGGCTTCATTGCTGGATGTCCACGACACGGCTGCCGTCGTCGCCTCGCCGCAGCTGCACGTCGGCCGCGCGGCAAGGTTGGCGAACTCGCCCACCTGGAGGTTCAGCGATGACTTGTCAAGCGTCACGACGGCCGTCGAATGCACGTGCGCCGGCGTCGTGGGGTTGTCCCGGCAGGCGACCGCCCATAATCCGGCGGCTGCGACTGCGGCCATTAGCACTCCGCGAATCCTCTTCATAGCCCCTCCCCCCTCAGATGGTACCCATACGAACCCACACCCTGCTGCAACGCCATGTGAGAAGGGTCGCCGTTCCGAGAAGGGCTGTATATCCAGAGAACAGGAGTTATTGGGGTGGGGCCTTGCCCGACCTTGCGACACGCGGCGCATGGGAACTTCCCCCCTTCCATTTGCCGCAAGTCACGAGGTGGGGTTCGGTGGTCGCGACGGGCAGCACGGACGCCAACACGCCCGCCGCGGATTTCCACGACGGGCGTGTCGGCCTGCCCCCCACACGGTGCGGGGTGAACTACTGTTGCCGCTCGGACCTCATCAGATTCTTCTGAACGCGCCCGCCCTGCACCACCACACGGACGGTCTCCGGCGTCAACGCATGAATGCCGGCCAACGGATCGATGGACGTCACCGTCACGTCGCCGAGCTTGCCGGCCTCCAGCGTTCCCACGCGGTCCTGCCACCCCAGGCACTCGGCCGCGGTGCGCGTCGTGGCCACGATGGCTTCCATGGGCGACATGCCCGCGTGGTCACACATGAGCCCCAGCTCTCGGAGGTTGGTGCCGTGCGGCATCACGCCGGCGTCGGTGCCCATGGCGATCTTCACGCCCGCCGCGTGCGCGCGGCGAATGCTGTCGCGATGCGCCTGCAGCACTTCCTTCGACTTGCGCAGCGCCCACTCCGAGATCGTTCCCGCCTGCTCGGCCTGTTCGATCACCGCCTGCGGCGCGAGCAGGGTGGGCACGAGGAAGGCGCCCTTGGCGAGCATCAGCGCGATCGACTCGTCGTCCAGATAGATCCCGTGCTCGATGGAATGGATGCCGGCGCGCAGCGCGTTCTTGATCCCCTCGGCGCCCTGCGCGTGCGCCATCACCTTGACGCCGCGACGGTACGCACCCTCCTGCACCATCACGGCCAGTTCCTCGGGCGAGAACTGCGTGAACTCGGGGTGGTCGGTGGGACTGAGCACGCCTCCGGTGGCGCACACCTTGATCACCTCGGCGCCGGCGCGCAGCACCTCGCGCACCTTCTTGCGCACGTCGTCCACCCCGTCGCAGATCCCGCTCGGCAGCCCGGGGTGCGGCGTGAACAATCCGAGCTCCTGCCCCGACGGAAGCCAGAAGTCCAGGTGGCCGCCGGTGATGGACAACGGCACGATGCTGATCTGCATGCGCGGACCATCGATGATCCCCATTTCGAGCGCGCGCTTGAGACCGAGGTCGGCCCCGCCCGCGTCGCGCACCGTGGTGATGCCGGCATCGAGCGTGCGGCGCAGGTATGCCAGGGTCAGGTAGAAGTTGAGCGAGAAGGGCGTGGTGGCCGCCTTCATCATCCCTTCCAACTGCACCGTGGCGTGCACGTGGGTGTCGATGAGTCCCGGAAGAATCGTCCCGCCGCCGGCATCGATCTCGGTGATCGCGCCGTCGGGGCGCCGCAGCGACGCGAGACGGCCGACGGCGTCGATGCGATCGTCCTTGAGAAGCACGGCGCCGTCGGGCACCGGCGCGGCGCCCGTGCCGTCGATGAGCGTGCCGTTGCGGATGAGCGTGTACGTCATGGGTCGGGGCGTGAAGGTCGGGTAGGGGGCGGAAACCTGAGACCGCCGCCGCAGATTCTACGTTCGGAGCGGCCGAAGCGCGAGTAGCGCGCCGTGGGCCGTGGCCCCATACTTGGCGGCGCACGCTCGCGCCGCCACACGCCTCCGAGGCCATCATGTTCAGCCGCCCCGTCGTCGCCGCACTCGTTCTCGCCACCGCGTTCTCCTCCGCCGGCGCGCAGCAGCCGCCCACGCCACGCTCCGAGCTCGCGGAGCTGAGCGCGTTCCTCGCCATCCCCAACGTGGCGTCCGACAAGCCCGACATCGCCCGCAACGCCCAACGTTTACGGGCGATGTTCGAACAGCGCGGCTTCCATATGACCGTCGTGACCACGCCCGGCTCGCCGGTGCTGATCGGCGAACTCGTGCCGCCCGGGCCGACGAGCGCGCGCACGCTGACGTTCTATTTCCATTACGACGGCCAGCCCGTGACCGCGGCCCAGTGGGCGGACGCGGGCCCCTTCCAGCCCATCTACCGCGACAAACCGCTCGAGGAGGGCGGCCGCGTGGTCCGCCTGCCGGCCACCGGGCCCATCAACCCCGAGTGGCGCCTGTACGCCCGCTCGTCGGCGGACGACAAGGGCCCGATCGTCGCGTTCCTCTCGGCCATCGACGAAGCCCGCGCCGCCGGTCATCCCATCACGTCCAACATTCGCGTGCTCATGGAGGGTGACGAGGAAGCAGGCTCGCCCTCGCTGGCCACCGTGGTCCGCGAGCAGGCCGCCCGGATCCGCGGCGACCTCATCATTCTGGTGGACGGTCCGCAGCATCCGAGCGGGCGCCCGACGTTCGTGTTCGGCGCCCGCGGCATCATGAGCACCGAGCTGACCGTGTTCGGCGCGCGGCAGGACCTGCACAGCGGCAACTATGGCAATTGGGCGCCCAACCCGGCGCTGGAATTGGCGCGGCTTCTCGCCTCCATGAAGGACGCGAGCGGACGCGTGACCATCGCCGGCTTCTATCGGGATGTCGTGCCGCTCACGGAGCAGGAGCAGCAGGCGATCGCCGAGATCCCCGACCTGGATTCCACGCTCATGCGCCGGTTCGGGTTCGCGCGGCCCGAAGTCGCCGGCGAGCGCCTCGAGACGCTCGACAACCTGCCGACGCTCAACATCTCCGGACTGGGCTCCGGCACCGTGACCGGCCAGGGACGCACCGTGATCCCGGCCCAGGCCGTGGCGCGCCTGGATCTGCGGTTCGTGAAGAACGTGACGCCCGACTCGCAGTTCGCGCGGCTCGCCGCGCACGTGCGCGCGCAGGAGTTCCATCTGATCGCCGGCGACGCGCCCACCGACGCCGAGCGGGCCACGTATCCGATGCTCGCCAGGCTGCGCCGCATGGGCGGGTATCCGGCCGGCCGCACGCCGCTGTCGGACCCCACGGCGCAGCGCGTGGTGGCAGCGGTGGCCGCCGCCCTCCACACCGCGCCGGCGCGGATGCCCTCCCTGGGCGGCTCCACGCCGTTCTACTTGTTCTCTGATAATCTGCACGCGGCCACGGTGGGCATGCCGGTCGTCAACTTCGACGACAACCAGCATGGACCCAACGAGAATCTGCGGCTCGGCAACTTCTTCGGCGCGATCGCCGCCATGCGGGCGATCGTGACCATGCCGTAGCGCCGGCCGCCGATGCCCATCTCCTCCCGCCGGGCCGTCGGCCTCCTCGTGGTGGCCATGGCCGCCGTCGCCGGGGCCGCCTGTGGTGGCAGCGCGACGGCGCCAGCCGCGCCAGCGGTGGCCGTCGCCTCCGGACAGGTGTTCGCCCTCATGGATCCGGGAGCCTCGGCGTCCACGCTGCAGGCGTATGCCGCCCTGCCGAGCGTGGACGGGCTGGCCTTTCGCGTGCTGTGGAGCAGCCTCGAACCCGCCGCCGGCACCTACGACTGGACCGCGCTCGATACCGCCTTGGCCGTCGCGCGCCGGCAGGGCAAGACGATCACCATCCACGTCGCCCCGAGCGCCGGGGGATTGCCGGGCTGGCTCGGATCGCTGGGCATGCGGAGCTACTCGTACGTGGGCCCGCAGGGCCCCCGCACCGACCCGGTGCCGTGGGACAGCGTGTACCTCGCCCGGTACCGCGCGTTCGTGACTGCGATGGGCGCGCACGTACGGGCCACCGGCAACATGGAGCTCGTCGCGTCGGTGTCCGACCCGGTGCCCGAGCCCGAGATGACCATCGTCGGCTGCCAGAACCATCAGCTCACCGGTGGCATCGCCTACGACCGGGCCACGTATCTGGCCGCCTGGGATTCCACCATCAGCACGTACGCCGGGGCCTTTCCGGGCATTAGACTATTTATATCCTCCCCCATCGCTTTCATCTGCGCGAACGACGGCAACGACGGGCAGGCGTTCTACACCGACGTGATGCGCTACGCGTCGTCGGCAACGGGCCACGCCGCCGTGTTCGCCGCCGACCTCACGGCACTCGGCAGCCAGCGCATGGCGCAGGCCGCCTCGCTGCCTGGCGCGCCGGCCGTGGGGCTGCAGACCATCTGGTCGTACAGCAGCGATCCCCAGAACCGGATGCAGGGATCGCTGACCGATGCGGTGTGCCACGGCTGGCGTCTGGGCGCCCGCTATTTCGAGATCTATCAGCCGGATCTGAGCAGCGCCGATGCGTCCGTACAGGCGGCCATCGGCAGTGCCCGCACCGGCCAGGGGTGCTGACGCCGGCCGGCCGCCGCGCTACGGCTTCGCCTCGACCGTGATGCGCCCCACCATGCCCAATAGCGCGTGCGCGTCACACTGGTAGAAGTAGCTGCCCGGCGCGAACGTCACCTTCACGTCGTACGTCTGGCCGGGGATCTGCAGGTACTCGCTCGCCGCCGGCAGCCCCGTGGCGCCCTTGTTGGAATCGGCCGGAAACGACGCGTTGTGCACGCCCGACTCCAGCACGAACCGGATGACGTCGCCCTGATGCACCGTGAAATCCTTGGGCTTGAAGTAGTTGCCGGTGGCGTCGGTGTACATCCCCACGCTGTCGATCTTGCCACCGGCATCGGGCGTCTGCGGGCCCCCTGGCGCGGCAGCCGTGGCGCTCGGCGCCGCCATCTGCATCGTGTCGGCCATCTGCGACTTGTCGCCACCGCAGGCGAGGGCAAAGGTGGCGCCGCCCAGGACGGCCAGCACTGCGATATTGCGCTTCATGATCGAGATCTCCCCTTGAGTGAAGCGGCCGCTGCCCCACGGGCAAGCGGCCGCGGCCCCGGGGCGCGCATCAGAAGTCCTTCCGCTGAAACGCGCGCACGCCGAGGACAATGGGCGCCGCGATCCATGCCGCGAGCGCCGCGAGCGACACCAGCGTTCCGCTGATGCCGGTGAAGAACTGACGGAACACCGCCCCCGTGTAGCCGAGCAGCGCGGAAGCGTCGAACTGGAGCAGTAGCAGCACGCGGGCCAGATCGAGCGGATTGAGGAACATCGCCACGAGCATGGGCCGTTCCAGCGGATAGTCGCCGAACACGAGCACCGCCACGAGCACGAGCCCGTCGTACACCACGGCCGCCGCCAGCCACGCGGCGATGGCGACGCCCAGCCCCTTGAGCCGGTCTTCCGTGCGCGTGGCGATCAGGAACGCCACGGCCGTGAAGATGGCGGTGAGGGCCGCGCCCGCCACGAGCAGCATGACGAACGGCACGCGCTGGCCGGCATCGTCCAGTCCCTCGAGCAGCAGCGGCACGGCCACGCCCAGCACGAATGCCAGCGCCAGCGGGAGCGTGAGCCCCAGATAGAGGCCGCCGAACAGCTGCCGGCGATTGACCGGGTGGGCGAGGAGCAGTTCGGTGAACTCGCGCGCGTTGTACAGGTAGACGGTGCCGAACACGAGCGCGACCAGCGGCACGATGAACAGCGTGATGCTCACCAGACTGAGCAGCGCCTTCTCGCTGCTGCCCCCGAACCGGACCAGGGCGTCGGTGATCACGGCGAAGAACGCCGCGTACCCCAGCAGCCACCGGCTGCGCACCAGGTCGCGCACGTCGTACTTGAGCACCTTGAGCATCACGTTCATGCCGCTTCCTCCGCGCCGCGACGCATCATCTCGGCCACCGCGCGTTCGATCGTCACCTGCCGCGTGGTCCGCTTGAGCTCGGCAACCGCTCCGGCAAACCGTACGCGGCCGTCGAGCAGGAACACGACGTCGTCGGCCAGTTCCTCCAGCTCGCTCAGCACGTGCGACGTGATGAGACAGGTCACGCCCCGCCCGCGGAGGGCGAGGATCTTGTCCTTGAGCACGCTGCTGGCCACGGGATCGAGGCCCGCCGTCGGTTCGTCGAGAATGAGCAGATCGGGGCGAAACAGCACCGCGAGCACGGCGTTGATCTTCTGGCGCGTACCCCCCGACAGCGTGCGCAGTCGCTTGTCGAGCTGCGGCTCGAGCGCGAGCGCCGCGATCAGATCGTCGTCGAGTGGATTCGCGGCCCCGCGGAGGTCGCGGACCATGGCGATCAACTCCCGCCCGGTGAGGTTCTCGGGAAACCGCGCCAGCTGCGGCATGTAGCCGATGCGCGCGCGGTACCGGCAGTCGCCGTTCACGGGATGTCCGTCGAACAGCAACGTGCCGCCGCCAGGCCGCGTGAGCCCGAGGATCATCTTGAGAAAGGTGGTCTTCCCCGCCCCGTTGGGACCGATGATCGCCGTCACCCGTCCCGGCGCGACGGCGAGGTCCACCCCGCGCAGCACGGGCAGGGCGCCGAATTGCTTGGTGAGTCCGCGGGCTTCGATCATCGCACGGGCCTCATGCGGGGCGCCGAGTCGGCGAAGGCGGCCGGCGTCAGGGCCGGGATCACGCGTTCGCCGGCGTCCACGAGGTCCACGAACGCGCTGCGGAGCAGGATCAGCGCCGGTTCGTTGCGCGCCACGAGCACGGCGAACAGGCGCACGGGCCGGAACGGCACGTCGCCGGTGCCGTCGCGGTTCAGATCGTACCCCTCGTAGTGGTCCCAGTAGTTGCCGTTGATCGTGGTCGACAGCACGCGGCCGGTGGTGCTGACGTCGAACGTGTTCCCCGTGAAGTTGTTGGCCGTGAACCTGCCGTCCTGCGTGCTGCCGTCGAGTTTGAGCGCCCAGCCGTTGTCCACGAAGTCGTTGTGCTCGGCGTCCAGACGGTTGGCCCCGTCGATGAGGATGCCGGTGGTGTTGCGGCGGAACACGTTGTGCGCCACGCGGCTGTCGAAGATCTCCTTGAGCAGCAGGCCGTATGCGGCGCTCCCCCAGTTGTCCTCGAACCGATTGCCCGTCATCGTCACCCGGTGCGCGTACATCACCGCCACGCCGGCGCCATTGTGCCGGAAGGTGTTGTTCAGGTACCGGCAGTCGTCGGAATACATGAAGTGGAGGCCGTAGCGCAGATTGTGCTCGCTCGTGTTGCCGCGCACCTCGGTATCGTGCGTGAACTCCAGATAGATGCCGTCGCGCTGGCCGCGCACGTCGTTGCCAGTCACCACGGCGCGTTCCGCGCCCCACAGGTGGATGCCGTTGCCGGAACTGGTCTCGTTGCGCGCCAGCCCGCGAATCACGTTGCCCTGCACCAGGCAATCCGTGGCCTTGGCCAGATAGATGCCGAAGAACGCATCGTCGATCGCGTTGTCCTCGATCACACAGCGGCGGGCGCCCACCACTTTGATCGCGGCGCGATCCTCGGTGTAGCTCGTCCCCACGTGCGCGAACCGCAGACCCCGCACGGTGACATCGTCGCCCGTGACGGTCATGATCTGATGGGACCCCTCGCCGTCGAGCGTGGGCCGACCAACGCCGACGATGACGAGCGGCCGGTCGACCACGATCGTCGGCTCGCGGTAGATGCCGGCCCCGATGGCGATCGTGTCGCCGGCCCGCGCGGCGCCCACGGCATCGCCCACACGATGGAACGACGCCTCCGCGCCGGGTCCCACGACCAGCGTGCGCTGGGCGCCCAGCGACACCGCGCCAAGCGCCACCGCCGCCAGCGCGGCGAGCGCGAACGAGATCCGCACGTTACCGGCCACCGGTGCTCCCGCCCATGTCCATCGCCGACGGCTCGGCATGGTCCGGGCTGCGCGTGGCCCAGTGTTCGCGCTCGGCCAACGCCAGCACGTCGCGCCACGTCATCGGCGGCTCCGACGCCAGGGCCTGGAGCGGCGCCAGCGCCGCCGAGTCCCCCACGGCGAGCATCCCCCGCCCCATGGGACTGCCCGGCCCCGTCACCCGCAGGAACCGCGCCGACGTGGCGGAGATCAGCGTGCCGGGGCGCGTGTAGTCCGACACCCAGAGCGTCTCCACCGCGTCGCGGTGCGTGGCGTCGAGCGTCTGGTAGTACGCCACCAGGCATTCGATGGAGTCGAACGTGGACACCTTGCCCGTGTGCGTCACCAGCTCCGCGGCGTAGCGCGCGTCATTGATCTGCATCAGGCAATACGCGCAGCCGTCGCGGCCATAGACGATGGCGCGCGGACCGGCGCTGCACGCCGCCGTGAACACGAGCGCGAGCGCGGCCCGGACCTTCCGAGGCCGGAACCGGAACGCATGCGAGCGCATCGTCACGCCCGCGCCGCCGGCACGGGGGCCGCCGGCCGGTGCGTCTTGACGATGGCCACCACGCCGAGCAGGAATGCGAGGCCGGCCGCCCACGCGCCCCAGTCGGGCATCGACACCGCCGTGAAATTGAGCAGCTGTTTGGATCCGATGAGCGGCGGTTGATACGTCATGCCCGGGATCTTGATAATGGCGTGCGCCATGTCGAGGTTGTGGCCGTAATCGTATTCCCACCACCAGAACACGGCCATGCCGGCCGCGCCGGCGGCGAAGAACGCGCCCATCCAGGTGTACAGCAGGGCCCGCCGGCCCGCCGCCGCCGCGATCAGCCCGAAGACGATCAACCCCGCCACCACCCACGGCATCACCCGGAGCACGGGAATGGCCGCGCCGTCGATCACGCGCATGCCGATGTAGTGATTGAGCCCGTTGATGTTCTGCAGGTCATGGTCCTTCGCGCCCCTTACCGCGTTCACGGTGATCTTCATGCCGAGCCCTTCCGGGTACTGCGGCGCCATCAAGCTGATGCGCCATAGCGGCACCACGTACAGCGTGAGCAACAGGGCCGCGGCGATTGCCGTGAGCAGGCGGGCGGTGAAGGACATCGAGGTCTTCATGTTGGACTCCAGGTGAGGCCCGAGCGTGGGGCGAGGCCGAGGGGAGGAAACCGGCACACGCCCACACGCCGGACCAAGTGCACTAGCGGGAGCCGCCCTTCACGTCGGACGCGCCCGACGGGGCTGCCGCTTTGCGGGTCACGTTGGCCATCAGCGGCACCGTCGAACCCGCCGGCGACACGCGCACATACCCCTGCATTTCCTGATGCAGCGCCGAGCAGAAGTCCGTGCAGTAGAAGGGGTAGATGCCCGGGGCCTGCGGCACCCATTTCAGCGTCCGCGTCTCGCCCGGGTTGAGGATCAACTCCGAGTTCGTGTTGCCGAGCACCGCGAAGCCGTGCAGGATGTCCCAATCCTGCTCGATGTTGGTGACGTGGAAGTACACCGTGTCGCCCACCTGCACGCCTTCGAGATTGTCGGGCGCGAAGTGGCTGCGGATGGCGATCATCTTCACGTCCACCCGTTTGCCGGTGCGGGAGATCCCGCCGGCGTCCTCGGACTTGGTGACCCACGGGTCCTTGCTGTCCGCGAGCTTGAAGTACCGCACCTGCTTGTCGCGGATGAGGCTCGCCGGAATCGCCTGCGCGTAGTGCGGCTCGCCGATCGTCGGGAAGTCGAGCAGCATCTTCATCTTCGGGCCGCTGATGTCGATCAGCTGCGCCGACTGCGACATCTCGGGGCCGGTGGGCAGATACCGGTCTTTGGTGATCTTGTCGAGCGACACCAGATACTTGCCCCACGGCTGCCGGGAGTCGCCGCCGGGAATCATCAGATGGCCCGGCGAGTAATACACCGGAATGCGATCCTCCACCTCCCACGTGCCCAGCTTCCACTTCACGATCTC
>Ga0307375_10003751_pt1 | contig 14765 bp, 18 predicted proteins | sample TR1MG_FD_202531 | JGI IMG/M metagenome (GOLD analysis project Ga0307375, IMG submission 202531) | Soil microbial communities from Risofladan, Vaasa, Finland - TR-1 | ecosystem: Environmental > Terrestrial > Soil > Coastal area > Acid sulfate soil | place: Finland: Risofladan, Vaasa | collected...
ACACGCTGGCCACGTGCGTGAATAGATCAAGCTGTTCCTGCTGGCGTCCGCCGAGGACTGCCATGGTCAAGACGTTCCGTCGGCAAGCAGAAGCCGCTTAATTTCGCGCTCCGCTGCTGTCTTACTGGCCGATACGCCATACCGCACCTGTAGACGAGTACGGACCACCCATAGTGCGAACTGCTTGCACTTACGCCCGTTCAGTACGACAGGAGGTCCGCCGCACACGCGCACCGAGCGCGCACCCACCGTCTTGGGGGCCACAGCGTCCGAATGTGCTTCCCTGAAGCTCTCAACCTGCTCTTCGAACGTTGGCGTCCGGAAACCCACATCACTAACAGACGTCTGTTCTGCCACTTGACCCTCCATCAACAAAGGGTGCGAACGCGTCGTCATGGCACGATCCATCCTTTTTCCCGCGCATCGGCCACAGACGGTGCGGTGCCTTGCACTCGGATATGACCCACCTGCTCGCGGGCCTGGTCGGCAGGGATGACGTAGGCAAGTCAACCGCCATCACCAAAGTAAACTGCGACGTCGCCGGCAGTGGATTGAACCAGCACCGTGTACGCGCTGGTCATGGACGCGCCACCCATGCCGCCATAGCCGAGGGCAGTGCTTGGCCATGTCTGTTCAAACATGAGCACGGCCACTTCCTGACGGTGCGGTCGGCGCTCCTTGTCGATAAACGGCCCCACCAGTTCGCCGGTGGTCCGCTCGGCGGTGATCGCAGCAGCGCGCTGCTCCCTGGTCAGGCTGTCCATGTGCTTTCGGTAGGCTTCCCAGTCGCGATCGCGGTACCGAATGATGGGCAGATCACGCAGGCACGCCGCGTGAATGGCAGCGGCCAACGCGTCAAGTGCTGAACCTGTCTTCACTCTGCGTCTCCCAATTCGTTCAATGGTGCGTGTGGTTTCCGGCACGGACAATGATCTGGTTCCGTTCGACAAACTCGTTGAATGCCTTTGCAAGCAAACCGAACAGCTCCGAGTAGGTTCCGGCAGCAACCATGGGTGTTCCCATGATTTGCGGAGGTTTCTCACCTGACTGTGTCGCTACTCCGCAGACGAATATCCGTGCGTGTGGTGACACGGTGCTGATCCTGAAATCGACATGAAGACGCAACCGCCGGGGGGCGGCGTCCGGCACAACCAGCACCGACAGATACGGGCAATGCCCGGTACCGCTGATGTGCCTCACCTGATCCTCGACATCGACATAAAGTCGGTGCCCCGGTGGCAGTTCGATGCAGCTGCCGATATCCCGTTGTGCGTGCTTCAGCATCACCCGGCCCCGATCGCGCGCGGCACTCACCACCGCAGCGAGCACCTCACTGTGGCTGTCACGGATCGAGGTGGGCGCCACAACATGGCCTCGAAACACCACCTGCATTCCGTCAGGCCGACTCTCTGTGCGCAGGCCTGCGTTGCTCATCGCTTCCTTCGTATAGCGATTGATCAGCAACACGGCGGCGGCCATGGCGTGGTTGAGGGGTTCGTTCCCCGGTTCGTGCGTGTTGGCGGCGGTCGTGATCATGGGCTCAGTTTCCCTGAGAGCCTGGATACCGCAAGAGCGCCTTCCGAGGCATTCCCGCGTCCCTCATGGAACCGGCGCGCTGATCTTGCGTGGCTACGTCCCTGGCTGTATCAAGAGATCGTGAAGCAGCCCACCAATAGCAAGGAGCCTCCGTGTCCACCTCTTCGTACCGCGTTGAGCACCGCGACGACTGCACGCTGATTTTCGGCGCCATGCCGATTCAGGATATGGTTCGCCTGTCCGATTCGTGCACAGATGCCGTTGTCGCTTTTGATCTGGCCCGCCTGGCGGGTGCTTCGCTCGCCTTCGGGCCGGTCGCCTCCGTCCAGGCACTCACCGAGAAGCTTCGGCAAGCGGCTCTGGACGCGCCGCCGGCGGAGGGGATGCAGCATCTCTCGGCCAAGGCTCAGGCGTGGCTCAAGGGCGGCGAACAGGGGTTGTCGTCGTGCACCATGTTCGCGATCTGTAGCGGGTACCTTCCCGACTATCTGCAGGATTGCACACGTCCGAAGCACTACCCGGCAGACCCGGACGATTTTGGTCGTTGCCAGAAGCTGATCGAGGCCGTTCCGGAAGTCGCGGAGGCCAATCGTCAGTTGATGCCCACGGTCTCCACCGTGTGGTCGGCGCTCATCACCGCCTGGACTGCCATCCTGTCCTGCATGGAGGACGAGTCGCCCGACTGGCGCACTGGAAAGCTGAGCGCGCCACGTACCTACGACCTCATGCAAGAAGTGATCGAAAGCTCCGCGTCACGAGCACCGCGGTCATGATCGAATCCTTCCTGCAGTCGCTCTGGTCGGTTCCAACCTCAGACATGGTTAACGTGTTTGACCCGTGGAACGCGCGGTCGCCGGATGACATCGATGAGGATGCGGTTCAAGGAAGGCGTCAACGACTGCGGGAGCATCTGTCTCATGCCCGCCCCCGGTTGCTTTGTGTTGGTGAAGCTCCCGGCGCAAATGGCTGTCGTGTCTCCGGCATCCCATTCACCTCCGAGCGACTCCTATTGGATGGATCCATTCCAGGTGTGCCACGCTTATGCGACCGGCTGACCGATCGGCGCCTCCCGTACAGAGAACAGTCGGCCACGATCGTTTGGGGTGCCCTCTATGAAGCAGGCATAGCCGAGTCGACCGTGCTCTGGAATGCCTTTCCATGGCACCCCCACCAACCGGACAACAGCCTGAAAAACCGCACCCCAACACGTGGTGAACGTCGGCTTGGCCTGGTCCTGTTGAAGCAGCTGGTGGAAGTGCTGCCGGACGTTGTGGTGGCTGCTGTCGGAAAGAAAGCGTGCGCGTCCATGGCGGATATTGGTGTCTCGGCGCACGAGCTGCGGCACCCAGCCAACGGTGGCGCTTCTCTCTTCCGCCGTCAGTTGGCGGAGCTGGCCTCACGGCTGTGATGACGGGCTGTCAGTTGCGCCACCGATGACTTGTCGCAAGGTGGTGGCTCCCACGGAGACGAGCCACCATGCAGACCGAAAACCGCACCTTCACTGTTGACCCGAACATCATCCAGCACCTGATACGGTCCCAAGCGGGGACCCTTGGCAAAGCATTCGTTGAGTGTGTGATGAATGCCATGGACGCCGGCGCCACTCGCGTGGACATCGAGGTCAACAGCGACGGCTATGTCATCGCGGACGACGGCCATGGCTTCCGCACACGCGAAGAAGTCTTGGGCTGCTTCGAAGTCTTCGGCTTCACCCACGACGACCGCCACCGCGATTTCGGACGCTTCGGCCTCGGCCGTGCCCAGTCGTGGAACTGGGCGGCGACCACGTGGCGCACGCGAGGCTTCCAGCTGGTTGTGGACATCCGCGCCAAGGGTCTCGATTACACGCTTGCAGAGGGGCTTGAGGACGTTCCGGGCCTTCGCATCGAGGGGGCTTTCTACACCCCGCTCAAAGAGGTCGAAAAGCACGATCTGATGCGCGAGATGGAAACTCTCTGCCGGTTCGCCGTGATCCCGGTGACCCTGAACGGCCGCTCACTTCGTCGTGATCCCGACGCCGCGAAGTGGACCCACGTTACCGACGACGCCTACATCAAGGTGTCGGACTCGGCCTCCCTTTCCGTCTACAACCAAGGGGTCTTCGTTCGGGACTACCCGGCCCACTTTTGTGGCATCGGCGGCACGCTGGTCACCAAGCTCGGCAGGGTGCTGGAACTGAACATGTCCCGGTCGGACGTGCTAACCCATCAGTGCCGGTTGTGGGAGAGCCTGCGCAAGGAAATGAAGGCGCTGGGCAACGCGGCGGCGGCGACGTCCAGCAAGAAAGCACGTCTCACTGAGAGCCAAAGGGACTTCCTCGCCGCCGAGTCGGCCGAACCGGCTAATCTCGGGAACTTGCTGGAAAAGCTCTTTGAGTTCACCAATGGCCGGTTCGGGTCGCTGGCCAACATCACCAGCTGCCTCACGCGCCGTGACAGCATCCTGACCGTGGCCGAACGGGGCAACCAGCTTGCCGACGTGGCACTGCAGGAGCACTCAGCCGTGGTGCTGACCGAACGGACGCTCACACGCTTTGGCGTGGAAACAGCGACGCAGCTTGTGAAGCTTCTCGCGGGTCGGCTCACTGCAGACGGTCCGCGCAGCAGCGAGCTCATTACCCACGGCTATATCCTGCGTGGTGCGCTGCGTGATGGACGGGTTCACGACTCCTTTGAGTCCAGCCCGGTCCATCGCCGGCTGAATGCCTCGACGGTACCCGCCGCTCAATGGACCGCGGCAGAAGGGCACGTGCTCGCAGCTGCCAGTGAGGTTGCCGGCAACATCGGTTACCGCGTTCGAAAGGCCATGATCGAGAATGACCTGTTACCCGAGGGTGCGCTGTTCACCGCCCGGCGGCGGACTCTTTCAGTAGGGATCAGCGAGACGGCGGAGGCATTTACCGATGGCTCGACGTACATTGCCATCTCGCGCGAAACGCTTGCGAAGGTCTACAACGGCGACCTGCATGAGATGCAGCGGCTCATCGCTATTCTCGTGCACGAGTTTATCCACGATTCCTCAAGTGTCGAAACGCATCAGCATGACCACCAGTTCTTTCAGACTTATCACGACGTCATGCTGAGTGAAGGCGGGGCGATGTTTGCCCTTGGCGCGCAGGCGTTCCGCCTTCTATGCACCCGCAAGGCGCGCCTCACTCGCAAGCAGGCGAAGGCCTTGGATGTAGCAAAGGTCAGCGGCGCCAGCGCCGGCTGATCGGTAGTTCTAGGTCGGCGGCCAGCGGCTGGAGTTGACGACCCATGTCCATGGGTTGTCGTTCCACCGGTGGCCCTTCGGCGCTACGCGATCCCAACGGTCCTGAAACCAGTCGAACGGACCACCGTTACCCGGGTTGCCCTTCAAGCCGTACACCCAACCCTCTGCAATCACATCGCCTTAGCTGATGTCCTGCAGCCTTTCAACGTCCACCCCCATCACCGTCAGCAGCATGCGGCTAGCCCAGCGAGGCATCTGCGTCGCCGGGCTCCAGCGCATGCATTCCTCAGGCGTCTCCGCTGCAACCACCATGAGCAGTGTCTCGGGTTCTGTCGCCCGGTACCGAGGTATCAGGTGATAGGTGCCGCCTTCTCCATCGTCAAACGCGCGTAACGGCCGGCCGCCGTTGGGCAGGATGTTTTGCTCGCCGGCGTATTCCTCCGTGTTCTCGAGCGCGAACGTTTCAGCCATCCATAGCCGGTCGCCAAGCTGCCAAACCGGGTAGACGCGATGCGTCGTGTCGCCGCGACGACTTGGAACGTGGAGGTAGGGCCCTGAATTGCCCGCCGGCGATGGCCCGCGATCGACGAACACGCTATCCGCGGCAAGATCGAGATGCTCGGCCAGCCTGCCGCTGCCGTCAACACGACAGGTCCTGCTGGCGATCGCGATCCGCTTGGTGCACGTTTGCCTATCCAGAGTGGCGCGGACTTGCGGCGCGTCGAGGAGGAGACGGCGTTCTCGGTGTGTGTTGATGTCGATCATTTCCCTGTCCTTGCCGGAATGTCGGGAGAGAAGATAGTGCGGCGTGCTGGTGCCATGGCCGAACGAATCCAGCAACCCGGGCGTCTACCCTACGTGTTCGCAGGCGGGTCATCGGCGGCGTCGCTTGCCCGGATTTTTTCCCTCAGCCATTGCAGCTGGCCCGGGTGTGAGCCCCATGGGCGCCAGAGCAGTCCTGCATGGAACTGGTCTTCCGCTTCGCTTCCCGCAACAAGACTGCGCTGATCGACCGTGCCTGGTGCCGGCGGCAGGGCAAACAGCCAGTCAGCCACACCAGGCTGGATGTGCATGGCATCCCGGAAGTGCTTGTTGTTCTTGCTTCCGCTCGTCAGGCGATTCATGAGCAGCACAATCCAGCACCAGTATCGGCCCGATTCGTTCGTATCGGCTGATTTCAACGCCTGCACGACGTGGAAAATGTCGCCTATCGCCAGCGCGTGCGACGCAAGCCACGGTCGTATGAGAGGCGCATCCTCGGGCGCCATGCGCAGCAGATCCAGGAAGGAAAGGTGCGATTCCTGGTAGCGACCGGCCGCGTGTAGCGTTAGGGCTATCATCTCCAGCGCTTCGCGGGCTTCGTGGCGCCGTCGTGCCGCCTCAATGGCCGGCATACCGCCAGCGAGGTCGTACCACTCCAAGGCGTCCTTGGCAGCCTGGGAGAGGGCGCGTGCAGCCATGTGCGGGTAGATGCCCGCCTCCTTGATGAGCAGGCACACGGGGAGGGGGTTGCGCCCATCCAGCCTGATCGCTTGCATGAGAAGGTTCACACGTTCCTGCTGTTGGTCGCGGCCACCGTCGCGCCCGATCGCCTGGGCGATCTCCAGCACGCTGCTGGCGTGCTCGGCGTCGCCTGGATGAACGATGTGCTCCTCGGCGTCGGTCCATGAGGCGATGACCGCGAAGATCTGTCGAAAATTCACTCGCTACTGCCTACGTTTGTGGTCGGATGGCCGGATCGTTACGGATTATCGCGCGGCACGATCCCGATCAGGTTGGTTGCCCGGCGAAATTCTGCGACATCATGTGAACTGCAGCCGGGCCGCTCACTCGCTGCCGACGGAAACGGTCTCGCATTCTGCGCGTAGCTCAGCAAGATGATCGTCCACGATGGATTGGTTCCCGGGCGCGTACCGCAACAGGCGGTCAGCGCCCTCCAACCAGACCACCGCCGGGTAGCCAAACTGGTCGGCCGTGATGTCAGCGGCGCCGATCCGGCCGTCCGGCAGATGCACCTCGAGCCAGTAGTGTCCACGAAAGATGCCATCACGATCCCGGCAACCTCCATCCCTACCACCCGCGCCGCCGCGCACGTAAGAGCGACAGCCCGGGACAAAATGCGTCAGGCTCTCCCACAGAAACAGGGCCGCGTACAGGCATGTCCCGGCAGTTTGTGTGCTGCCCAGACTCCCGCGTAGCAACACCTCGAAGACCTCTCGAAGCTGCCTCAGCATCTGCGGCATGGGCGGTTGGCAGTAGTCAGGCTCGGCCCTCATTCTGCGAGGTTCTGTGCAGCCAACAGGGTATCCAGAGCGCGGATACTATCGTCCAGCACGGAAGACGGGGCTTGCTCGATTCGATCAGGCGTCGTTCGTCCCGCAGATCGCGCCCTGCCGACTTCCACCGGCAGATCGAGCAGCAAGGTCAGGTGTGGCCGCGTCACGCCAACGATGTGCGATTCGAGCGCATTCAGCACGTCGGCGGCAATGCCGCGACCGCCGCCTTGGTAGGCGTGCGTCGAATCGATGTAGCGATCGCACAGGACGATCTTTCCCTTGGCAAGGGCAGGGTGGATCACCTCAGTGAGGTGTTGCGCCCGAGCGGCGCTCATCAGCAGCATCTCGGTCATCGCGGCCATCTTGACTCCGGGGCCGCTGAGGACAAGGGATCGGATTGCCTCCCCGAGGGCGGTCCCTCCCGGTTCGCGCGTCAACACCACGGAACGCCCCTTCGCTTCAAGATAGGCATTGAGGCCGGCGACCAGCGTTGACTTGCCGGCGCCGTCGGTGCTTTCGAGTGAGACCAGCAAACCTTTGGTAAGTATTGTCGTCATCGAGTCATCACGTTCGCGGTTGAGTGCAGGACCTTTCGGCAGCTTCAACTTCAACAGGATTCGAGATTTCGGCAAGTAGGGGGATGGGCTGCGCTGTTGCGCAGACACGTCGCAGCACGCAGGCGAATACCGATACTCCGGCATTGCTTAGGTTTCGGCGGGTGGGCATCGCATGGAACTCAGCGGGCGGTTCAGCATCGTCCTGGCGCCCGTCTAGGTTACCCACACGCCGACCGTGGCCGCCTTACCCGTCACGGATTTTCTACATCGACACCCGGTAGCGGTGAGTTCGGCTGCCTGCTTGCATGCTTGGCGCGGATCTTGTTCATGATCATCCACACCCGATCGAGTTCGAGCTCCCCAGCCGGGAGCATCGGGATGCCCCGCACATTGCAGAGCGCAGCGAGTGTCAGCATCACCCCTCCCACTTCCCGAGCCGGGTCACCCACAGGTCGGCCGAATACATAGTCGACGAGTTCGTGCGCCGCGCTGGCAGTGCATCCGCATGCCTGGACCAACTCGATGGCTTCTTCCAGAAAACGGTGAGCCCGCTCCGGCCCATTCGTCGCTTCTCCAGATCCCAGGCATGCGCGTATCCAGGTGTCCACGCGAGACTCATAGGTTGTCTCGGAAGCCTCCTGTTCCCCTGGTACATAGGTTGGCTCGCCGTGATCCCACAGGAAGGCGCAGTATCCAGCCACGTCGCGCGGGTCCCCTTTGGCCAAGTGGGCACGCAAATGGGCGCGGCACTCGGGGAGCCAGTCACGTCTGCGCCACTCGTCGGAATATCCGTACTTGCGTTCGGCCTGCGCCAATTTGCCAGCAAGGGCAACCGAGAATCGTCGAACGAGATCCGCGGTTGCCGGGTTGAGCGTTTTGATGACCTCCTTGAGGTCTGCGGTGACACCGGTACCCGGTGCAGATTGGTTTGTGGCGGCGATCCAGCCTTGAAACGCTCCCCGCGTTTCGGGTTTGGCGTACTCATGCCCGAAGCCTGGCGTTCGCGACAGCGCGAACTTAGCGCTGGGCCAGCCTGCATGCCGCATGTCCGCCTCAAAGAGTGCGCGTCTCTGTTCGAGACGGTCTTGAAGGGCCGGTTGATTCTGACTCGCGTCAGTTTGCTCACCATTCATACGTGCTCCACGATACGTCGGTTTGACGTCGCAAAGCCTACCCACAGCAACACTCGCAGTTGGTCACCAAAGTCGACATAAACGGGGTTGTCTTGCACAAATGCATGCGCACACGCTCAAGATCGCAAACGCAATGCTGTCTCGACAACCAGGCGCCGCGCCTTGAATATCTGCTCACTGAGCGCGGGGACACAATCCCGATCGACGCGGATCCCGTACTCGTAGATGCGCACATCCCAGGTGGACAGAAGAGTTTGGCTTCGCCGTAGAATTTGCCGCGTGCCGTCGAGTGGTAGCCCGGGTAGCTGTGCGCGTACGCGCTCTTCACAATCTCCACTTCCACGGGCTTGAAGCTCGGCTGGAGTACCCATGCTTTGGTCGGGTAGGACGTGATCTTCAACATAAGGACTCCTTGGAACGCAACGAGATGAGTGTTGGTAGGCACCGACGATCGTAGGCTTTAAGTGCCGTTGAGCAAGCATGCCGCTTACGCGGCATGCGCGAAGAGGTCGAGCCTTCGTCCGTTAAAAGCGCCGACTGAACCTTCATCTGCTGGAAGGCAAACCGTCGCACAACGACGCATGCCGGCGCAGATTCTCTTGGCTTCCGCCCCGAGCTGCCGTATCGCACCGGCCGACATCGTAACCTTGTTGCCATCGGAGTCCAGTTCGGTCGCCAGAGCGCCCATGTGCTCCCGAAACTCCATCACGTAGTCACGGTTGATGCGGGCCAAATCGAACGTGAGTAGGGCGTCGTCAGGAAGCGGCGGGTGCTCCCGCTTCATGGCCGCAATGAGTGCCTTTGCGGCGGCGATGCCTGCGCCTTCTTTCGCGCATTCGAGCTTGACCGCCCCGTTGTACATGAAGGTGTTGACCACACTCCACTCTTCATGCAGCCGAACGGAGCCATCGAGATCCTGCATGGCGTAGATCGGTGAGCCGTCGTGCGGGCTGGACAGCCCCGTGCTGTGCAGAAGTGGAAGCGCCGGTTCATGATCCACTCCCACCGAGGCGACTGCCAGCTCCAGATGCCGGCAGGAATAGTAGTCCGGCCTGATGATGCGCCACGGAGCGATCAGAGCACCGTCCGGTGTCCGTCCGTAGATAGCGGCCAGCACCGCCGCATCGGCGTGCAGGCGCAGCGTGACCTTGCCACCCGTCGCGATCGCGGTGGCCGCGTCGGTGTAACCATGCTCGGCCAGGATGGCGATCGCCATGGCCGGATAGTCCTTTTGATTCCATTCGTCGGGCGAAGGGATGGTGGCGTAGAAGCGGTCACTGACCTCCAGATCGATAGCGCAATCAGGAAGCTCACGCGGGGCGGCCAACTCCTGCTGCCAGCCACTCAGGTACCCCAGCGGGGTGAAGCGGCCACCGGGACGGCGAAGCATGCCGCCAGCACAGGCGGCCATGGCCCCAAGGATCCATGCGTTGACCTGCTGCGCGGTACCAAAGGCCACGCAGGATTCCCGTGGCACCTTTGGACTGACGTTGCTTTCGTAGGTGGTCTCGAACAGGGCGAAGAAGGTTCCGGCGGCGGTGCGAAAAGCGGTGGCTCGGCGTGACATGCTGATGGTTGAGCTCATGGTGATGACTCCGTGGAAAGTGTCACCCATGGTTCCCTCAGTCGAGGTTTTCGCAAGTCCTGACGCACCGGCTGCCCGTCGTGTGAAGGTCGTCCGTGAATGCGAGCGGCAAATGTCCACGATGGATCGGGAGTCGGCGCCATTGTCAGGCACTGCTACTGGCAATGCAGTGCGGACACGATCAGGCCTTAAGTGCCCGTCGATTGGGAACGCAGTTGAAGTCGCCGACCGTGGTTCGCCGGTCGGCGACTTCGCTGGCGGCGGGTGGTTCCTGCCATCTAGCCGGTTTCAGCTAGACGTCTGGGTCCGCCATGGGACAGGCGGCTAACAGGGGACACCGGACCTACAGTAGCACAGCGGGACGTTGACCCCGCATGCCAGCCTGAGCATCGGCGTGGTAGCCAGGCGGTAGTTCGCGCTGGGCCTGACATTCGCTGCCGGCGCCAGCGTCGGCGTCGCGGTGACATGGCTTGCGCGCGGCGCCGCGATGGCGGCGGTGCAGGTCAGCAGCAGTGCGGCAAGTACGATACTGGAACGACGTCTCTTCATGGTCTTCATCTCTCGTGTAGGCCCAATTGGCCCATTGAGAAAGTACCCAGTGTCGGCATTCCGGCAACTCCCCCTGTTTGCTGGTTATCCCGCACGAAGCTCGTTGTGCAGTTGCGCCATTCGGTCCCTGACGGATTCGGCGTCCCGGAAGCGAACGGGTTGTAACACACAGGCGTTCCTTGGAAGTGAGTGGTTGCGTCAGTGAACCCCCAAGTACCGGCAACGCAAGACACCCGACGACCGCGCGTGGCGGCACCCATGTTCCATCGTTGACTGCGTGCCGACCACGTAGGCGTTCTGCGTGCCCCGTCCTCTGCTCGCCTTGCGTCAATCAGTGGCGGGTTTGATCGGAATACGCGAGTCTCACTTTATTGGCTACGAATCTCACCTTTTAGGTGCCCGGCCGCTTGCCGCGGTGTGCGCCGCCCGATTACGTCATGCTGTTGGGTAGGTGCGACGGAAGGTGCCCAATTACGACCAGCTTGCGCATCTCATCGACGTGGAAATAAACCCGGAAGGTGCGCGCCTCGTCACGGCCGCTGTGGCCTTGGATATGCTGATCCAGCGGCACACGCTGCCCCTGCCAGTTCACGTGGTAGGTCTCCGCAGTGCGGTGATGCTGCACGGCAGCGCCGGTGTGCGCACATGTGAGGCGCTCAGCGTCCATGAAGGAGTCCCACTGCTTCTTGCAGCTTTGTGACCCTTCGAATCGCATCGGCCAATAACTGTCCGCCATCGCTTCGAGGACCCGGTAGACCAGCGCCACATCGGCGAAGGTACTCTTGCGAGCCGCCCGCACCGCCTTGGGGTGGATGACGATTCTGTCCTTCAGCCGGCTGACCGCCCAGCTGGAAATGTCGCGCAGTGTCGCTGGAGCCGGAGGTGGCGTGTCGCTCCGGCTCGCGGCAGGTGTCGCCGCGGCTCGATAGCTGGCCAGTTCCTCGCGCAGACGGTAGACCTCGGCCCTGAGCTGGTCCATCTCGACGCTGGACTGCTGGGCGGTGTGCTCCGCATGCGCAAGTTCTGCCTCCAGCTGGCTGATATGCGACTCTTGTTGAGCGGAGGCCGTCTGCAAAGCCTGTGTGCCGCCAGTGGAATTCGCAATTTGACGTAGCTTGCGATCGGCGGCGTCGGCACGGTCGCGTTGCCGCTGGCTGACTGCTCTTTGTGTCTCCAACTCTGACTTGAGCTGCTCGATGTGTTTGTTGTTTCGCTTCTCGGCGCGAGCCAGCTTCTCTCTGGCATCCTTCAGTAGCACCGGGTTGTTGGCGCGCTGCAGCTCCAACAACTGTTCCTCACGCGCCAACAACATGGCGTGCACGCCCACGAGACAGTCCGCCATCTCGACGTCAGGAAGCTCCGTGTCATCTTCGGTTGGGTCGGGATCGGCGAGTTCCAGGACTTCCGACAGCAGCCTCTTCAGCTGAGCGAGTACCACATTCTCATCCGCGTTCTGGGTGGCCGTCCAGACGACGGAAACGCGCAGCGGCTCGACCAAACAATTCTCAGCATGGTTGCCGGTCCATGGGGACCAGCATGTCACTGTCACCTCGACCGAAACCCAGCCAGCCTTCTCAGGCACCAGCGCCGAAAAGATGAACCGGCTGGTGACGGAATAAGGGTCCTCCCGAATCGCCTGCACCGGATAAACCCGATACATCGTTCCGTCAAGGACATGTAGTCCAGCCGATAGGCCAGGATCGATGTCTTCATCGACAAGCCCAGCAAGTGCGAGACCGCCCGTCGCGCGAACTGCATCATCGAACAGACCGGACGTGTTGTCCCCGAAGGCCGCGGCAAGGCATATGCCGACGATTGCCGTCAGTGCTGTCATGACATCCATCGGGACCACCTCTACCTGTGGCTCCCACCCGCACAGTCCAATGCGCACCTGTTTGCTCTCACTTGTCATCGTCGAAATCCAGATGCCGTCGCGTGCAAGCATGCACCGGACGCGCCTTCCAGCAAAGAGTGCGGCTGCACTTGGCCTGGCGCGTACAGAGCTTACTCAGCACGAAGCGGTGCCTGCTGCCAGCGGGAACCGATGGGCGGAAATTCAATCCTCAGACGACAATGGTTCGTCCCGGCAAGACGAATCATCCAGCCCCATTTGAGCTGCCGTCCACGCATCGTATTGCCGGCCTGCCGCCGAGTGATCGAATCGCGAGGCTTCCAGCATGGACGTGGACTCCGACGCTGAGGTGAGACCGAACAGTTCAGCCAGACACGCTCGGCCGCACTCACTCAATTCGTCGATGTCGATGCCTTCGCCGCCGGCCGCCGGCGAGATCGCGCAGAACCGTGACCCTGGTGCGTAGATGTCGTCGACTTCGGTGACCAGGCAGTCGCGTAGGGGAACAGTCACTCCCGCGTGTCCTGTAATGACCGGGCCTCGCACCGTTTTGATGGCGCTGAATACCGCCCCTTCGATCCGAACGGAGAAAAATACGCCACGACCACGGGCGGGAATGATGGCGCAGAGGGGAGGACGCGACGCCTGCATGGCAGCGTGGCGCGCTTTCCGCGCCATCTTGTAGTGCTGGTGACAGGTGAAGCCAAGGCGCCTTGCTGCGGCGTCTAGCGCGTCAGCGTGCTTTAGCCGGCACTGCGCGTGCACCTCTGCAACGATGCGCCGGTGTTGTGTGTGGCTTGGAAACCCAGTGGCGTTCACGGCAGCCTCAGCTCAGGCAGCAACGGAGAACATGTCGGCACCGGATGGAGAGGACTCGCCCGCCTTCTCGATCGTGAGATTAAGCGCCGTGGTGTGACACACCCAGCGATTTCGCGACCCGCGTTTGGTGCAGAGCAGGCGAAGGCTGCCGGATTCCGGATGGAATTCCTCAATCACCACGTTGCTGTATCGATCGTGGCCGACCGTCACGTTCCTGAGTGTCATGCCGAGATGCAGACCCATCTGTGATGCGCGACCAGCTGCTCGGGCGTCCTGGCGTTCCTTCTCGACTGCGTGGCGAGCGGTGTAGATTTCCATCCCGACCATCCGTGTCAGCACCTCCTCATAGGTGGGCTTGGCGCCGTACCCATCGTTGCGGGCGTGCACCGTTCCGGCGCCGTCGTGCATGAACGTCTCGTAGTAGTGCTTTCCGCCCACCTCGTGCTGCTTGACGCAGCAGACCCAGGTACCGCGAGCCCCGGTAAGCACTGCTTCCTTGGCGGCGTCCGTCAGTGCCCGCTTCGTAGCGAACGCCATGGCGGGTGTGATCAGCACGTCCGGCAGTCGATGCTCGACAGCGGGGTAACTGACGTCCCAGTTCGGCCGGCAAAACTCCTGGAAAGCGCTCTGGTAGAACACGCCGGCATCGAGCGCCGCTTCGACGGTGGCGCGAAGGGCAGGGACGGGGAGAAGGTGTTTCGAGGTCATGGCGTGCTCCGGTGGCGTGGATGAAATCACGCTACAGGAGGCCCGGGTTCTGGCAACTCAACCGCCGAGGTAGCGACGGCGGCCGATGGCTCGCCGTCCTTAATGGATTGGGCACGCTAGGAGACAGGTGTCGCCAAAAACGTAGTCGCGCCCGTGTGCGTTTTGCCCAAATCTTCGGTGAAGCATCGGCACTCCCCGTCGGCTGGCCCGCAGGATACGGGCCAGCCTGTATGGACGGTCAGGCAGCTTCGCGACCGGCGTTCACGCCCTACCCTTGCGCACCGGTGTTCGCAGCGGCACTGTTCGAACCGCTCTTGTCGGCGGCGGACGGCGGAGCAGGGATATCCTTCGCATCCATTACTTCGACACCTTGCTTCGTCAGCTTCACGAGCGTTTCGGGTTCGGCCACGGCGATCTTCATGGTCTCGCCAGCCACGCGCGAGATAGCGTCCGCCGGCGAGGTGGCACGAATCAGGATGACGCTGTCCGGGATGGACTCGTTCGAGACAGTGAAGAACGCGGCCTTCTTGGTGTCAC
>Ga0307375_10003752_pt1 | contig 14764 bp, 9 predicted proteins | sample TR1MG_FD_202531 | JGI IMG/M metagenome (GOLD analysis project Ga0307375, IMG submission 202531) | Soil microbial communities from Risofladan, Vaasa, Finland - TR-1 | ecosystem: Environmental > Terrestrial > Soil > Coastal area > Acid sulfate soil | place: Finland: Risofladan, Vaasa | collected...
GTTCCGCTCTGTTCAACGCCCGTAACCGCAATCAGGCCCGCGCCTACCTTAAGCAATGCGAAATCACGGTGATCGGTGAAGGCCGCATCACCTTCACTGGCGAGGAGTTGCGACAAGACGATGAAACAGTGTGGCTGCAACTGATACACATAGCGAAGGAACTCCCGCTAGGGCAGACCGTTGAGTTCACGCCTTACAGCCTTTGCAAAGCTATTCGCTGGCCTATAGATGGAAGCAGTTATACACGCTTGCGCGGCAGTCTTGATCGGATGCAGGCAACATCCCTGGCGGTCGTTTCCAAGCGGCTAAAAGAGGGGGTGAGCATATCCATGATTCCCATATTCAAGTGGAAGGACAATGAGACAGGCCGAGCATTGCGACTCTATCGAGTTCAGGTTGCGCCGCAGCTTATGGATTTGTTCGGAGACGTGCATTACACCTATTTGGAGTGGGAGCAGCGCTTGGCCTTACCGGTTGGCATTGCCACGTGGTTGCATGGATATTTAGCCAGTCATCGCCAGCCCTATCCCATCAAAATCGACACTATCAAGAACGGTGCAGGCATGACTACAGAACGAACTGCCAAGGGTCGTGAGTTGGTAGAGAAGGCGTTACAAGAACTGATGATTGTGGGGTTCCTTGCCTCTTGGGAGATTGTTGGCGAGCTGATCCATGTGAAGCGGAAGTTTTGAGAGACCATGGACTATTGTGTTTAGAGGGACGGCGAAGGTGAGCGGCTATTGTGTTTAGAGGGGCGGTTTATTGTGTTTAGAAGGATGGGCTATTGTGTTTAGAGGGATGGGGGAAATTTTAAAACCGAGTATTGACGCGGCTTGCAGGATTTTTTCAAAACCTGCTAACCGTTTTTTAACCATTATTTAACCTCACGCCTTGTGGATAACTCACCGGATTTTCCCAATGCGCGAGAAGCGCGGGACTCCACCATAAAGACAAGCCGCTTGTGCGGCTTGGGCTATTGGGAGGTACGCCACGTACACAGGTTCACGAACCGCAGCGCGGCAAGCCGCTTGCGTCCCCTATGCACCGTCTGTGCCTTCGGCTTGCCGGGGGCAAAGGGGTGTCGCTAGCGCTCCATTCGTGAGAACGATCCAGGTGCGCAAAACTTTTAAACCCGTCTACCAGAGAGAGGCAAGCATGAGTCCAAAATTACACCCGGCGCTGAAAATGACCTACACGGAAAAAATTGAGCGCGCCGCTCATAAACGAGCGGTGCTGCTGGACTTCCTTGCGTCCGGCGAGGTGTTCACCACCGTTGCCATGGCGGCGGAGCTGTTGCAACTAAGCGAACAAACCGTCCAGCCGATGTTGAAGCGGCTTGTTGCTGAACAGATCTTGAGGGTGGACACGAAGGCGGTACCGTTTTCAAAACTGAAATTGTATGGAATCACTGTGCACGGCCTCGCACTGACGGAATCTGCTGATCCAAAGTGCAATGAGTTCCGGGTCGGGCGGACGAAGCCTGGTTTCTTGGGTCATCATCTGGATTGTCAAATTGTCAGGATAGTCATGCAGCGCAACGGTTGGACGAACTGGGTGCCAGACAAACTCCTTCGAGGGGAGAACTCCAAGCGTTTAAACACAATTCCAGACGGTCTGGCCACCATGCCGGACGGGTGTCGGGTTGCGGTGGAAATTGAACTCAACATAAAATCAAAACCTCGCATGACGGATAGGGTGGCCGGGCATATTCACCAAATGGTGCAGGGGCATTACTCAAAGATCTATTTTTTCACCCCGCACCTGGCTGCGCTGAAACGGGTCTTTAAATCTGTCAAGGCGATCAAGATGGACGGAGTCTTCGTAAAAATATCAGAATATCATCGCAGCCGATTCATCCTTATGGATATCCGCATGTTGAAAAATACGGACAGTAATCTGGGAAACCCGGTTAGCAATGTGATAATTGATCTCTCCCTGTGAATGATGCCGTGGGTGTTGCGAATGTTGGTATACATTCGACACTCACGGCATCGCCCCCATCGCATCTATCCACGGCATCTTCATGCCTTGCTGCTCCCCGCTCCGAACTGCGCTCAACGCGGGGAATCGGAAGGCAGTGCATAGCGCCCAAAGCCGCGCCACCCAAGCATTAAAGCATCTCTAGGGACGTGGCTGGGAAGCGCCACTTTTCGCTGGCGCTCAACCCGAGCAAGTCAACTGCGCGGAAGTCCCCGAAAAACCGCGCTGCGCGCTCGGGCAACCCGATTCAGACGTCGATTTTTCGCTGTGCTCAAAACCGCCTTGAATCAGGTTGCCCGAGCGCTCACGGACGATGAAACTGTCCTTCGCTTCGGGGACTTCCGGGGCTTGCGCCCCCACTGGATTTTCGGTCTTGGTGCGCGATGAAGCCGCTTACAAGACGCTCAAATTCCAGCGGCTCCCCCGATCCTTCCGCTTGCGCTACAGGAGGATTTCGCTTGTCGCTCATCCCCAATTCGCACGATGAAACTGTGCAAATCGGTGCCCCTGCGCCCTACGGTTGCCAGAATCAAAATCCACGTCAAAACCAGAACCGGTTGGCAGACTGGCCACCTTGTCCTATGCCCGTTTTTGACTGACGCGCTCCGCTTGTCTCCGGTGTTCAGGAAACTGGGCTGGACGATGAAGCTGTCCAGTCCGTTTCCTGAAATCCGGTGGAGCTAGCGGCTTGTTGTTCGGGTCACAGGGGATCACACGCAGTAAGCGGTTAGTGGTTATCCATTACACGTTTCGGAAATGCCTTGCTTAATCCAGTAGCCACGTCAATCAAGCGGAGCCACGGCAAGCCGTTACACAATACTTATTGATTCGAAGTATGTGATTTGACCAAAAACCAACACATACCAAGGCCGAGTGAGCGACCAAGTCTAGCCATCTGCTCTTCTGATATACCAAGAGGTCTATGGGAGCCTGGACTTATGAAGCCATAGACACCGACAAGGCCTCGCTCCTCTTCAACCGTTATAAAGTCTATCGTTTTCAGGAAAGCAATCACTACTCCCCATTTGCTTGAATCATATGGCGGCGTGGTCGAATTAACGCGAGCTTCCGCTATTGAAATTGCAAGGGTCTCAAGTCCAACGCGCATGTCATTCAGGCACGCATTGAAGTTAGGTGGTGTTGCTCGAAATAGGTCAGAAGACTTATTTATCTTGCACACGATTTCATCAGACCTCGAAAGGCCAGAAACCTCCAGTTCTCGTATCAAGTCGTCCTCAATTGGCTCACCGTCACCAATTGATGGATCGATCTGTACCAATTGTTTATTTGAAATCAGATAGCCGTCTAACTGTAGGCAGCGCGCAAGATCTCCAAATCGCTCGTCGTAAACATATTTTCGATTCACCTTTGCACGAAGACTCCCACTTGTTCGTGCTATTTCATCAAGCACGTTTAGGAGCCGCTCATCTTTTTCATCGCGGATACAATTTAGCAAACCATATATTTCTTGACCGCTCGATATTGAGACGCGGACATCATATTTGCTCAATAGTGTGATCGCCAGACTAGCTTCATGCAATTCGAGAAACTGTGCTAGTGAGTAACGCGTTCTTTTACTGATCATAAAGTCTCTCTTACTATATGAAAAATGTGCGCTTTATCGCGTCCCCTTTGAAAGCAGGGTTAGCAGTCTGAATCATTTTCGCCGTCGATTTTGCGTTCTATGCAGCCACCACATGCTGAAATGGCACTCCACTCTACTATGTGATCTGGCCACCCATACAGTTGCCCAGGTGCGGGAACAAGGGAACGAACCCAAGAAACAAATTGATCGAAGTATGGTGAGTTTGAGTTGCTTCTATGACCTTGAGTTTGATGACAGATCGGGCGAAGGTAATCAGGGAGAACTTTTGCCTTGCTGCCAAAATAGTAAAAGTCTTTCGACAATAGAACGTTTTTTCCGCCAAGGTCTGTCTCTATATTTCCGCTATCGTGGACGCTTATCCGCTGAGATGGTGTTGCTTTCGAGAAGTTATAAATGCAGTCGCCGAGGCGCTCCTGAAGAGCAGCACTTTGAACATTTGGAATACGGTGCGGCCAGCATGAACTTGCCTTGAGATCGTACTCTTGCAACGATATAACCTCCTCAACACGCATGGCATATACTAAGCGGCCACTCAAATCTCCGCTTGGTGCTTTCTTTGATCCAAGGCCAGCAATCCAATCATCTGGTTTTGCAACACGACGAATTCCCGGCTTGCAGATAGCAAGAGAGCACATTCCGTTGAATGGGTTTGGGGCAGCTCCGTCATCGACGGGAATGGTGTAGGTAAATAGACGTGGCATAAGATTTCCGAATTCTAACGTGGTGCTAGCGTATGGTTACTGTATGTAATGGGACTACTGGCAGTTTTAAAAAATGAACTCCACCAGAGAACTCGTCCCAAGCAAAGGAATAGGAATTACCTAGGGAAATGGGATCACCATAGGGATTTTCGGTTTTGTAAGTTAATACGGTTCCTGCGCTGTAACTTTTGCCGTGCCTAAAGTCAAAATCGGCAGTATCTTGCGAGTAGCTGTCTTGATTAACGTAATGATGATGATCTGTTGCGACAATCACAAAGCCAAGATCAGCAAAGTCGCCGTATGCTTCAAGGTTCTGAATGTCGGAAAACACGTCGTACCTGTTGTTGGGCTCCCGATGGTTTGCGTATTTGAAATACTTCAACTCGATGGCACAGCTATGCTTCGTTTTTGTTTCCAGATTTTCAAATGCAATCCATACATCAATCTTGGCCTTGCGCGTGCCGCTTTTTTCAAAACGGCCATCTGACAAGGTAACTGGTTTTTCTAACTCAATTGAAAATACTTCGTTTTTGCTGCTCTCGTATAACTCACCAATGGACTTTAAAAGCGACGACAAATGAAGTTGCAACGAAGCTTCGTTTTCCACGCAAATACGCCCACCGTTGATCTTCTCATGTAAACGGGCATATGCGAATTCAACGATTTCAATGAGGCGGTCTCGATTCATGGTGAAAGGCTCTGTGTGGTTTTATAATAAGCAGTTTCAAACCCTCGTTTTGATGTGACGCCTGTAGAGTTTCAAGCTATAGGTTATTTTGTGATCGACGCTTAATTTCGCTCAGATTGAAATGACAACGGGAGTCTGTACTTTTGCAGCAACAGCATTATAGAGATCAATGTCTGTTTTCGGGGTGCGGATGGAGACGATTAAACTGTAATGAGCAGGTAGGTCGTAACGCTCTAATTTCTGGCGAGTGCGCCACCATCCCATAGCGGGATAAACCGCAAGGTATCCTCGGCTGGCCAATTCGGCGGCAGTGCCTTCCCATACATCTTGGTGGAGCGATCCCTTATGACGTTGTTGTTCACCGAGCCACCATTCAGGGTCTTGGTGGTTAGTATGTTGTCCATTTTCTTCCATGGCAGCCGCAGCATTGATGCGGGCGAGAAAATTTTCCTCGGACTCTTGGTGGTGGCGCACTTTGAAACGCAAGCGGTGGGAGGGATAGTGATATTTTGATGCAGAGCCACGGGCAGAGGGGTTTGGCTCGACGAAATATGAGAGCGTGACACGCATTTGTACCTTGGTTGCGCCGAGCGCTTCCAGTTCATCTTTCGGCCAAGGCAACTCATGAAAATTCATGTCGCGAGTTTTGATCGTGCTTCCGTCTTTTTTGTAGGGATGGACTTGGTCTTCGACGATCAGTGTCAGCGAATTGGCCGCACTCCATAATGCGTGTTCCAGATCAGGCACACCCCAGCCGCAATGTCGCACAAGGTTGATGTAATCGTTTTTGGTGTGGGATTTCAAATACATTTCTCGCATGGCCTCTGTCCATTCGGCGGAGTGAACGATGAGCGCACGAATGGTTTCTGGCCGTAGCTGCGGGTAGGCAACCATCAGTTGCGCAGCCATGCGGGCACATAAAGCCGATGCGGCGCTGGTGGCGTTGGTGGTGGTGAAAAGTTTTTCGGTATGTTTGAAATGCGTGGTCAGCAAATTGAGGCTTGGCAGCATTCCTGCAAAACCATCATTTTTTCCAACGTTCCCACCTTCAAAAACCACATCGGGTTTCAGGGGCCATGCTCTGTCCCAAGTTGCCGATGTTGTCGTGTATGGGCTGATTCCTCCAAAGGGTGCAACCGGTTCAATGTTGCCATCTTCCGTTTCAACTTTTTCCGTGAAAGCACCAACCGTCAGCGCGTTCCAGGCTTGGCCGGGATCGTGAATCAGATTTCTCATCGAAAGGCTTTCAGGATAAGCCAGCCACTCGTCACCATCCTTGGTGTTCCCGGCAGCCAGCACAATCAGCCGTGGAAATTGACCTTCATTCAACGCATCTGCCGCCAACAAATCCACCATGGAAGACCACGATGAAGGGCGACCACGATCCCGAAAATCTGTAGCCGTAACCGCCGAACTGAACACGCGCAGACGCTGTGGCGCGGCGACCTCGGGTCGGCTTACCGCTTCTGCAAAAAGGTTGGCATGGAACTCGTTGTTTCCTGTGTTAGCACCATCGCCCTGTGTGAGTTTGACCGATTCCAGCAGGTGATCAATTTGTATCGGTAGCTCTGTTGTTAACGCATTGGTTAAATCGCCGTAGATGGCTATCCCAGCCAAGCCTGTGCCGTGATTGCAGTCGTCACCCTTACCCCATTCCGGCTCGACTGTGTGCATATCATCGCTCGTCAGCACAGGAGATAGCAAAGGATGTCCGCGGTTCACACCACTATCGAGCAGGCAGATGCGTGGCACATCGTCAGTGTGTGCCGGGAAGGTTGTCCGAGCCAGCAATTCATCTTTCCACGCCTGCTGTTCCTCTGCATCCATTCCGTCAAATAACTCAGCTGTTTCCTTGGCGCGGCGTAGCTCGGCCACACAGTTCAGCGTCATTACCGTCTGGGAAAACTGGCGTTCAGAGCCGTGCATCATGACGACGGTTCGCTCGGGGAAATCTACGTGGCCTGCGCTAACCGTGCAGCCGACCGCAGAGGCCAGCTTGCGAAAATCCTCCACCACGACTTCACAATTACCGCGTTCGGGTAGCCACACTTCCCACCAGAATGCCTCGTCGGGATTTTGCGGCAAAAGCTCCGGGTCATCCGTCCACAGCGCGCGCAGTTCGGCAGCACGTATTGTTTCAATGGTGTCCAGCAGTGATCTGTGATCTATGGGATCGCCGTTTTTGTTTTTCTTTTCTCCCAAGTATTCGGCCACATATTTTTCAAAATGCGCGAGCTTGCCATCGGGCACGAATACGTTGGCGTAGGTGTATTCCCCGTCCTCGCGGATGCTCAGCAGCTCTATGTCCTGTGTTGCGTTGGCGAGACTTTCAAATGCCAGTGCTATGCCGGGTTGGCTTTGAAACTGAATTTGTAGGCCAACGCCGCCTTCAAGCCCCATAGCGTGCTGTATGGCTGAGGCTCTTTCGGCAATCGGCTGGAGTGCATGGAGTTGTGTTTGCAGGGATGCGCCGTGTTGCGCGCGGGGCAATTCCGGTATATGCGGTGGTTCTCCACCACCAGCGGAGTGGGCGGTGAACGGTTTAGCTTCGGAAGTATTGGAGAGAACGAAATGCGGGCGTTTATCTTGCGCTTCATTCGTCATGGCTTGGCGGCTGGCTATTGTTATTGGTGAGCTTGCCGCTGATTAATTTTCGTTCCTCCAGCATGCGCACCAAGTCAGCTTCGATAACTGTGTCGCGGTCGTGGATGATGCTGTCTTTGATCGCCTCGTCGGCAGCTCGCGAAATTTCTGCATGACTTAAACCCGCTGCATGCTCAGCAATTTTGCTCCAGGCAAAACGCTTGGCATGAAACCCGGCTAGGCGCGCCTTGAGTACCGCAACGACTTGCTCCTGATTGGGCAGGCCATACTGAATCATGTCGTCAAAGCGGCGGAACAGCGCGTAGTCGAGAACATCCGGGTGGTTGGTAGCGGCGATAATCACGCTGTGCGACTGATCCTGCTCAATCATTTGTAGAAAACTGTTGAGCACGCGCCGAATTTCGCCCACATCGTTTGCCATGCCTCTTTGCGAACCGATAGCGTCGAACTCGTCGAAAAAATAGATGCCGCGCACTTCGTTAATGGCGTCAAAAACCTGCCGCAATTTAGCCGCAGTTTCCCCCATGTATTTCGTGATCAGCGCATCGAGACGAACCAGAAATAGCGGGACACCCAACTCCCCCGCAAGCGCCGCAGCCGTCATCGTTTTGCCGGTGCCCGGTGGCCCCACAAAAAGGAGCTTGCGCCGTGGCGACAAGCCATGCTCTTTAAGCTTGGCAAAAAAGCGTTGCTCCTTGATCGTGCGCTTGAGTTTCTTGGATACAGTATCGTCGAGGATCATCTCGGACAGGCGGGTGTGGGGGTAAGAAACACTAAGAAGGCCAGCCAGTTCGCCGCGTGGTTTATTGAGCGGAACCAGCTTGCCCATCCCAGCCAGATTCTGACTGCGGGACTTTGCGGCATCAATCATGTCGCGAAGCTCTTCGGCCAGCTTTCCATGCCCCAGCTTGGCCTCATGCGCGGCAACCTGCATGGCAATAGATAAAAAGCGCCCCTCATCACCTTCGATGTGTGACTTAAGTAGTGCTTTGAGCTGTTCAGCGCTTGCCATTTCTTCTCCAATCCTGCAACTTTTTTGATTATACAATGCTATTGCATATAGTAAGTGGGCGCTAAAACCAATGACCGCTTTGCACACAGCCAAGCTTGATGTTGGCAAAGTGTTTGCCGCAAAGTGGACATCCCAGCAGGCTCAACCGATAGCCTTTTCAGAAAATCACCACCGTCCGGAATGGCCTGATTTCGAGACCGTCTCCATGTCAGCCATTGATGCCATTGGGCTGTCTGGGCGGCTGATGTATGACCAACCATACCAGTTAGCCAGATCGCGAAACACTACGAGGTCTCACGGACAACCAATTACAATAGAGTCCCCCGTAGTGCCACGTCAGTCACTGAACCTCAGCCGGACACGAGCGGGAAAAATTACACAGGCAAGATGCCCCATGAATGCAGTAGAAATCGAAGAAGCTATTTCTGATTTAGCCCTTCAGCCCTTCGACGCGGCTGAGTTCCCGTTCGCGTTCTTGGCCGCTTTCGGCAATAAGGATACGACACTCAAGCGACTGCGTGTAGGCAATAGCAACAAGTCTGATATACCAGGTGGTGTACTCCAGACCAGCAATATCCATATTGCTGTGTGTGAAGTTGGCGCTGTGGGGGAAACCCTCAAGGCATTGCGCGCTAGCCCTTCCACGACAAAAGCCAAAGCCAAGTTCATTCTCGCCACCGATGGGCAGACCCTTGAGGCCGAAGATCTGGTCGGTGGCGAAACAATCGCCTGCACCTACCCAGACTTTCCCAACCAATTTGGCTTCTTCCTGCCGCTGGCGGGCATATCCACCATCAAGGAAATCGCTGAGAACCCCATCGACGTGCGCGCCACCGGGCGACTGAACAAGTTGTACGTCGAACTGCTGCGCGAGAATCCGGACTGGGCCAAGGAAGAGCGTCGCCACGACATGAACCACTTCATGGCGCGGCTGGTATTTTGTTTCTTTGCCGAAGACACCGATATCTTCAATGGCGATGGGCTGTTCACCCACACTATCGAGAAAATGAGCGAGCGCGATGGCTCCAACGCTCATGAGGTGATTGATACCATCTTCCGCGCCATGAATATCAAGAGTAGTGAACGCGCCAACGCCCAGCCCCGTTTGCCGAACTGGGCGAATGGCTTTCCCTATGTGAATGGCGGATTGTTCTCCGGTGCAACGGACGTGCCGCGCTTCACTCGCATGGCGCGCACTTACCTGATACACGCAGGCAACCTGAACTGGCAACAGATCAACCCCGACATCTTCGGCAGCATGATTCAGGCCGTGGCCGACGACGAAGAGCGCGGCGCATTGGGCATGCACTACACCAGCGTGCCCAACATCCTGAAGGTGTTGAACCCCCTGTTTCTGGATGACCTGCGCGTGCAGTTGGCAGAGGCGGGCGACAACAAAATCAAGCTGCTGAACCTGCGCAAACGCATGGCGCGCATTCGCGTGTTCGACCCGGCCTGCGGCTCCGGCAACTTTCTGGTCATCGCCTACAAACAGATGCGCGAGATAGAGGCGGAAATAAACCGCCGCCGGGGCGAGCTACATCTGGGCAGCGAGATTCCGCTGACCAACTTCCGGGGCATCGAGTTGCGCGACTTCCCGGCAGAGATTGCACGTCTGGCGCTCATCATTGCCGAGTTCCAGTGCGATGTGCTGTATCGCGGTCAAAAGGATGCGCTGGAGGAGTTTCTGCCACTGGATGCGCAGAACTGGATTGTTTGTCACAACGCTTTGCAGTTGGATTGGCTGAGTGTGTGTCCACCCACGGGCACGGGTGTGAAGCTGGTCGGTGATGACCTATTCAGCACCCCACTCGATCAGACGGAAATTGACTTTAAGAACGAAGGCGGTGAAACCTATATCTGCGGCAATCCACCGTACAAGGGGAGTAAGTGGCAAAACGACGAGCAGAAAAGAGATTTGGTTAATGCATGGCTGAAACACCCGAAGCTCGCAAAGACGACGGATTACGTCACCGGGTGGTTCGCGAAATTCTTGGATTACGTTGACGGCGAGCCCAACGCTGTTGGCGCATTTGTTGCCACCAACAGCGTCTGTCAGGGGCAGCAGGCAATTGATGTGTGGCCGGCAGCGTTTCAGCGTGGGTGCGAAATCCGCTTTGCGCACACTTCGTTTAAGTGGGCGAATCTTGCCAGTCATAACGCGGGCGTAACCGTGGTGATTGTCGGTTTGGGGAAAAAATCAGCCGAGCCGAAGAAACTTTATCAGGATGATTTGCTCAAGCAATGCTCGGCTATTAGTCCGTATTTGGTGCCGAACAGCCTAGCTTATGTGGAGAAAGCCAATGAACCCATTGGTGAGCAATCGCCTATGCTGTTCGGCAATATGCCGCGTGACGGTGGGCATTTGTTTATGGATAGTGACTTAGCTGCCAAGCTCATCGCCGAAGATGCCGCCGCGCGGCCTTTCATCAAGCGGTTCGTCGGCTCGGAAGAGTTGATTAACGGTAAGCAGCGTTATTGTTTATGGATTGAAGATGACGAAACGGAGGCGGCGAAGAAAAGCGATTTCATCGCGCCGAGACTGAAGCTGGTAGCGGAGAACCGCCTCCAATCGGACGCGGAATCAACTAGGAAATTTGCATCGCAACCGCATCGGTTCGTCCAGATTGCGGGCCGCGCAAATCAGAACTGTATTGTTGTTGCGTCCGTTTCATCGGAGAACCGCGACTATTTGCCGGTCGCCTTGATGGATGCAGACACCATCATCTCCAACAAGACGTTCGGAATCTTTGATGCGCCCCTCTGGAACCTCGCTCTCATTGCCTCGCGCCTGCACTGGGTCTGGATTGGCACGGTCTGCGTAAGGATGCGTACTGATTTTTCATACTCCAACACCCTCGGCTGGAACACCTTCCCAGTGCCTTTGCTCACCGAGCAGAATAAGGCTGACCTGACCGCCTGTGCCGAGGCCATTCTGCTGGCCCGCGAAGCGCATTTCCCAGCCACCATCGCCGACCTGTACGACCCAGACACCATGCCGGATAATCTGCGCCATGCCCACGAGCGTAACGACGAAGTGTTGGAGCGCATCTACATCGGTCGCCGTTTCAAGAACGACACCGAGCGGCTGGAAAAACTGTTTGAGCTGTATACGAAGATGACGGCGGCAGCGGCCAAGGCCAAGCCTACTTTGAGAGCGACAAGGGGAAAGAAAGCATGAGCGAGCACACCGGCAACCCGACCAACGCCTACACCGTGCCATCGGTGTCCATCACAACGGCGCGTACCGGTGCATCCAGCAAAGCCAACGCGCTGGGCATGCGAGATATGCAGGAGCGCGCCTATGCAAAGCGCGGCGAGCAATACCTGCTAATCAAATCGCCACCGGCATCAGGCAAATCTCGTGCGCTGATGTTCATCGCGCTGGACAAGCTCAATAATCAAGGCCTGAAACAGGCCATCATCGTAGTGCCGGAGCGTTCCATTGGCGGCAGCTTTGCCGATGAGCCGCTGAGTCAGCACGGCTTCTATTGGGATTGGAAAGTGGCCCCTCAATGGAACCTGTGTAATGCGCCGGGCGTGGATGAGCCTAAAGTTGCGAAATCCAAGGTGGATACGGTGCGAAAGTTCCTGGATAGTGCTGACAAGGTGCTGGTCTGTACCCATGCTACCTTCCGTTTTGCGGTAGAAGCTTTTGGGGTTCAGGCTTTCGATGATCGACTGATCGCCATTGATGAGTTTCATCACGTTTCAAGCAACCCGGATAACGTACTGGGGAATCAGTTGGGGGCATTCATTGCACGCGACAAGGTGCATATGGTGGCCATGACCGGCTCATATTTCCGTGGTGATAGTGAAGCGGTGTTATCCCCTACAGACGAAGCAAAATTCGAGACCGTTACTTACACCTACTACGAACAGCTCAACGGCTATAACTGGCTCAAGTCGTTGGACATCGGCTATTTCTTTTACACGGGCCGATATGTGGAAGCAGTCGAAAAAGTACTCGACCCCGCCCTGAAAACCATTGTTCATATTCCCAATGTAAATGCCCGCGAAAGCCTGAAAGACAAGGAGCGCGAGGTAAACGAAATCATGCAAAGTTTGGGCGAATGGAAGGGTATAGACCCGGCCACCGGTTTTCACCAGATACAAACCAAAGAAGGTCGAATCTTGAAGGTGGCAGACCTTGTGGACGACAGCGACTTGGCCATGCGTTCCCGTGTGCTTACTGCGTTGAAAGACCCGGCGCAGAAAAATAACCGCGACTATGTGGACATCATCATTGCGCTTGGCATGGCGAAGGAAGGCTTTGACTGGATTTGGTGCGAACATGCACTGACCATCGGTTACCGCAGCAGCCTGACCGAAATCGTGCAGATCATTGGCCGCGCTACCCGTGATGCCGAAGGCAAGGAACGTGCGCGCTTCACCAATCTGATCGCCGAACCCGTAGCTGAACAAGCTGCCGTGGCAGAGGCGGTGAACGACATGCTCAAGGCCATTTCTGCCAGCCTGCTGATGGAACAAGTGTTGGCCCCGCGCTATGAGTTCACGCCACGAAATACCGGCCCGATGGAAGGCTTCGATTACGGCGAAGGCGGCTACAAGGTAGGCGAGCACAACATCGGGGTGAACAAGGATACCGGGTCGATTCATGTGGAAATCAATGGGCTGACAACACCGCAAAGCCCTGAGGCTACGCGCATCTGCAAGGAGGACTTGAACGAAGTCGTCACCAGTTTTTTACAGGAAAAAACTGTATTGGAGCGCGGCTTGTTCGACAAAGAGAACACGCTGCCAGAAGAGCTGACCCAGTTGCACATGGGCAAGATCGTGCGCGAGCGATACCCTGAGTTGAGCAATACTGACCAAGAGGCTATTCGACAGCACGCCATCGCTGCGATGAACATCACCCAGCAGGCCAAACTAGCGTTGGCGCAGGCGGATGCCACTGGTGGCACAGCGCAAGGCAGTACGGCATTACTGGATGGGGTGCGCAAGTTCATCAATGTGCGCGACCTGGACATTGACCTGATTGATCGCATTAACCCATTTGATGCGGCATACGCTGTGCTGGCAAAAGCGATGGATGAGAAATCGCTGCGTCAAGTGCAGGCCACCATTGCCGCCAAGAAGGTAAGTATTCCAGAGGACGAAGCACGCGAGCTGGCAAAGCGCGCCTTGCAGTTCAAGAACGAGCGTGGCCGCCTGCCGGACATCAACTCAGCCGATGCATGGGAAAAGCGAATGGCTGAAGGCGTGGCTGCTCTGGCGCGCTACCGTGCACAGGCAAAAGCAGCACAGGCACAAGGGGAGTCCGGTAATGGCTGAGATGGACGATGACGAGCTACTGGATGCTCTGGGTGTAGAAGTCGCCCCGCTCAAGGTTTCCAGCCGAACCCCGCGCGAGGAACGCATCATCGCGGGTTTTGAGGACATCCTGCGCTTTCATCAAGAACATGGTCGCGCACCGCTGCATGGTGAGGGTCGTGACATCTTCGAGCGCCTGTATGCCGTGCGATTGGACCAGCTACGCAAGTTGCCAGAGGCGCAAACCCTGCTGGCTGAGTTGGATGGCCAAGGTCTGCTGTCTGGTGTGGCAGCTGTTCATGTCGATGTGGAAGACCTGGACGAAGATGCTTTGCTGGCTGAACTGGGAATCAGTGATCAACCCACAGATCAGAACGACATTACCGTGCTGCGTTATGTGCGTTCCAGCATTGAAAAGCGTGCGGCAGAGGAGATCGCCGACCGAATGCCTTGTGCGGATTTTGATAAGTTCCAGCCGTTGTTTGAGTCAGTGGAGCGGGAGTTGAAAGCAGGCATTAGAAAAACGCTACGTTTCGGTCGCGATACCAGCATTGAGGGCGGGAATTACTTCATCGTCGGCGGGCAACTTGCGTATGTGGCCGAGGTTGGCGAAACCATCAAAGCTGCGTACGGGAGAAACGATGCACGTCTGCGAGTGATCTACGACAACGGTACGGAAAGCAATTTATTGCGCCGCTCACTGGAGCGAGCACTCTACAAGGATGAGACCGGTCGGCGCCTGACCGATACGGACATGGGGCCGCTGTTCGGCGATGCACCTGAACCTGACGACATTGAAACCGGAACCATCTACGTGCTGCGCAGCCTGTCCAGCCATCCCTTCGTAGCCGAGCACCGCGAGTTGATCCACAAGATTGGCGTGACTCGCGGCAAGGTGG
>Ga0307375_10003753_pt1 | contig 14764 bp, 16 predicted proteins | sample TR1MG_FD_202531 | JGI IMG/M metagenome (GOLD analysis project Ga0307375, IMG submission 202531) | Soil microbial communities from Risofladan, Vaasa, Finland - TR-1 | ecosystem: Environmental > Terrestrial > Soil > Coastal area > Acid sulfate soil | place: Finland: Risofladan, Vaasa | collected...
AGGCTGTCGGGGCTCCGCGTGAGAAAGCGCCTCGTCGGCATGACACCCTCGAGGCGTCCCTCGTCGTCGACCACATAGAAATAATGGATCTTCGACTCGTCGCGTTCGCGCTGCACGATTTCGACGGCCTCGCGCACCGTGAGTCCTCCGTCGAGGCGGGTGAAATTGCGATGGATATGACGGGCCACCAGGGTCGTCCCGAGGTCCTTCGCCTCGTCCCTCGTCCGGGGCGGCTCCCCGGCGAGGTGGGGCGGCAATGACCGCCTTGTGTCGCTCATGTCAGGTATCCTTTCGTCTCGCTTCTTGCGGAGGTCTAGCGGCCTCGGGGTTCCGCCCGGCGTTCCGCCGAGGCCGTCCGTCGGCGGGGTCCGGCGAGGCGGGAACGGGCCCTCAGCCCCGCCTGAAGTTCTCGGCGAGTATGAGGGCAATGAGGTCACCCTGAACGGCCGAGGCGGCGGCTTCTATGCCGTCGCCCGAGCCCTGGAGGACGAGGGGAAGGTCGGGATAGTACTTGCTTGAGATGGCCAGGAGATTGTCCCTGCCGCGGAGCGAGCCCAGGGCTCCTCCCTTCGGCACGGCGACCGGGCCGACGGCGACGCCTCCGTCGTCCATGGCGGCGGCGTAGCGCAGGGCCTTGCCCGCGGCCCTCGCCTGGGCGACGCGTTGGGCGAAATTGGAGTCGAGGCCAGGCAGGGCGCCGATGAAATCCTCGACGCCGAGGAGGGCCAGGCTGGGCGGCACCAGGGGTTCGAGGGCCACATCGGCGAACTCGAGCTTGCGTCCGAGGGTGCGCGCGAGGATGAGGGCCTTGCGGGCCACGTCCTCGCCGCCGAGATCGGCGCGCGGATCCCTTTCGGTGTAGCCGCGCTGCATGGCCGTCGTGACCAGCTTCGAAAAGGGCTTTCCGTCCTCGAGGCCCGTCATGAGGTGGCCGATGGTTCCCGAAAGTGCCCCGGTGAAGGCGTCGACGCGGTCGCCGTTCCGGATCAGGCCGAGGCAGGTCTCGATGACCGGCACGGCAGAGGCGACGGTCGCCTCGTAGCGGAAGCGTGGGGTGGCGGTCAGACTGTCGAAGAGCTCCTGGGCGCCGGCGACAGGCAGCTTATTCGCCGTCACCGCCGAAAATCCCTTTCGCAAGGCATGCACGAGGACAGGCCCGGTCCAGGCGGAGGAGGTGAGATCGATGACGAGGGGAGGGAGCCCGCCTGCCTCGGCCGCCGCGACCTCGTCGATCAGCTCGACGGCACGGGTGGCTGCCCCGTTCACGGACTCCTGGGCGCCGTCTGAGCCCTCCCCGCCCTGGGCCGCGAATGAGGCTCCCGCCTCTTTGCGGGTCGAAATTCCGGCCAGGGCCTCGAAGGCCAGGCCCTTCGAGTTGATGAAGGCTGCCGTCGAGTCGGCCCAGGCGACGATGCGGTACTCGGCCTGGTGACGCTGTCGGTGAAAGGCCACCGATTCGCCGAGCTGGCGTACGAAGACGCGACCGAGTTTGCCGGCGCCGAGGACGACGAGGGCTGTCGATTCCATGCTGAGATTATTCGCTCGAGTGGGCCCGCAGGTCCACAGATTTCGAAAAAATCACGCGCTTGGAGGCTCAGGCCTCCTCGTACAACCAGGTGGAGAGGTAGCGCTCGCCGTTGTCCGGCACGATGGCGACGATGAGCTTCCCCTCGCTTTCGGGTCGCCTTGCCACCTTCAGCGCGGCCCAGAGGGCGGCGCCCGCCGAAATGCCCACGAGGAGCCCTTCCCCTCTCGCCGCGGCCCGCGCCGTGGCGCCAGCATCCTCGTGGCCGACGGCGATGATTTCGTCGACGACGGTTTTGTCGTAAACCGCCGGCACGAAGCCCGCGCCGATGCCCTGGATCTTATGAGGGCCGGGGGCTCCGCCCGAGAGGACGGGGGAGGCCGTCGGCTCCACGGCGATGGCCTTGAGCCCCTGCTTCCTTTCCTTGAGGAGGCCGGCGATTCCGCTGATCGTCCCGCCGGTGCCGACGCCCGACACGATGACATCGACCTTGCCGTCGGTGTCGCGCCATATCTCCTCCGCCGTCGTGCGGCGGTGTATCGCCGGGTTTGCGGGGTTCTCGAACTGCATCGGCATGAAGGCCCCGGGCGTCGAGGCGAGGATCTCCTTCGCCTTGGCGATGGCTCCGTTCATCCCCTTGGCCCCCTCGGTCAGGACGAGTTCGGCCCCGTAGGCCAGGAGAATCTTCCGCCGCTCCACGCTCATCGTCTCGGGCATCGTGAGGATGATGCGATAGCCCTTGGCCGCTGCCACCGCGGCGAGGGCGACCCCCGTGTTCCCGCTCGTCGGCTCGACGATGGTGGAGCCCGGCTTGAGGAGTCCGACGCGCTCGGCCTCCTCGACCATCGCCACGCCGATGCGATCCTTCACGCTCATGAAGGGATTCCGGTATTCGAGCTTCGCGAGAATGGTGGCGCGATGGCTCGACTCCTCGTGGTGGAATTTCACGAGAGGCGTGTTGCCGACGAGTTCCAGGATGGAATTCGCATAATTCATGGTATCTCCTTCGCTGCCGCGGCCCCGCCGGGTCGCGAGCGGTCAAATGTGGTACTCGAGGGCCGTCGCGGTCGAAGCGTCCTCGAGGCTGATCTCCGCCAATCCCTTCTTGATGACGACGTCGAGGGCGAGCCAGGTTCGCGCCGCCTTATCCCCCGCCTCCGACTTCCGCCCCTCTTCGTAGCCACCCCCGAAACCCGATCCCCCCTCGAGGGCCTCCACGATCTCGAGCATGCTCGTCGAGCGCGGAGGCTTGGCCAGGCTGAGCCCGCCCTTCGGCCCGCGTAGCGTCGCGACGATGCCGGCCGACTTCAGCGGGGCGATGAGCTTGGCAAGGTAAGCCTCGGGGATGTTCTGACGCCGGGCGACGCTGGCGATGTCGATGGGGCCCTCGGTCCCGTGATCGACGAGGTCGATGAGGAGGAGAAGACCATAGCGCGAGCGAGAGGTTATCATTCAGAGAAATATTATTTAGAGGATCGTAAAAGTCAAGAACATCGTCAAAAATAAGTGCCTCGAAGCTTGTTGGCGATATCACGAGGCTTGTCGCGCCGAGGATGCGGGCGGCAGGCAGCACAGGCCGGTCTGCCCCCTCGGGTCGCCGAAGGCCCGTCAGTCGCCACCATACGCCGTTTAGCCGAAGGTGCTCTTCAGTATGTCCTTGAGTGCATCCCCTCTTCCCATCGTGAAATACTGGATGCATGGCGCGCCTGCGTCGAGAAGATCGTGGGCGATGCGCACCGCCCATTCTGTGCCGACTTTGCGTTCTTCGGCCGGGCTCCTGGCCTCCTCCATCGCCGCCGCCAGGGGCCGAGGGATGTCGACAAAGAAACTCGCGGGGATGAGGGCGAGGGAGGAACGGCGGAGAATCGGCTTGAGCCCCGGGATGACGGGCGTCGAAAAGCCCCGCCGCCTGAGCTCGCGGACAAAGCGCTTGTAATGTTCGGCGTCGAAGACCATCTGGGTGATGACATAAGAAGCGCCGGCCTCGAGCTTCTCGGCGAGGCGATCCATGTCGGCGTCGAAGCTCGGAGCGGCGACGTGCTTTTCGGGGTAGCCGGCGACCCCGACGACAAAGGAGGTCGGCTTGCCCTCGACCGGCGGGGAAAAGCGCCCCGCGTTGAGGTCGCCGATGTGACGGAGGAGATCGACGGCGGCCGGGTAGGACTGGGGGAGGGTATCGGCACAGGCCGAGGCCGCGACCGAAGGCGAGGCGTCGTTTCCCAAGGGCGCCGACAAAGGCGCCGTACCGTCGTCTCCCCTGACGACGAAGAGGTCATGGAAACCCGACCAATGGAGGTCGATGAGGAGGTCCTCCATGGCGAGGCGCTCGGTTCCGTAGGCGACGAGATGGGGAATGGTCGTGATGCCGAAATTGTCCCGAATGGCGACGGCGGTGCCAAGGGTGCCCGGCCGCGGCCGCGGCACGAAGGCTCCATCGCCCTCGCAGTCGCTTGAGGCCGGACTCCGCGCATGATCGGTCACGCTGACGAAGGCCGGCTGCCAGGGCATCGTCGCCTCGACCGCGTGCATTATTGCGTCCATGTCTCCCCCGCGGAGGGGAGGTATCACTTCAAGGGAAAAGCGCTTCTTGCCGCCGGAAAGGGCATCGAGGACTCGGGTGGGGGCCATCCGCGGATTCTAGCGGGAAGTTGCGATTCGGAGAAGCATGTCACGGGCGCGGCTAGACGCGAATCTCGTCGCTATCTCGCTGTCGTCTCGCCGCCATCTCGCCGCCATCTCGCCGCCAAGAAAAAGTGCCTGTCCCCAGCAAAGATGGTTTCGCCCGAAATGAATTCCATGCAAAATAGACGGTGTCTTGAAAAGGAGTCGCCCGTGAAGTACCTGTTCATTCTCAACGACCCGGCTTATGGGACAGAGCGCACCTGGAACGGCCTCCGCCTCGCCACCAACATCCTTAAAAAAGATGAAAGCGCCGAGCTGAGCGTCTTCTTGATGGGCGACGGCGTCGGCGCGGCCAAGGCCGGGCAGCAGACGCCCAACGGCTACTACAACCTCGAAAAGATGCTCATGGTTCTCATGGCCAACAGGGGAAAGGTTCTCCTCTGCGGCACCTGCATGGACGCGCGCGGACTGAAGCAGGAGGAGCTCCTCCCCGGCGCGAGCCGCAGCAATCTCGACAGCCTCACCGACCTCACGATAGCCGCGGACAAGGTCCTGGTGTTCTGAGCCCTTCCGAAAAGCCGTGTTTCCTTTTCGTCGGTCGCCTTCGAAGGCCGCTGAATGGCCGTCTATGCCGCGGCTTTCAGCGGAACAAGAACGAGAGCAGGCCTCCGCCCAAGACTACCCACAGAATGTCCACGCGGAGGAGGAGGGCGGCGAAGGCGGCCACGGCCAGAATCGCGGAAGGCAGGGTCCAGGGGATCGCCATGCCCATGTGCAGGGTCGTGCTGATCAGGAGCCCGACGAAGGAACTCAGGATGCCGGTGACAGCCTTGCGGAAGAGGGGCTTCGCGTTCAGCCGCGCGAAAAAAGGCGCGATGATGACGACCAGCATGAAGGAAGGGAAGAAGATGCTCGCCGTCGCGACGAGGGCACCGAGGGCTCCCTGCGTCAGATAGCCCACGAAGGTCGAAGTTATGACGATCGGACCGGGCGTGATTTGTCCGAGGGCGATTCCATCCATGAAAACCTTCTGATCCAGCCAATGCCGCACATCGACGATCTCATGGAGCATGAGGGGAACCGAGGCGAATCCGCCGCCGAAGGCGAAGAGGTCGATCTTCATCATGAGGAGGGAAAGGCCGGCCAGCTTCGGCCTCGCAAGGAACATGATGAGAAGGGCCAGGGCAGCGAAACCGGCGACGACAAGGACGGCTCGGGCGGGGGCGAGGCTCTTCGGTGGCGGCGCCTTGCCAGCCTCGACTTTGTCGCCGATCGAAAGGAGAATTCCGAGAAGAGCCGAGGCGAGGACGACGAGGATCGGGTTTACGCCGAACCAAAAGGCGGCAGCCGCCGAGGCGAGGACGATCGCGTCGCGCCAACGCTTGAGGTTGGAGCGGCCGAAGCCGAGGGTCGCGTTCGCCATGATCGCGACGATGAGGACGCGGAGGCCGGCGAAAACCGAAAGAGCGGCCGGAAGGCTGCGTAACTCGACGTAGAGGACCGAGAGGCCGAGCATCAAGAGGAAGGCCGGCAAGCCGAATCCGAGAAAGGCGGCCGCCGCGCCGAGGACGCCGCGAAGCTCGAGACCGACATAGGCGCAGGTCTGCATCGCCGTCGCGCCGGGAATCGTCTGGCACAGGGCGAGTCCGCGCTTGAAACTTTCCTCGCCGAGCCAGCCCTTTTTCTTGACGATCGTCTGCTTGATATAGGCCACCATGGCCGGTCCGCCGAAGGCCGTGACGCCGAGTCTCAAGAAGGCGAGGAAGATGCCCTTGATCGACACGGCGGGACTCTCATCGGTACCTGTTGTTTCCATCATTCGTCCCGGAGTACCCTGGCGGTGCCGAGGCGCGTAGCCCGTTTCGCGCCGATCCAACCCGTCGCGGTTCCTCCGACCACGGCGATGAGGAAGGCGGCAAAAATCGCCGCCGGTGAAAGCTCGACCGGCAGGTTCAGACTCGCCGCCGGAAGGGGCACCGCGGCCAGACCAGGCAGGTTCGGCTGCATGGCCTGGGTCGGCAGGGGGAGGCTCGCGAAGGAGTAGGCGATGATGATGCCGATCGCGATGCCCAGTATTCCTCCCAGCGTGCCGAGCATCGTCGACTCGAGGACGAAGCTCCGCAGAATGTCGCGCGACTTCCAGCCCACGGCCTTCATGATGCCGATCTCGCGTCGCCTCTCGGCCATGAGACCCGAGAGGGCTGCCCAGGCCAGGGCCAAGCCTCCGATTGCGCCCAGGGCCGCGCCCAGGGAGGCGAAACGGGCCGTGACGCGGGAGACTCCGCCCATCACCTCGAGGATGCTTTCCTGACTCACCGCGCTGAGGGGGCCGAGCCGCGCCGTGAGGGCCTTTACCACGGCATCGCTCCTGCTGGCGTCCGAAAGGCCGACATACACCTGATTCACCTCGCCATCGCGAAGACCGACCAATCCCTCTGCGACGGAAATGGGGATGTAGAGATTCGCCACGCCGGCCTGACTGCTTTGTTTTTGTTCGGCAATGCCCACGATGCGGAAAGCTTTTCCGCCTAACTGGATGGAATCGCCCGGCTTGAGACCGTAGAAGGCGGCGAAGTGGCGATCGGCCACGGCGACCTCCCCGTCCCCGGCTTCGAGGAGGCGCCCGCTGAGGAGGCCCGTCTTCAGGCCCGCGAGGGGACCTACCAAGGTCTGCGAAGGATCGATGCCGAGGACGACCCTGTAGTTGCTGTCTCCGAAATCCCAGATCTCGAGAGCGCCCGAGCTCGTCGTGACGCCGGGTTCTCCGGCGATCAAGAGCGCTTCCCCGGCGGTGAAGATGGAGTTCCCGAAGGGCAGTCGCGGCCCTCGCGTCTTCTGCAGGGGAGCCTCCGTGGCGGCGCCGGTCGCCGGCCTCGTGAGCACGAGATCTGCGGCGACTCCCTTCAACGGCAGGACGGCGGCCAGATTGAAGGCGCCGCCGAGCATGGTCAGTGCCAGGTAGAGGGCGGCGCCGAGGGCGATGCCCAGGACCACCCCGAAGGCTCGACCGCTCCGGTGGCGGAACTGGGAAAGCACATAGGGGTTCACGGAGTCTTGCCCAGGGCCTGGTCGATGGCCGCCCTGAGATCGTCGGCCGTCCATGATCCGCCGGCCATCATGAAGGTGCCCTGTCCCGACGGGAAGCTGTAGAATTTCACGGTGCGGTTACCGAGCTTGACCTCCATGGAGCCGTCGATGAAAATAGCAATTGGTACATGTCCGACGAGGCCCTTGCTTTTTTCGAAGGCGGCGCCCTGGTCGGTCTCGAAGTCGTAGCGGCTGACCTTGATCTTGTCCTCGAAGGAGGCGAGCACCTTGTCGCTGTCGGCGAGGGCCGAGATCACGGGCCCGTGGTTGAGGTAGCCGATCTCGACGGTAGGTACGCCGTGGGCGGCGCCCGCGGACGGGGCCGCCGATTTTCCCGAGCAGCCGAAGACCGCCACGGCGAACAGGGACGCGAGAACCGCATGACGCAATTTCATGAGCCACCTTCCTCCAGCCTGCCGTCCACCATCGAATAGCCTTGCCTGGCGACGGAGGCGACAGTGCTGTCATGGGTGATGACTATTATCGCAACACCCTCTTCTTCGTTGAGTCTTTTGAATATCGCGAGTATTTCCTCACCGCTCTTCTTGTCGAGGTTGCCCGTCGGCTCGTCGGCGAGGATCAGTGTCGGGCGGTTCACGAGGGCTCGCGCGATGGCGACCCTCTGTTGCTCGCCTCCGCTCAGCCGGCTCGGCCGATGGTCGAGCCGGTGGCCGAGTCCGACCTGCTCGAGGCGGACCCGCGCGCGCTCCCGCCTCTCCTCGGCGGCCATTTTCACCGGATACAGGGGAAATGCCACGTTTTCGAGGGCGGAGAGGGTGGGGATGAGATGGAAGGCCTGGAAGACGAGGCCGATATGGTTTCGTCGCCACAGCGCGAGGCTGTCCTCGTCGCGGCCGCTGATCTCCTCCCCCTCGAAATGGATACTGCCCGAGGTCGGCGCCTCGAGGGCCGACAGCAGGTGGAGGAGGGTCGTCTTCCCCGATCCCGAACGCCCCATGATCGAGGTGAAGCTGCCTGCTTCGAAGGAGAGGCTCACCCCGCGGAGCACGTCGACGCTCCCGAAGGATTTGTACAGATTTTCGCATCGTAAAAGTTCACTCACTTCGCAATACCTCCGCAGGTCGAATGCGCGTCGCCCGACGCGAAACCCAGAGCCCGACGAGGAGCCCGGAGAGGATAGCCAGGCCGAAGGCGAGGATCGTCGCCCCGGCTTCGACCCGGGCGGCGAGGGGAATCGTTACGGCCATCGGCAGGGCGCCGCCGGGCAGGAAGTGCGGCGTCGGGCTGAGCTCCCAGGGCACGGGAATGGTGACGCGCATCGAGCTCAGCGCCCAGGTGGCCGACTCGGCGAGGGCGAATCCAAGCGCGGCTCCGGCCAGGGCCAGGGCGACGGCCTCGCTCGTGAGCTGGACGATCACGTTGCCGCGGCTCCAGCCCACGGCGCGCATGAGGCCGATGTCGCGCCGCCTCTCGCGCAGGGCCGATCCGATCGAACGCAGCAAGCCGACCAAGGCCACGAGGAGACCGGCCAGGCCGACCAGAAAGCCGAACCTGTCCACGAGACCGTAGGCCTGATCGATGACCGCGCTGAAGCTCCGCGCCGAGGAAATCAGCGCCTGCTTCCCGAGAATCGCGCCGACCGCGGAGGCCACCTTGTCGACTTCGGCCTGGTTCGCCTTGATGAAGAGGATGTTGGCGTCGTCGGCGCGGAAGTCGTGCACGGCCATCACGTTTTTCGCCGCGTGGGCCAGGGCCCGGGCATCGGAAACCGGGATGTAGAGATTGGCGTTGGCGATCTGGCCGATTCGGCTCGTGTCGACCAAACCGACCAATTGGAGCGATCTACCCGCGATCGTCACCCTCGACCCGACCGAGAGTTTCTTGTCTTTCGCCCATGTCGCGTCGGCGACCGCGACGTCATGGTCCGCGGGCGCGAGAAAGCGGCCCTGGAGGAGGGCGGTCTTCAGTCGGGCCGGTCCTGTCGTCGAGGCGGGATCGAGACCGAGGGCCACGAGAAAGGACTTGTCCGCCTCGAAATCCCAGAAGAAGACCGACTCTCCGATGTCCTCCACCCCGGGAATCCGCTTGATGGCGTCTATCTCGTCGCGGTGGATGGGGGCGGTCGAGTGGGGAAAGAGGATGCCCTCGAAGGCCACGGGCACCTTGCCCTGCCTTTGGGCCGCGATGTCGGCGCCTATTTCGGCCAGGGGCGCCCGGGCCGCGAGCCGATAGCCGGTGGAATATGCCTGGAGCGAGAGGAGGAGGGCCACGCCGAAGGCCATGCTGAGGAGGGCGGCGATGGATCGCCGCGGACGTTTGACCAACTCGGCGGCCAGATAGGAAAGCCTCATCGATGTATCGCCTTTCGCTTGGGCGCTCGGCCCGGGCTCGCCGAAAAGAGGTCGAGGAGATGCGCAGGCTCGCCCCTTCCGGTCCGCTCGAGCCTCTCGTCCCAGGTCTTCAGCATTGCCTTGAGTTCGTCCCGGAGACCGGAAAGCGCGCCGATCTGCTCTTCGAGGGCTCGGAGCTTCGAGGCGGCGAGAGCCCGCACATCGTGGCAGGGCAGGCCCCCGTTTTCCCTCACCTTGAGGATCCGGCCGAGCTCGTCGAGGGTGAATCCGACCGAAAGCGCGTTCTGCACGAGGCGCACCCGGGCGAGGGCTTCCGGGCCGTATTCGCGGTAGCCGTTCGAGGCGCGCCGCGAAACGAGAAGCCCCTTGCGTTCGTAATGCCGAAGCGTATCGCTACTCACTCCGGCCAATCGGGCGAGCTCGCCCGAATGAAGGGTTCCAGTGGCTACTGTCGACATAGACCGAATATAAAGGCTGGAATCGATTCCAGGGTCAAGTCGGAACGAAGGAGAGACTACTAAAAATGGAATTTAGCTTGCATGGCAAGGGATGTGGCTGAGGGCTTCGAACCGTATTGGCTCGAGGCGGGGCCTAAGAATATGGCAGGACTCATGTCGACCTCGAAATTCGTGAAGGGAGTGTAACTCAGCGAAATTGCTGCCATCGCGCTCCCGTCGTCCGCGCTATAAACAGCGGAGACCGCGGGCGTGAAATCGACTATGTCAAAGGGTTCGGGCCAGGAAAGCTTGAAATAGATATAGTCCCTTTCGATACTGGGTCGGAGCGACAGGCTCTTGTAGTCGCTCCGGGCTTGGGAGACGAGGGCGGCGTTTCCCGACGCCATGGCCGACCGCAGGTAGGCGAGGTAGCCCTCGTAGTCGTTCGCCGTCATGCCCGCGTCGTCGTGGTAGAATTCCAGTATGCTCGTCATGTTCAGGGCATTGAGCCAACGCAGCCCCCCGAGATACGAGAGGCTATCCACCGAAGCGGTCAGGGGCGTGCCTGAGGACATGTAGGTGAGGGATTGGCCGAAGGAATAGGCCGCCTCTCCGTGCACCTCCAGCGAGGGCAGGATGTTGCGCGAAAAATCCATGCCGATTCTCACGGGCGCCGAGCCGCTCCAGTAGCCCATGAAATCGAGGTCGGTATCCAGCGCGAGGAGATAGAGCTTGACGGCCAGGTCGGTGTCCAAAATGTCGCCGCTCGGGGCCGTCGACGCCGAGACAGGGGGAATAGCGATAAGGTCGAGGGAGAAATTGTTGAGGATTCCCCTCGACAGGCTTTTCGATACCTCGATGCTGCCCGAAAGGATGCCTTGGCCGACAGCATCGGGGTTTTCCGGGTCCTTCGCGGGGTTCACGAATCCTGCCGGGTTGAAGGCGTATCCGTTGCCCCAATTGTAAATTTTTGCGCCGAGCATGATGAGTAGGGAATCGGATAGCTGCATTTCGCCGTATGCCTCGTCCAAGGCGAACCCAATCGCGGCTCCTGCCTGGTAGCTCGTATGCGTCTTCAGGTGGATCCCCAGTCCGCCATTTTGGTAGTCACCATCCAGGTAGAGATCGAGGGGGTAGGAGGCGGAAAACCCCGAGGCAGTCGCGCCGGCCTTCGATAGCAGGAAGAGCGGCGAATCGCTCCTGTCCATCGAGAGCGAATAGCTCGGTTCGATGCTTCCGCTCAGCTCGAGGGCGTGGGGGACAGGGTCGGCGGAAGGAATAGCGAGGGAGTCTTCCTGGGCCATCGATTCCGTTCCGCTACTAGCCAAGATAGACAGGACCGCAACGGCGATGCGCGAAAGCCTCATTTGCGCAGACTGCCGAGGCGCGACATGAAATTCAGTGTGAAGACCTCGTCGCCGAAGGTTTTCGGCACTATCTGGTCGAATGCCATGAAGGATCGATAGCCCTGGTAAAGCGGACTGTAGGTCTCGATCACCGAGGGCCTGACGAGGCCGTGACCGAAGTCCTTCATTTCCTTGAACTCGAGGGTTTTGATGAGCATGCCGCTCGCCGCATAGCATTCGATCTTGGTGACGATGTCGTCGCGCGTCGCCCACATCTTGAGGCTGTCGTAAGCCACCGATCTGTCTTTCGCCTTCAACCGCAAGAGGAGCCCGTCCTCCTCCTTGTCGACCTGCGTCACATCGTAGTCCGCCGCGTAGTCGACCTGCATGATGTCGGAGTTGTTGAATACCCCGCCGGTCACCGATTGGAGACTCGTGATCCTGATCGGTTTTCCGACGTTCGGGATGTACAACCACATGTTCTCGCCAAGCCTGAGCGTGCTCCGGCCCTTTTCGCTCGCGGGGGAGAGAAAGAGGACGGCGACCTTGTCCGTACCCTTTTTCACCGAATAGACCAGATATTCCTTCTTTTTCCCGTCGGGATATTCATCCACCAGTCGCCTGTACGACTCGTAGCTCGAGGGCAACAGTTTGGCGTCGATGCGTCGCAGGAGATCGTTGCCGTCCTGCGCCGACAGGGCCGAAGGAATAAGGCAGACCATGAGGGCGATCAAAACGGAGACAATTGGAGGCTTTTTCATGTGTTCCTCTTTATCGCTAGACGTGACGCAGCGCATCGACGGGCTCCATTCTCGAGGCCTTGATCGCGGGCTGCAGGCTCGCGAGGGCGGAGATCACGACGACCATCACTATCGCGAGGCCTATTTCCGCGGTCGGGATCTGGGGCGTCAGCACGACGTGCATGTTTCCGAAGGTTATCCTCGAGCGCATCGCCCCGATGACGAGAAGGATGGCCGTGCCCACTATCGAGCCGGCGATGGCACCGAGGACGCCCAGGGCCAATCCCTCGGTGAGGAAGAGGCGCAAAATCTTCGAGGGAGTCGTTCCCATCGACGCGATGGTGCCGATTTCCCCGATCCGCTCGTAGAGTGACATGATCATCACGTTCAGGATGCTCGTGAGCACGATGAAGGCGAGGACGATGCGGACGATGATGAGGAGGAGGGTGATGATCTGCGCGACGCTCGCGAAGGGCGAAAGCTGGGCCCAGGTATGGACCTCGAGACCCGAGGGATTGCCGTTGGCGCCGCTCGGCGATGGGGGAGCGCCGATGTTCTTGGGCGCGCCTGTCTCGAGCCCCTGCATGGAGCCCTTGGAACCCCCGCCCGCGCTCGGCATCGCCCCGAAGCCCTGGGCCAATCGCGAAGAGATGGAATCGAGCTTGTCGAAGTTTTTCAGCCTGATCGCCACCTCGGTTATTTGCCCATCGTCGATCTGCAGCAGGCTCCTGGCGTCCTCGATGTTCATGAATCCGTCCCTTCCCGAGGGACCTGAAATGTTCTCGGTGATTCCGCCGACCCTCAGGGTGAGCCCGTTCACGGAGCCGTCCTTGTTGGTGGCGACCACGACCACGCTGCTGCCGACCTTCAGCCCCAGGCCCGCCGCGAGGTTCTGCGGGATGGCGATCGACCCGGGGGGAACGAAGGTGTCGACGGTCGTCCCCCCTCCGGCCTGCACTCTCTCGAGAAGCTTGGGCAAGGTGGCGATCTCCCTTTCGGGGCTGACGCCGGTGAAACGGATATTGGTGGTCGTCTGAAAATTGCTGATCATCGCGCCGAAGCGGATCCTTTCAGAATATGCGGCGATTTCCGGATTGGCGTCGAGCGTCGTTTCGATCATCTTCACCGCCTGAGGCGGGATATTGCGATCGAGCGGCAGGTTGTCGATCGAGCTCACGTAACCCTTTTTATGAAGCTGTATGTCCCCCAGTGAGGTGCCGGTGAGACTATCGATCACTTCGCTCTTGAAGGAATTTCCCACGCCGCCGAAGACGATTACCAGGGCTACCCCGAGCACGATGAGGAAGGAGGTCAGCGCGGTGCGACGCTTGAATCGGAGAAGGTTCCGGATTGCGATCTTGATGATGTTCATCATGCCCTCTCGGCGGCCGCGAAGGCCCCGTTCGTCTGTGTCCCTGCGATGAGACCGTCCTCGATCGAATAGATGATGTCGGCTTTGCTGACGACCTTCTGGTCATGGGTCGCGAAGATGAAGGTAGTGTGCAGCTTCTCACGCATCTCGTGCATGAGGGCGATGACCGCGAAGGCTGTCGCGTGATCGAGATTGGCCGTGGGCTCGTCGGCCAAGACGATTTTCGGGTCGGTAACGAGGGCCCTCGCGACGGCGACGCGCTGCTTCTGGCCGCCCGAGAGCTGGGCCGGGAATTTGCCTTCCTGATCGAGTATCCCGACACGCTCCAAAATCTCGCGTACCTTTTTCCGCCTTTGCGCGGCCGGCTCCTTTCGGATCATGATAAGGGGATACTCGACATTCTCGTAGACGGTGAGGACGGGAAGGAGATTGAAATTTTGGAAAATGAAGCCGAGGTTGGCGCCCCTGAATTGGGCCGACTGTCTTCGATCCAGGCGGCCGACATCCTCGCCGGCGATCCTCACCCCGCCTTCCGTGGCCTTGTCCAGACAACCCATCAAATTCAGGAGCGTGGTCTTGCCGCTGCCTGAGGGTCCCACGAAGGATATGAAGGCGCCCGACTCGAGGGAGAGATTGATCCCCCTCAGGGCCGGGACGGCCAAATCGCCGGAACTATACACTTTTGTGACCTTTTCCAATTCTACGACATACATCGCCCCACTCCTTTTGAACAGCGCATCGCTTTTACCTTGTCTCCCAGCCCCCTCCGAGGCGGGACTATTTCTTTTCCAATTCCGCCTTCATCGCGCGGAAGGTTTCGGCGTCGATCTCGCCGCGGGCGAAGCGCTCGACCATGATGTCGAGTGCCCGCGCGTGAAGGTCATCCCGCTGGGAGAGACCGGTCTTCCCGCTCCTGGCCGTGCGAAGTATGTAGATAATCCCGACGATGACGAGGGCCACGAAGGCGAGGCCAAAAACGAGATGGAACCAGGGGAAGCCGAAAGAGCCGTTCCCTGCATAGCCCTGGCCAAAACCATACATACCGTGATACATGCTGTACCTCCTGTACTCTAAAGGAGTATGCAGCTACCGTGCCAAAATGAGAGATTAATTCAATTGCGATGGATCACCAGGCGATTCGGCGTGTTAAAACGTTTTAAGTTAAGAGATTTAAAATTCCCATTTCCGTCTTTTCCGTTCGAGCCATCGCGGCCGCCCAATCCCCTCGTGGGTCTTTGTTGCCCCTTCGAGGGAAAAAACAACCCATCGGCAAGCCCAGGTGGCCCGCGACTAGCCGATCGGGCTCCGCCTTAACGGCCGGCA